>JACCDI011665554.1_pt1 | contig 14402 bp, 12 predicted proteins | sample 7442791 | NCBI WGS metagenome assembly JACCDI01 (sample SAMN15323434, study PRJNA562643) | freshwater metagenome | isolation source: river surface water | place: USA:Blue River Watershed | collected 2017-08-15 | reverse complement strand
CGATTGCCATTTTTGCGGGATTGGTATTAGCCTATTTTGCAGGTGTGCTGACAGAGGGTAAAAATGGAATTGCGGATTTAACCGGTTTGAGTGGCTTTAAACAAATGGGAGGACCTGTATTTCGGGATTTCGCCATTGTATCTACAGCCATGGGAGCTAGCTTTGCGGTGATCAAAAAAACGGGGATAGTGGGGATTTTCTCCTTGTTTCTTGGCGTAATCATTACGTTTTCAAGTGGCGCTTTACTCGCGTTTTCGATGGGAATCACGGATGCGGAAAGTTTGACCACGATCGGAGCGGGAGCATGTACTTTTGTGGTAGGACCCGTTACGGGTACTGCCGTAGGAGCGAGCTCGGACATAATCGCTACAAGGATTAGTGAGGGTGTCATTAAGTCCATTTTGGTGACCATTGGAACACCCTTAATAGCCAAATACATTGGTTTAGATAATCCAAAATCTGCCATGGTTTTCGGAGGTTTACTTGGAACGACGAGCGGTGTAGCCGCAGGACTCGCAGCCACAGATGCTAAGCTTGTGCCTTATGGCGCCATGACAGCTACTTTTTATACGGGGCTCGGATGTTTACTTTGTCCTTCGGTGTTGTATTTTGCACTGAAAGCAATCACGAACTAGACGATAGACGTCAGACAATAGATGCTGGAATTTAAAGTCTGACGTCCAGCGTCTAATGTCTAGCGTCTAACATGCGTAATCCACTCCCAATCGCCATCACGAGCGCATAAAACGTAAAGGCCAACGTATATAAACCGTCTGCCTCAGTTTGTCCAAAAACATGGTAAGGAGCGATAATAAAACCTAAGCAGCTTAGAAATAAAATCGTGATTAGGCCGATTTTTATCCAATTGGAACGACGTGATTTTTTCAAGGCAAAGGCTAATAAGATGCCTTCACTAACATAACTGAAAATAAATACCACTAAAAGACAGGTTAACAACGATTTAATTGATTGTGTGATCATAAGTTTTGCTTTTTTGTTGGTACAAAGCTAGATTGGTTGACCGCCACCATTTGGCGGTTAATAAGAAAATTCATAGCTTTAAGAAAAAAAAATGTTAGCGACGGACCGACTGAAAATTTTGAATGGCTTGTTTCTGCAAAAAGCATTTGCAGTGAATTTGGCAAGTGTTTCATCTTATTTACAGGACGAACACGATATTCCGGGCTACAGCGAACGGACATTTAATCGAGATGTTCGAGAGCTCAAGGAATTACTAAAAACACGCTATCCAACGCTCCAAGACACCTTGGGCGAATTACTGCGATATTCGCGTGCCACAGGAAATTACCTATACATACGCGATGACATTAGTGCTTTCCCTACATTTTCAGATCGCGAGTTGCAACAAATAGCTTCATCGATTGAGGCCAATAAGCATTTATTTGCCGGAGGAGCAGGTGAGGGGGTTGTCAACAAATTACGTGCCATCGCATTAGAGAATACCCTGTCGCAATACCATGAAGTATTACCGTGGTCGGCCATTGAACTTGTCAAAGACGGTGCACGCTCCGGGGCTGATATAATGCCCATCATTTTGGAAAACATTTATGCAAAACGTGTGGTAGACTTCAGCCATCGCGGTTTATCATCACAATCCAAACAGAAACAAACGCGTGGATTACCCGTATTGCTAAAAGAATACAATAATGGTTGGTACACCGGCTGGTATGTACTTTTCCAACCGGTCAGCCCAAATGAGACTCAGATTAAGGTTGACCTAGACCAACTTCAATTATACGCCTTAGACCGGATTGTACAGGTGAAACCAGTGGCAGTTCAACCGCGTGTGCGGATACATCCAGACTTCAGGCCAGCGGATTATTTCAAAAATTGCTTAGGTCTGTTTAGAAGTAGTAGTCTAACGGCTTCAAAAATTGGTTGTCGGCTTGCTCAAGACAGTTGGATGTTAAACTACATCGAAAAATATCCCATTCATGCGAGCCAAGAGATCAATCTATTAAACGACTCCTTCGTAGAAATACGATTAAACCTGGAGATTGACCAAGAGGTAGTTAATTTCTTTTTGCGCTATGCGCAAGAAATTCGTGTACTTGAGCCCATAGAATTAGTGCAGCAAGTTAAAGAGGGATTGAAAAAAGGGCAGGAGATTTATAGCTAATTCACCCAAATCCCCTCATCAAACCGCACCGACTTCGCCTTCGAATAATCGATTCCTTTCACGGAATCAAGCACAAATTTCAAGCCTTGCCACACGTGATTGACATACACAGGATCCTGATAATTTGCTTTATCATGTCCTAAGGTCGTCACCCACACATGACCTCCTTGAAATTTTTGCGTCCACACCGCGGGAAAATACCCTTTATATGAACCAGCATGTTGGTTTACCAAATCTGCTTGCTTGCCATCCAAACTGCTTAAATCATGCATCATCAACACCTGAATACCTGGATATAATTCTTTTCCAAAGTAACATTCGTCTTCCTTTTCCCAACGCACTGGAACGCCTTGCATCGATGGGTGACCTGACTGAATATTCAAGATCCGAAATGGCTGAAATTTGGCATGCCATGAAAACGTTTCACCAATCATCATCTTAAACCAAGGCCAATTCCGCTCAGTGCCCGTCACAGAATGCACCCCCACAAAGCCACCGCCGGCCTCCACATAATGCCGAAACGCCAATCGTTGCTCATCCGAATTAAATACATTATTGTTTGTACTCGTAAATATCAAGGCTTGGTATTTCGCCAAATTATCCTCTGTAAAAACAGCTGGATCATCTGACACATCCACTTGAATTTGATGCGCCTTTCCTAATCCTTGGAAACAAGCCACCGCTGACGCAATATTGTCATGTACATAACCGGGACCGTTTTTGGTATACACCAAAACCCGTTGGCTCTTTTTAGGGGCCGCTTGCCCCGAATAAACAAAAAGAAAAGAAAGTACTACTAAAAATAACGTCTTCATTCGATTAAGGATTAACACCGTATTGATCTATTAAATACACAATGGCAGCCATATTTACTGCCCCCAAAAGCAATTCCCGCTTATTTACATTTTCAAATACATCCGTTTTCGCATGATGTAAATCAAAATACCGCTGACTATCAGGCACTAAACCCGCTATAATTGTCGAGGGATTAACACGCGCTAAAGGCCCAATATCCGTTCCGCCTCCACCTAACGTTACTTCTGCTCCATACGGCTTTAATAAGCTAGACCATGCTTGGAATTTCTTGAATGCTGCCCCTGAGGCCGTAATCCCAATCGAACGCGGTGTAAATCCACCTGCATCACTCTCCAGCGCGAAGATGTGATTTTCATTTTTCAACTTAGCCTGATTCGCATATTCATTGCCTCCACGCACGCCATTCTCCTCATTCGCGAAGAGCACAAATCGAATCGTACGCTTTGGCTTATAGTTTAATGCCTTCAAGACACGTAAAACTTCCAGCGTATGCACGACACCTGCTCCATCATCATGGGCGCCTTCATTGACATCCCAAGAGTCCAAATGCCCGCCCAGCGTGATATACTCATTCGGAAATTCCGATCCCCTAATTTCAGCTACGACGTTTTGATCATCCACATCGGGCAAGAATTGACCATACGTTTGCATTTGAACTTTCACCGAACCTTTTTGCCCCAAGGCATACAGCATTTTAGCATCATTTGGCCCCAAAGCCACCGCTGGGATCATGGGTAAATCCTTTTCATACGACATGGATCCCGTATGTGGCGCATTATCTGGCGCCGTACTCAACGAATGAATCATGATTCCCAAAGCACCATATTTGGCCGCTCGAGATGCGCCAGACCGACGAAACGCACCGCTTTCCCCATATGCTCGGAACGTCTGAATTTTAGTTTCATCAAAAACACTGTGGTAGTAAACTATCTTTCCCTTTACCTCAGACTTTCGCTTCTCTAATTCGTCAAAACTAGCTACTGCCAACACCTCTGCCTCAATCATGCCATTCGATCCCATCGAATTTCCCAACGCTAATGCAGCCAACGGTTGAACACGTGCCTCACCTTGAACGCCTACAATGGCAGCAAAATCAGCACCTCCACGCTTCCAATTAGGTGATTTGCAGGCTTGAAGAAATACCTTATCCGGTCCTAACAATTCCATATTCCGCTTTCCCCACGTAATCGCTTGTTGCTGCTGCGGTGATCCGGCCAACCGCCCACCAATTTTTTTCGTCAATTCATATAACAACTCATACGCTTTTCCGTTACGCATAATGTCATCCGACATCCTTTTTATGAAAAGACTGTCGGCCTGCGCAAACGAGAAAATAGGAATAAAAAAAGCTAAGAATGCCGTAAGTGTTACTTTCATATAGGCTATAAGGTTAGTTGGAACTTAAATATACTGATAAAAATAAAATTACGTAATTTTAAACCCATGACCACACTTCGAATTCTATTCCTTTTATTCTGCGGATCGCAGCTGCAAGCTCAAAATATTTCGAACCTCCTTCAGAAAGCAAGTAAACTAGTTGACACCCAACAACTCAATCCCGCTGATATATCAGCAGGATTAAAAGAAGCTTTAACCCGTGGGGCAGAAAAAGGGTGTGCTGATTTAGCTAAGCATGATGGCTTTTTCAAAAACGCCGCCCGTAAAATCGCCATGCCACCTGAGGCACAAAAGATAGAAAGTACACTGAGAAGTATGGGATTAAATCAACTCGCCGACGCGTTCATTCTTAGCCTAAATCGTGCAGCAGAAGACGCCTGCAAAACGGCAGCTCCCATTTTACTGCAAGCCATCAAAGAGATGACTGTCACGGATGGACTTGCTATCTTACGTGGAAATGAGCGCGCAGCAACTGATTACTTACGCAGCAAGACGCAGCAACAACTGACCGAACAATTTAAACCTACCATTCAAGCTTCTTTGGCGACCGTTCAGGCCACTAAATACTGGGATCAACTCAACAAAGCCTACCAATCGATTCCATTTAGCAATAAAAGAATGAATCCGAATTTGGCCGACTATGTCACGGAAAAAGCCCTGCAAGGAATCTTTGATGAAATAGCACTGCAAGAAAAAGAAATTCGCACGAACCCGGAAGCTAGAACATCCGCGCTACTTAAACGCCTTTTTGACAAACCATGAAAAAATCTCTCCTGATTATATTATGCCTATTGGGTTCATTTACCCAAGCACAAGCAGAAGCTCCCACCATCCGCACGAATCAAATTACCATTGCCCGTGACACGTATGGTGTACCTCATATTTTCGCACCTACAGATCCAGAGGTGGCCTATGGTCTAGCTTGGGCACACGCGGAAGATGACTTCAAAACCATCCAAACACTCATTTTGACGGGTAAAGGCAAGCTGAGTACCTATTTGGGAAAGAAAGGGGCGCCGGTTGATTTTGTTTTTGGGTTGTTGAATACGCGTGAAGTGGTGGACCAACAAATCAAAGCGATGGATCCTGCATTCCTTCAATTGGTCCAAGGCTATCTACAAGGACTTACCGCTTATGCCAAAGCACATCCATCCGAAGTATTAAACAAACACGTGTTTCCCATTGCCTTGGAGGATTACATTGCGACAACCATGTTCTCCGTGGCCATTTTCTGCGGCGTAGATAAAACACTTCCCAAGATTCTCGATGGATCCATTCCGCACTTAAAAGGATTTACGGGCGAGGGTAGTAATGCCTTTGCGATAAATAGCACTAAATCTGCGTCAGGGGAGACCATGCTCGTTATTAATGCGCACCAGCCCATTGAAGGCGCTACTGCATTCTATGAGGCCCACGTGCAAAGTGAGGAAGGTTGGAATATATTAGGAGGTTTATTTCCCGGTGGACCGTTAATCTTTCACGGAGTTACACCAAATTTAGCTTGGGCACATACCGTAAATTTTCAGGATAAGATCGATGTATATCAGTTGGAAACCGACAAAAATCATCCAGGACAATACAAAGTGGATGGCGAATGGCTACACTTAGAAAAAAGAAAAGTCAAATTAAACATCAAAGGCATTCCATTCCCCGTGGGCAAAATGGCCTATAAATCGATCTATGGACCTACTGTAAAAACGCCAAAAGGGGCATATTTCTCCATCCGACTACCTTCCTTAATGGATGCGGGTGCTTTGCAACAATGGTATGCGATGAATCGATCAACAAATTTCGCTGAATTTAAAGCTGCGTTGAATCAAAATCATTTGCCCATGTTTAACATCATGTACGCAGACAAGTCAGATAACATCTTTTACATCTCAAATGGCAAGATGCCGTATCGCAATGCGGACCCAAAATACAATTGGGCCTCCACGCTACCCGGAAATACCCGTGCGACGCTTTGGAAAACATTCAAACCTTTAGATGAATTACCGCAGTATACGAATCCTGCGAGTGGGTATTTGTTCAATACGAATCATTCGCCTTTCCTGGCAACAAGTACAGCGGAGAATTTAAACCCTGCCAAATTCGACAAATACGATGGGTATGAGACCTATCATAATAATCGGAGCCAACGGGCAAAGGATCTCATCGACGGATTGGGTAAAATTACCTGGGAAGATTTGAAGCGGATTAAATTTGATCGCCAACTGCCAGCGAAGATTTTATATCCGTATGGTTTAGATGCAACCACCATTTTCAACTTGGATGCCTCAAAATATCCAGCTTTAGCTACCATCATCAATGGGATTAATCAATGGAATCATGTGACGAACATAGAGAGCGTAGGTGCTTTGTATTACAACATTGCCTATTATCATGCATCCAAAATACGCTCAAATGGTTCTAAAGACCCATTAACTGAGGCTGAAGCAGTGCAGCTATGTCAATATATACATGATTTCCTACTGAAGCATTACGGTCGGCTTGATGTAACCTTAGGTGAATACCAACGATTAAAACGCGGAAATGAGGATTGGCCTCAGGCGGGTATGCCGGATGTATTGGCAGCGGTGATGACAGAACCCTTTGGTGAGACAAAGCGTAAAATGATTAGTGGGGATGCCTATATTGGCTTTGTGAAATTCCCCAAAGATGGTGGTTTACCGCTCATTGAGACCGTTAATACCTTTGGAGCTAGTTCGCATCCGGAATCAAAACATTTTGCGGATCAACGTGAACTATATCAAGCGCAACAAACCAAGCGAATGACCTTGGATAAAGGAGAGGTGTTGAAGTCTGCCGAGAGAGTTTATCATCCGGAATAAACGAATTATTGTATTAGGTTTTCAACCAAGCTACTTCATTTTTAAGATGACAATTTCAGCGTTTTTAGGGAATGGAGAAGGCCAAAATTCTTCAAAACGCAAAAACTTATATCCTTCTGGAGTAGCTTCTAATGGGAAAAATAATTTACCGATAAAATTGGTGAAATCTTTATTGAAAATATCTTTCACTTCCTGTGGATTTGCAAATGTATTATTTCCCGTATTTAAGTAAATGGACTTGGTTAGTGGACCATATGAATTAGCATTCCATTCACCATCATTACCGTAATAGGTAAATACATCGACCAAACCATCACCATTGAAATCTTTAACAATGACGTCGCGGCCTTGAAAGTCGAACATGTCAGTTGAAGTAGTTATCGTTTTTCCGTTATCAGTGGTAGTTAAAATAGGAGTTTTCTTTCCTTGGTAATCTTCTGGAAAAATCAATATTCTTTTCCCTTTGGCATTTGAAATTTGAACAAGGTCATGAATTTCATACGGGCCCATTTTGTTATTAATTATACTCGTGGTATTCGCCATCGGATCCCAAGCCCACAGAGATCCTTGGTCATTCCGGTACGTAGCACACATAACTTCTAAAAAGGGGTCATCATCCAAATTTGTGAATAAAACACTGCCCACGCTATCCAAAGGCTTATCCAATGTGATTATCTCAAATTTGCCTTGATTGTTTTTTAATATGGAAACTGTATTATCTGCTGGTACGCGCTCTGAGGCGGATGACCAGCGTTGGGAGATGATATCTAGATCACCATCATTATCATAATCGCCAACATCTGCATGATGGTAGAATAGTTTTTTATCTGTAATTCCAGGAAAGTTTTGCTTAACAAACCCAGTAGCTGTACCGTAATACATAATTAAATAACCACCTTCCCATCGACCATTAATCATATTATTTTCTTGGCCATGATCCACCAAAAAGATATCTGTAAATCCATCCTTATTAAAGTCTTCCATGATCAATGGACTTTTAGGATATCCTACTTCACTAACCGCATTGAACGTGGATTTCGTTTTGTCAATTAACTTTTTAGCCTTTTCATCAAACTGAAAGATGCGTAGATAATCGACCTTCGTGGTTTTTAAGTCAGCAAATGGAATAATCAAATGCGGAACATTATTGATTTTTACATAACCCAAGCCTTCGGGAGAAGGAGGAAGTTGGGGCTCACTAAATTCCGTATAGCTAAATGTTAAGTTCAAATCTTGCTTAACAAATTCGGCCTTTAGCGAAAGGTCTTTATCCATGATAACCTTCAATGGATTATCAGTCTTTCCGTTACTCCATCCAGAGAAATTGAAAAAATTATTGGGCGTCGCTCGGATGGTCACTTCGGTTCCTTTCACATAGGTACCCTCTGAAATATCTACCTTTCCTCCGGCGCTAGCCTCTACTTTGAGCACAAATTTTACTTCGGCTTGGGCTGGGGGAGGCGTAGTGACTATTGGTGTAATTTCTTCTTTTGAACACGAGGAAAGTAGAAGAATTAAAAATATAAAGTTTCTAGCGTTGACCATATGATAAATGAATTTTCAAAAAAAAGAGTTTTTTCATGAATAATCAAAAAAATCGTGAACTTTGATCATATGATGAAAATACCATTACTATTTCTCCTCGCGTTTAGTGCATTAGGCCAAAAGAGCGTCTCCTCGATTATCCGATCTTCTGAATCTATTCCTGGTAAGGCATTGTATTTATCAACACCCTATAATACCGCAGGTGATAAACTGTATATGGTTGGCCATCAAGATGGGACATTCCCTCCAATCGGCTGGCACGTTAAAGATGAAATGGGAGGTATTTGGGCACATCCGCTTAAATTATGGGACGGATTTACTGCATCCTATCAAGTGAATAATCAGTTGATTAAACTAGATAAAGCAATTCAATTCATTAATTATCCGTATGCTAATGAGCATCAGTATGGCGGCCAACAAATCAAAGTCAGTCGGTTTCAGTTTGTACCCGATGGAAAGGCCGCCGTATATGTGGAATATGTGTTAGAAAACACGACTAATCAAAGCCAAACTGTCAAATTTACGATGGAAGCTATTTCGAATTTGCGTCCTGTATGGCTAGGTGAACGAACTGGAATGATTGACTACCCGGATCAGCTTTCTTTTGAAAAAAATCAGATCATTGCCAAAGACGGTTTTAATAACTGGTACGCGGTTATGAGCGCCACACGTCAGGCTACAAACTTACAAGGTGGTGCAGCCATAAAACCTAACACATCTTTAGCAAAATCATCTTATTCCATCCGAATTCCAGCCCATCAAAAAGAAACTATTGCTTTTGTGTTTAGTGGCTCATCCATTTCAAAAGATGCCGCCATATCTACGTGCGCATCAGTTTTAGCCAATGGCGCTACCTATGCCCAAGCTAAAAAACAACGATTCGAAAAGCTAGCTAAAAATTCAGCAATCGATCTTGCAGACCCGAAATTAACCCAAGCGCTCCGTTGGCTTAAATACAATGCAGATTGGTTAATCAATGATGTAGATGGAATAGGCCGCGGAATTACGGCAGGAATGCCTGATTATCCTTGGTTTTTTGGGGGAGACATGACGTATTCCTTACAAGGGTTGATAGCCTCAGGGCGTAAAGCTGTTGCTTACAGTACGATTGAATTAATTGCTAAGCTATCTGAAAAGTCGAATGGGAATGGTCGCATTGTTCACGAAGTGAGCACGAATGGATCCGTTTTTAATCCGGGAAATATTAATGAAACTCCGCAATTTGCCTCCTTAATCTATCAGGTGTACCGCTGGACTGGTGACCAAGCTTTCCTCCAAGTTTATTTTCCAATAATCGAAAAAGGCTTGCATTGGTTAATGAAAGAGAATGACAAAGACCATAATTTAATTCCTAATGGCAATGGCATGATGGAAATACATGGCTTAGATTCGGAAATGATCGATGTAGCAGCCTATAGTGCCAAAGCATTTTTGGATGCCTCGAAGATGGCAGAGGAGCTTGGCAAACGTGAATTAGCTAATCAATATTATAGTACTTATCAGGCGATGCGCTTAAAGATCAATAAAGACTTTTGGGTGGCTGGTTCAAATTCGTATGCCGACTTTATTGGCACTAAATCGCAGGCATTGCGATTGACTGCAGATGCGATTGAACATGCGAAAGGTTTGAAGAATGATTGGGCGGTAGAAGAATTAACCGCGCTGAAGGAAACCATTCGGCAAAACCCAGACACCACCAAACGCGGATTTGTACTACATCACAATTGGGTCGTAAATACGCCCATGGAGACTGGTTTGGCAGATAATGACCAGGCTATTTTAGCTTTGAAAACGGCGGAGAAATTTCGAAACAAATTTGGCATGTATGTGACGGGAATAGATCGTTCCGCTACTTCAGAGAAAGGGGAGTCATATGCCGCTAAAGTGGGCAAATCCGAATTTACGTATACGGGGACCGTAATGACCTTGCCCACGGGCGTCCAGGCGATTTCAGAGAATAATTATGGCCATCCATCAGCAGCTTATGATTTGATTCAACGGATGTTACGCACCTTTTCATTTGCTTTACCAGGTTCTATTTATGAAGTTTCTCCTGATTATGGGATGATGACTCAGGCCTGGAACAGCTATGCATTCGAGGTACCTGTTATTCAGCAGTTTTTCGGCATACAACCTGAAGCAAATAAAAAAATAATTGAATTGAAACCATCCTGGCCAGATTCGCTAGCTTTTGGATCTATCAAAAACGTGGCGATTGGGAACAATCTTTTGGCTATCTCAGTTAATCGAAAAGGGCAGAGCATTCGGTTCCATTTGGAGCAGAAAAAACCATGGACACTAGTTTTCCGTCCTGGAAGTAAGCCATACAAACAATGGAGGATTGATGGTAAATCAGTAAAACCCAACATGCTGAATGGCAGTGCAAGCGTCACCCTAAATGGCATGAAACACGAAATCGTATTGACAGAGTTCTAAAAAATGGAAAATAGAAATCGCATCACCTTAGATAATTTCAATGACAATTTAAGTGATTTAGAAAAAGACAGTTGGGCTAGGCTAGTCCATGGGGCAACTAAAAGTAGAAGTCCTTTTCATACACCATGTATAGCTACTCAACACAAGGAGGAGGTGAATATGCGTACGGTTGTTTTACGAGGGGCAAATCCCATAGAAAAAACATTGCATTTTCACACAGACAAAAGAAGTATGAAGTGGGATGAATTGATTGTAAATCCATCCATAAGCGCGCTGTTTTATGATGCATCCGAAAGAATTCAATTACGAATTAAAGGGATAGCTGCATTGCATCATCAGGATCAAATCACGCAGAAGGCTTGGAAAAAGACATCATTATCAAGTAGGAGATGTTATTTAACAGCATTTAGTCCTTCTAGTTTTTCTGATATACCTACCAGTGGCTTACCTGAACAAATTGAGCAGGAAAATTTTAGTCTGGAGGAAAGTGAGGCTGGCCTTCAAAATTTTGGAATCGTATCCATACAGGTTCAATCCATCGATTGGTTGTGGTTGAACCATGCAGGGCACCGGAGGGCATATTTTGATTATGTTCAAGGCCGTAATCAGTGGATGATTCCCTAAATTAGTGTTTCAGACGTTACTTATACTTAATCCAATGGTTAATAATTTATTGAAAACGGCATTAGGCAGACTACGGATTGTCGCATTTTTGGAAGGTTGTTCTTATTTACTTTTGGGAATTACGATGATTTTAAAATACCAATATGCGATGCCGCAGCCAAATTACATCGTGGGCTTAGTCCATGGAATCCTATTTATTCTCTACGTTGTTTTACTGCTTCAAGTTTCATTTATACATCGATGGAACATATTCAAAACGCTGGGGGCTTTTATAGCTTCACTCTTACCTTTTGGCACTTTTTATGCAGATAAAGCTCTATTTAGATAATTTATTGTTCAAACGGATCTTGCGATTCGCACTGGCTACCTAGGAGCAAGAAGCTATCGCGAAGTGCCTAATAACTTAAGGTTAAGTAGCGCACAAAAAAAACACTGCCTAAATTGAATTAGACAGTGTTTTTAAATTTAGAAGTGATCCCGCTGGGATTCGAACCCAGGACCCATACATTAAAAGTGTATTGCTCTACCAACTGAGCTACGGAATCATCAAGCTTGCGCTTGTTATATAAAATGGTTCACTCTGGAACCGAAAGGAGATTCGGTCACTGACCGACTCTCATTTGCATTTAAGGCATTTTATTGCCTTATTGCGGTGCAAAACTAAGACGGTTTTTCGAATTATGCAAGCAAGGCTTCTAAATAAAATTATATTTTTTTCTATTTTTTTGTTGGCCTTCTGTCAAAGCGCTTACAGCCAAATAGATAGAAAGCAAATAAAGACGGCCGATTCGTTGTTTCAGGCAAACCGACTATTGGAAGCGGAAAAAATATACCGTTTAAATCTACCCAAGGCACAAGCAGAATCCGAAAACATCAAACTTAAACTGGCTTTTATATCCAAAGCCAAAAATGATTGGGTCAGTGAATTATACTTTCTTTCCAGTATAAATGCCAAAGAAAATTCATCAGCCATTGCCAAACGATTGGAAACAATTGGAGCGAAGCACAACTTATCAGGCTATGAGGTCACCTTTTTCGACCAAATAGAATGGATTTATTTTGCCCTATTCCCTTACATAACGGGTATACTTGTATTGCTTGGCTTGTATGGCGTGATCATCCTTCTCATGAAATTGCGTCGGCGGCGGCGACTTAGAAAGGTACAAATTGCCTATTTGTTGGCTTATTTTTCTTTTGTACTGGTTTACACCAACTTCCCTGGATTTTTTCATTACGGAATTATCACGAGTGAAAAAGCATATTTACGTGAATTCGCCTCTTCGGCAGCGCCAGTGAAAAAAATCTTAAAAAAAGGAAATCGAATCAATTATTGGCATACCAAAGACGTTTGGGTGACCTGTTTACAAGATGGCCAAATAGGCTATATCAGAGTCAATGATTATTCTCCGATTGATTAAAGGTGTAAAATCTCAAAGCTTAAATCTAGGATGATGTCACGTTCAGAAACTGCTTGACCGATAACTCCTTTCACTTTTAGATCTGCATTTTTAATTGCCTCCAATACGCGAACTACTTTAGCTAACGGATAATTACGTTTAGCATTCAGGTAATCGCGCACAAAATAAGGGTTAACACCGATATTTTTGGCAATTTCTGCGTCCGACATGGCCCCTAAATCATGCACTTGAAGCACCTTCATGAAATAATTAAACAACATGATTAACATGGGAGGGACTGGATTTTGCTTCGTATTCTCGGCAAAATAAAAGGCAATCTTTTGTGCTTTGGCAATGTTGCGCGATGAAAGCGCATGTTGAAATTCAAAAATGTTGTATTCCCGACTAATACCTATGAAACGCTCGATCTCTTCAGCACCTACCTCGGAACCTTTGGGTAAATTAATGACTAATTTGTCGGCCTCATGCGCCATTCGTTGTAAATCGGCACCTACAAATGAAACCATTAATTCCAATGAAGCCGCTTGAATCGTTAATCCTTGCTGTGCTAGATAATCCTTGAGCCAGACGCCCACTTTATCTTCTTTAATCTTTTTGGAACAGACAATAACCCCATGTTTTTCAGCAACTGCCAAGACCTTTGTCTTTTCAGCCACTAAATTTTTAATTGTACAAATGAGAACCGTTGAATCAGTGGGTCTTTCGCAATAATCCTCCCAGGCTTTTAAATCATCATTGCCTTTGGACTCTTTACCTTTAGCCAAAGCCTCCAAGAAACTAGCTTCTTTGACGATAATCACTTGACGCTCAGCCATCATCGGATAGCGACGTGCATAGGAAATAACAGATCCCATGGTTTGATCTTTGCCAAACATGACAAATTGATTGAAGCTTTTCTCATCTTCGCGCAAAATTCCATCCTCCAGCGCATCCGCCACCTGGTCAATAAAAAATGGCTCATCTCCATGAATGACATAGATTGGCGCAAATTTTTTGGCTTTAATGTCTTTAAGTACGTCTTGAGGGGATTTTTGCATGTAAAAAAAGTCCGAAGTCCAGAGTCCGAAGTAGGCAGTAATAAATTAAAAATCAAATATATGAAAAAGTATAAAGTCCTACCTCTTGAAACTTTAATCTGGTCATATTTAAATTTAATGTCCACTTCGGACTTCGGACTTTTGACTTCAGACTTCG
>JACCDI010886015.1_pt1 | contig 14418 bp, 10 predicted proteins | sample 7442791 | NCBI WGS metagenome assembly JACCDI01 (sample SAMN15323434, study PRJNA562643) | freshwater metagenome | isolation source: river surface water | place: USA:Blue River Watershed | collected 2017-08-15 | reverse complement strand
ATCTACTAATTTTTTAATTCAATTAGCTAATATTAAAAAAGATATGTTAATTTATAATAAAGATAAAGAATTTGAATCATATGAGTATAGTTTAAATTCATTAATTTTTTATCATGAAGCACTTGTTTATGAATATATGTTTGAAAATATGATAAAAGATGAAGATTTTAAGAAAAAAGAAAGAAAAAAAATGAAAGAATTAGAAAATTATTATGAATTAGAAATTTTAAGAATATCAAAAGAAGTTCAAAGTGAAATTTTAAATAAAAAACAACAAGAAATAAATAAATTAAAATCTTTAAATCCTAAAAATGAAAATGAAAATGGAAATCAAATAAATAATGAAAACAATAAAAAAACCAAAAATTCAAATAAAGTTTTAATAAAAATCAAAAAATTAATAGAAAAAAATGATATATTAATACCTTATCAATTTTCAGGTAAAATATATTTTATATCTCTATTTAATAACACAGATAATCTAAATTGGAATCAAAATGTAAATACTAATAAACATTTAATATTATTAGGTGAAAGTACGAATGATATTTTAAAAGATAAATCATTTAGAGTATTGAAAGAAGAGGAATATCATAAAATAAAAGATATGAGTGATTCAGAAAAAACAAAATATATTATACAATTTATTAAAGACAAGGATAATTATTTAGATAAAACAGAATTATCAAATAATATAATATTTAAAAATTTTGTTGAAAATAATTGTAATAATAATGGTTGTGATCAAATATTAGTATCATTTAATCAACTTAAAAAAATCATAAATTTAAAATAAAAAATAATGTATAATTTACTTTTTTATAAATTTTTAAATAATTAAATTATTTAAAAAATATAATGAAAATATAGAGGTTATTATAAACATCAAATGAACGAATATATAAATAAAATTCAATCTTTAAAACTAAAAAAAGATGTATTATCAACATTAAAAGAATTTGAAAATTGTATTATTGAAAACAAAAATAAGGGAAATAAAGATGATTTAATATATTATATTAATTTATTATATTTTGATACAATATCATCTCAAGATTTAAAAAATATAGAAAATAATGAAGAATTATTATTAGCTTTAATGAAAAATCCTGAATCTTATTTTGAAGTTAGTTTTGAGAAGATATTTAGTGAGATTAATAATTCAAATGAAAATAATATTTTATTTAAAAATAAATTTAAATCAACTTTAAGAACTCAATATGTTGATATTCAAAAAAAAATAAAAGAATGTGATGAACATATAAATATATTAAATGAATTATTTATTCAAAAAGAATTAATGCAAAAAATACCTTTAACATCACAAGAAAAAAAGAAATTTGAATTAAAAAATAAAAAAGTATTAATATATACACAACAAAATAATGTTTATGGAGAATTATTTAGTAGATATATTTTTTCATTATTAGACAATCCAAATAATACTGAAAATACTTTGCCTCAAAATTTTTATGATGAAAATAAGATATTTAATTTTTTGAATGAGGAAAAAATAAGTAGTATGAATAATAATAGTTTTAATGGTGAATATTCTTCTATTAAAGATACTATTAAACCTTTTATTGAATGGAGTACTTTATTAAAATTTTGGTTAATTTATTTACTAATATTCGAAAAAATGTTTGAAAAAGATTCTAATATTGAAGAAATAACAGATATAAAACATATTATGGAATTAGCTAAAAAAACAAGAGAATATAAATCAGATGGTGATGGTAAAAAAAAAAATAAATCAAAAAAAGATAAAAAAAAAAAAGGTGGTAAAAAAAATTTATCTATTCAAAATATTGCAAAAGAAGTTTTTAAAAAAAAACAGCAAAAAAATCAAAAGAAAGGTTATCATTTTAGTTCAGAAGCAAATAGATTTAAAGAATTAATGAAAAATAAAATATTAATTCATTTTTTAAGAAATAATAGTAATCAAAAAAAAAATTTAAATGATATTTTAAATGAAGGTTTATTATTAGAAAAAGAAAAAACATTTTATTCTAAAATTATATCTATACCTTATTCATATGATAGTATTAGAATTATTTTTGATATTGAAGATAAAGATTCAAATTTAAAACTTGATAAATTAATAACTGATAAAAATCTTCGTGAAGATATAAAAAGAAATCCAAAAGAAAATACAAAAGATAATTTTATAAATAATATTATTAAAAATATTAGAATATATCAATCTTTATATGCATTTAAAAATGAAAATAGTGTTTATATTAAAGACTTTTTAAAAAAAGTTTATGATAAAATATTATTTATTTATTATTTTTTGTACTTAAAGAAAAAAATGATTTATACTACTTATTTAGAAATATTTTTAAATTATTCAAAACAACATGGTATAATATTAAATGATTTAGTAAATAAAACAGAATCAGAAAATGAAGAAGAAAAAGGAGAAGAAAAGAATATATCAAATAGAAATATTGAAAGAACAAATTCAGAAACACATAAAATAAATGAAATGAATCGTACTTTATTAAATAAATTAAATACAGAAAAAAAAAGAGAATATTTAATCATCATTCAAAAGATTAAATATTTAAATAATAAAAAAGAAGAATTAGAAAAGAATAAAAACCAAGTTAATTATGATAAAAAAATATTAATTATTGAAAAATTAATTAACGAATTATTAGTTCAAAAACATCAACTTATTCATTCTATTTAATTTAATTTTATTTTATTATTTTTTATTATTTTTTTTTAAGTACTTGTTTTAACTTAAAAAATAAATGAAAAAAGTATTATTTTCTAGATTAGAATAATGATTTTTTAGATGAATAAATTCTTGACATTGAACGGGATAAATCTGAATATACACATGCAAAGAAGCAGGGTTTATGATAATTTAAAGAATCATATTTCCAACTTGATCTTAAAGGATTTTCAATTAAACTTCCTTTAGCATCTTTATTGGTACATGCTGTTGATCCTGGTTTATGAGACCATAATTGATTATCATCTTGACGAGCCCAATGATAATCATTTCCGGGATCTAACATTAAAAATATTTTATAAAATCCAGGATGACATACATTATCAAATTTTTCAACATAAGAACCAGGTACATCACGATGTAAACGATCATAAAAAGTTTTGCAATCATAAGAATCATCATTAATATGTTCATCACCAGAAGCATATCCAGGTTGAGCTTTTGAATCAAGACCACTTCTAACTTTACCTAAAGCATAAGAATAACAATTATGAGTAGTTCTAATACTTTCTTTATCATTCCAAACTTTTGGATTCCATTTAGGTTCAGAACCAGAGAGTGGGGATAAACGTTTATTAAATACAAGAAGATCAGGTTGTGATATAAGAACAGGACTATTTTCCATTTTTTTTATTTTAAGAATATAAGGTCCTGAATGTGATTCAATATTTTTTTTTGTTTTTTTACTTTTCTTTGTACTTTTTTTTGTACTTTTCTTGGTACTTTTCTGTGTACTTTTCATTGTACTTTTTTTTGGTTTTTTATTTAAAATATCAATATTTTTACTTAAAACTTTTTTAGCACCTTGTTGTTTATTTAGTTCTTCAAACATATTATATCTTTCTAAAATATATTATTATTTTTTTTGTATTCGGAAAAATAAAAATAAGTAATTCATTTAATTAAATGAAAAAAAAAATGAAATAGATTTCTTTAAGTCTATTTTTTTATTTAAGTGATAATAGAATTAAAACATTTATATAAAAAATGAATACTAACGAAATAAATACAAACGAAGAGAAAATTCAAATCGAATATACTGAAGATTTTGAAAATGATGAGCAAAGCTTAGAAGATAAATCAATATCATTAGCAACTGAAGATATTTTAAATACTTCGGATGATGAAGATTCTAATTCAGAAACATCATCTATTAGTGATTTTGATGAAAATGAAGAAATTATTGAAGATCATAAAATTATTCAAGAATATCGTAATATAGATGAAGAATTATATGGTAAAATGTATAATAAAAACAATAATAATAAAATGTTTAAATCAATAGCAGAAAAGTATAATCAAAAAGGAATTCAAAATAATAAAAAAGAGGTTGAAAGAAAATATCAAATAGACGATTATGAAGTAAAATATTTTGGAGATAATGAAGATGTATCATCTGACGATGATAATGATAACGATAATGATAATGATAATGATAATAAAAGTAAATCATCTAATTCAACAAGTTCTATGTCAGAAAGTGAAAATAGTGAATATTCTGAAGAGAATAAAGATAAAATAATGATAAAAAGTAATAATTATATAAATTTACCATCTGAATTTGAAAGAATCCAAAATAGAATGTCAATTTATCAAAATACTTTACTTGAAAAAATGGAAATAATGTTTAATAAAATAAACACAATTGAAGACAGATTAACTCGTCTAGAACAAAATGCTAAATTTAATTATGTTGAATTTGAAGGTGAAATTTTAACTATCAAAGAACTTAAAATGGAACGTCTTGATATTGATGAAGATATTGTATTAAAAGCACTTGTTTATAAAAATTATCAATCTGTTATTTATATTATGCGTCATTATTATAGAACAACTAGAGGAAATAAAGTATTTTATCCTATTAGAATGAAAAGTAGACGCAATTTTGAATATTTTTATAATAATCAGTGGTTAAATGATGCATATGGACATTATATAACAAAAGTTATTTGTAATAATGTTCAAAATTTATTTTTAAGATATAATAAGATTAATAAACATATTAATGAAGAAGAGTTATTTTTTAATCAGCAATTTATTCTTAAGTTATCAGAAGAAAAATATAAAAAAGAAATATTTAAAAATATTGTTGATGAATTAATGACTACTTCTTATATGTTTACATCTAGTTGTTATAATAATTTTTAAATAATTTTATAAATATAATAAATAAATAATAATAATAATAATAAAAAAAATAATAATATATAATTAATAACAATAAACAATTAATATTAATTAAAAATATATAAATTATAAATTTTTAAAATAAATTATTTTTTAATTAAATAAAAATAATTTAATTATTAAATAAATTTAATTTAAAAAAAATGGAAATACTTATCAAGTTCAGTTCTGTTAATTTGTTCTGATACTGCATTATCGCATTCTTTTAAAGCTTCTTTGTATCTTTTTAAATTTTCATCTTTTCTGAATTGAATTTGATGAAGAAGATTATTATTTAATAAAATTAATTGATCAATTTTATCTTCTAAATTTTGAATTTTAGTATGGAGACGATTATTTTCATCATATTGATAATCCATAAAATCACATGAATGTTGAATATAACGAATCATTTTTTGATTATTATTTTCTACTTCTTGTTTATTATTATTAGAATTAGAATCAAAATTCTCATATAAATCTTTTGTTTTAGGTGTAGAAAGTTCGTTTGATTTATTATTTTCAATATTTTCAATATTTTGAATATTTTCAATATTTAATTGAATATTTGATTCTTCTTTTTTTTCAATAATAAAATCTTCATTTGATTCATTTAAAACTTCATTCTTTTTAATAATATTAACCCAATCTTTTTTAACATTTTTATTCTCATAATTTTGAGATAATTTAGAAAGTTGTGAATTTACTGATATATTATCATCCATATCTTCAACAACGGGTTTTTTATATTCGAGATGTAAAGGATATGACTCAATTAAAATATTATTTCTCTCAGTTTTTGTTAATTTAATATCTACATGTAAACCTATAAAAAGAATATTTTTTTGAACATAATTTAAATCAGAATAACAATAAACATATTTTTTATTATCTTCTGTTTCAATAATACCATGTCTACCAGCTGAATATCCTTTACATTTTCCATTACATAAATTATACATACAAACAGTAAATACAATTTTTAAATCTCCAAAATCTCTATCTTGAATTGATGTTTTTTTTAAATTTTTTAATTCATTTAATTTAATAGGTGAATTAATATATTCACTAAACTTTCTTGGAAAAAATACATTTTTATGACCTTCTTCATTCATTCTTTTACATTTGTTACCCATACAATGAATACAAACTTCTGTATTTGAAACAAGATCTGATAATTCATATGTATCTTTTTCCCAAATCTCTTCACTATCATCTCTTCTAGTAAATTCACTTTTACGCTGTTCATTAACAGGTTTACGTCTTGATTCATCCATTTGATTAAAACGACGTCTCAAATTTTCAACTTCATTATGAGTTTTTGATTCACGATGTTCACGAATACGACTCATTTTTACGTTATTTAATATATTAATTATTACAATATATTTAACTTAAAGAATAAAATATTTTTCATTTTTTTTTATTAATTTGATTTTATCGTTATAAAATCAAATATATATAATTTAAGTTATTACCACTCAAATTATATTTTTAAAGACTTATAAATATAAAAATGATTCTATATTTATAATTAATAATTCATTTTTATATTTTCAATATTTCTTTAAGTCTCTTTAATTAATTTTTTATTTTTTAATTAAATAATATTAATAATTTATAATTAAAATTTCTATATATCGATATATAGAAATATAATTTATTATTATTAAATAGAGATCTTGAATATTTGATTTCTTTGTGTTTGTTAATTTGATTTTATAATAACAAAATCAAATGATTATAATTTTCATTATTACCACAAAAATTATATTGAAAGAAATATCAATTAATGAAAAATCAATAATTGATAATTAAAAAGTATTTTTAATTCATTTTAATAAATGATGAATTTCTTTAAGTCTCTTTATATTTTTTATTTTTTTGATTAAAAAATAAATAGAATAAAAATTAAATAAAATTAAGTTAATTTTTTCATAAATAATGAAAAAATTATATGCTATGACCGCATTTAGAAAGATATAGAATAGTATTGAAAAATCATATATTATTTTATATAAAAATATGGGTTAAAACGGTAGTCTGCAAAATTTTAAATTTTTAAATTTTTAAATTAAATTTTAAATTTTTTATATTTTTGTATTATTGTATTTTTTATATTTTTTATATTTTTTATATTTTTATTTTTATTTTTATATATCTAAACATCTAAACATCTAATCTAAAACACAAAAATAAATAATGATTTAACTTTTTTATATTTTTATATATTTTTATATATCTATACATATAATCTAAAACATATAATCTAAAACACAAAGATAAATAATGATTTATATAAAATATTGGTATATATTTATATAAGTAATTTATACTTTTAAATAAATAAAGTAAATACAAATAAAACACACTAATTATGAAAACAAGTTTTAAAAAAAATATATTATAAATATTTTATTGATAAAATTTTTAATAATCTTTAATTTTTTTTATCTTAAATAATCTTTAATCATTTTTAATATAATAATCTTTAATCATCTTTAATCATCTTTAATTATCTTTAATCATCTTTAATCATCTTTAATCATCTTTAATCATCTTTAATAATCTTTAATCTTTTATCTTTAATATAATAATTTTAAATAATCTTTAATTTTTAATAATTTTTTTAATTTATAAAATTTGTAAGGATATAAAATATTTTATAAATAATAATGAAAAATAGACCAAATAAAATGTATAATATATCTTTTAATATATTTTTATAAAAATAATACAAAATAATGATGGTCAAGAATAAATAGAATTAAAAATAAATCTAATTTTTAAATTTAGGTATATATAAATTAAGATTCATAAATTTACATATACCCAATTATAATAAATATAAAAAAATTTAAAAAAAACCGAAAAAATATTTTTCTTAAATTCTTTTAGAGATAAATAAAATTAAATGAGTATTCAAATTTATCAACAAAAAATATATTTAGTTGCTGAGGCTACTAATTGTGATGATATTATTAAAACAATAATGGAAGATGCACGAAAATTTAATGTAGATTTAGAAGGTTTAGAAAAAGAAAAATATCCAAAATTAGATGATGTTGGAATTAAGGAAACATTAACTATCATGAGAAATGATGAAGTTAAAAGTATATTAGGGATTAATAAACCTCAAAATATAGATGAACATATTTTAACAGTTCTTGAATCACCTGCTATTGAAATGGGATTAATTATGTATAATGAATTTCCTAAAGATTTTACAATTTATCCAGTCCCTTTTTTAAGTTCTAAATCAGGAGTTTATAATAGAGAATCATTAGATGGATTAAAAGATTCATTCGGAGGTGCTTATAATACATCAAAATATTGGGAAAGAAGAAATTTGTCTGCAAATATTGATAAATATGTACCTACATTAAAAACCAAAGTTCCTAATTTAAACTGGAAATTAACAAATGAGAAAGTATCATTTAAAGAACAAACAAGAAGTGGTATTAAAAATATTAATAAAACTATATCAAGAGGTTCTTTAGGAAGTTTTATGTTTAATAAATTTCAAGAGATAATATTATTTCCTTTAATAAGAAGTAAAATAGATTCAACACCAAATAGTAATTTAAATAATACAACAACATATGACAATATTAATGCAAAAGAATTATTACCAATAGTTATAATAGCAAATTATGATACAATTAGAGATTTTATAAATCAAGTAAAAGCAAAAAAATATTCAGCAAAATTACATAAAATTGAAAGAAGTTCAGTATGGGAAATAGAAATGAAAATAACAAGAAAGATACAAAGTGGTACATTAACATATACTTATGATTATATCAATCATCAAAAAAGATATCCAACAGAATTTGTATCTAAAAATTTAGATAAAAATGATGAAAAATATAAAATTAAATTAAGAGGTAAAAAGTATGAATTAGTAGATATTGGAAAAAGAATACCTATTGAATATGTTATTGATATGGATTGTAAACATTGTAAAAATAATAAGAAAATGATAAATATATTAAAACAAATAGCTAAAAAAATAAAACCTAATAATAATAAAAATAAAAATAATAAAAACTTGGATGTACCTGCTAAAGAAAATTATAAATTAACTCAAAATATAAATAATTATCAAGAAGCTGTTGACGTGTTAACAGTTGATTAAAATAAAAAATGAAAAATATTTTTATTTATTTTTTACAGTAAGAATTAAATTAATAAAATCTAACAAAAATATAAATACTGTATATAATGCCTAAAAGTGGACATGATTCAAACCTACTGATAAACTTTATTTTAAAAGATAAATCATTAACGAAAAAAGAGAAAATAGAAAAAATGTTTTTTATGCTACGTAAAGATTTTCCAAAAGAATCAAGAGAAGATATATTTGAAATTTGTCTAAAATATTATGAATATAAATTAGGTAAAAAAAATCCAGATAAATTTTATTTATCATAATTTTTACGTTATATAAAAATATTGAAGAAGAACTTTTAAATAAATTAAAACAATGATTTTTGATAAATTTATATTTTTAAAAAATAAAAATATAAACGTAAATTTAAAAATAAAAAAAAAATGAAAAATATTTTAATTTAAAATAATTAAATATTTAATTATAATAACATTTTATCAAAATAAAATACTAACTTAAAAATGAGTGCTATTAGTGAAAACATTCCTAAACACCTATTAAAGACTGTTGCGGATGATGAATCCACAAAAACTATTTTAATTGAACAAAATTCAGCTGTTAAAAAGGCTGATAAAAAGAAAAAAGAGGTTAAACCTATGTGTCATGCTGCTGCTAAACACAATACTATTAAAGATGCTCTTATTGCTCTCACTGAGAAGAATATGGAGGTTTTTGTTATTAGAGAGGCTCGTGAAGATGACGCCAGTAAAATTAAAGATACTGCATATTCAAGATGTACTATTTCAGCAATGAAAGGCAATAATTTTTGTCATCATCATGTAGATTGCAAGACTTTAAAGATTTTTGATGATGATATTATTCCTCGTGGTGATGATGACCTAGAACGTCGTCAAATCACATCAAAGGATGATAAATTTTTTGAAGATATGGGTAAACGCGGTGCTCGTGCCAAAAAGGCTAAGACTGGTTATGAATTTAAGGATCCGAATAATCCAGTCAAGCTTGTTTTAGAGCATAAGAATGGATTTTTACAGATTGAATTAAATAAATTTGCATTTGAACTTCTTAAAAATGAAAAGTACAAGGGAACTTCTACTGTTATTGAAAAGAAATCAAATCGTGGACGTCCTCGTAAAAATGAAGATTCTGTAGCTGCTGAAGTAGTAAACAATACTACTAATGAAGTTGAAGATGAAGTTGAAGATGATGAATCAGATGAAGATGAGGAGAATGTTGAAAACAATAATTCTAAACCTGATTTTGGTTCTGATGAAGAAGTTGAAAAACAAAACAATGAAGATGAAGACGACGAAGATGATGATAATGAAGATGAAGTTGAACTTACAACTCTTTGTGGTAAAAATATCACTTATGTTGTAAGCGACAATGATATTTATGATCCTGAAGAAGTTGATGATTCTGGTGCTGCAACATGCATTGGTCAACTATTTGAAATTGAGAATAAGAGTTATGTAAATGTTGTATACAACAACAAAAATTATGCAATTCTTGTACCAATGAAATGTGATGTTGATGGAAAACCTCTTGATTTCTTCCGTTGTCCTCTGAATGATAATGCATTTGATATGAAGATGAATTTTATTGGTAGATATATTGAAAAGAATGGTAAATTTGAAATTGAATTTACTAAGAAGAAAGTTGTAAATGTATCTGGTAAAAAGACATCTGGTAAGTAAACAACTAGCTTTTTAATATTTAAATAATAATTTAATCAAAAAAATAAATTTAAAAATTTAAATTTATATTTTATAAAAAAATGATGAAAAAATAAACTATTTTTCTCTCTAAAAATTCCTCACTAAAACTCACCATTTTTTATATAATTTATTATAAATTTATTTTTAATAAATTTATTAAAATGAATCATTTTATTATGATAAAATATAATAAAAATATTTTTTTATAAAATAACATGATTTATTATTTTTTTAATAAATCGTGTAATGGCAAAATAAATTAAATAAAGAAAATTCGTATAAAATTTGAATTTAAAAAAAAGTATATTTATTAATATTAAAGATATGAATGGTATTATATACATGTAAAACGTGTGAAAAAACATTTGTAGATAAAACAAAATATACACAACATATAAATAAAAAAAAACCATGTAATTCAAAAAAAAATACATCAAATGAAGATGATAATGATAATAAACAAAATAAATTAACTGAATATTTAAAAAGAGGTGCATCAAGTACAGTTGATTTACAATTATCAATTTCTAATACTGGCAAAATGATTGGCAAAAATGACCGCCAATTTAGTGATGAATCAAAAAATTTAGCAAGTTTATGTAGAATATGTAAATCTCCATATGATGATACATATATAGAACATTTAATAAAATATCATAATATAAAGAAAGAAGAACATATATTTTCATTTGTATTAAAAACTTCAGGAATAATGAAATATGAAGAAGAAAAAGAGTGTGGTGATATTGTTTTATTAGTATTTGAAAAGAATAAAGCATTATTTTTTACAACTAAAAACTTACATAATTTACAAAGACACAAAAAAGAAAAATATAGGGATATTCAACAATTTTATTATTATCCTTGTAAAGATATAAAATTATTTAAAGTTGATTTTACTAAAAAATGTAAAGAAAAAGGTTTAGATATTGATGAAAAGATGGATGTTAAAGAAATAGAACCCTATATTTTAGATATTTTAACTAAAATTAATAAAAATTCTTATTCCGATAATGAAGAATCAAAAATAATAGCTCCTTATCGATCAACAACTTATTATCTTTGTCCATTTTGTGAACATACAAGTAATGATAAAAATAGTATGAACACTCATTTAATAGAAAGTCATAAATATTTAAAACATAATTCATTAATGGATATTGATGAAGAACAAAAGGAAAAAATAATGAATATGTTTGAAAATAATGCATTAATACCTCGAAATGATAAAAATAAAATAAATTTAGAAGAATATGATGAAATTCGGTGTGATTATTGTAGTAATTTATTTTCGAATAAATTTAATTTAAGAAGACATTTAAAAATGAATTGTAAAAAATATCAAATATTAATGCAAAATAATTTAATAAAAGATAATGAAGTATTAAAAGATGATCTTTTTCAATTAATAGAAAATAATGAAAAGTTAAGACATGAAAATAAGATATTGAAAGATGCTTTAGTAAATAATCAAGAACAATTAATGGATCAAAATGATAATCTTAAGAATTCTGTTAATTATTTTAGTAAAACAACAAATATTATTCAAAATAATAATATAATGTTTAATATTAATGATTTTGGTAATGAAGATTTATCACATCTTGATATTGGATTTATTGAAGGTTGTATTAAACAAATGAGTACTAATTCTTTAATTCGTTTTATTGAAGAAGTTCATTATGGTAATCCTAAAAATTGTAATGTTATTATACCAACAAATATACCTGCTATACAAGATAATAATTTATTATTATTAAAGAAAGGAGATAGATGGGTATTAGATAAGAGAAAAAATGTGATTGATGATATGTTATCTATGAATATTGATAGAATGGCTGATGTTTATGAAGATTTACAACCTAAATTAACTAATATTGAGAAGAGTGGATTTGAAAATTATGTATCGGACATGGAAAACATAAATGATAATAATGTACGAGTAAATGCAATTGAAAAGACTGAAGAATTAATTAAAACAAAACAACCAAATAATTTTTTATTGGAAAATTTAAAAATACAACAAAATAATTATATAGAAGGAAATTGGAAAGAGTCAGTGGATTATCATTTACCACAAAAAGTTATGAAAATGGATACATTAGAAAATGGTAAATTAAGTGAATTTTTAGAGAAACCGATTGAATTAAATATAAAAGGAAATTTTGATAATTTTAAGATATAAATAATAAAATTTTTTTGTTTTTTTGTTTTATTTATTTAATATTAAATTAAATAAATGAGTTTAAATAAAAAATATTTAAAAAATTAAAAAATAATTTAATAAATAAAGATAAAATGGATAATCAATCAGATAATATTGATTTAGATCATTATTATGATGAAAATTATGATTTTGAATCTGAATTTAACAAGATAAAAAGTTCATTTATAAATAAATTAAATAAAAAAGATTCTATAAACAGAAATGAAAATATAGAATTAGATGTAAGAGATTTAGAAGAGTTTGAATTATTATATCAACCTAAAATAATAAATGAAGAAGAATATATAGAAATAATCAAAAATAGTGATAAATTCTTTTTTGATGATTATAAAAAAATAAATGAAGATGATTTAATAAGTTTAAAAGAAAATAAAGAAGAAAAACCAAATTTTGAAATCATCTGTTATTTTAAGTTCAATTATTATCGAAAAAGAGGTATTTTTGAAGATTATGATCATGAAAAAAAAATAGTGTTATTAAAAAATAAATTTGATAATAAACAGTTAATCAATATTGAAAGTTATTATTTATATGGTAAAATAAAAGATTATAGTAAAAAAGACGATTTTCGAAAAAATATGGAATTATTTTTAAAATGTTCATCCATTGTTGTAAAAAGAAAAAAGATTATTGATAATAATAATATTAGTAATAATGAAAAATTAATAAAAGAACTAAATGACAATGATGAAGATGAAGATGAAGAAATAAGTAAAGTACAAAAAGAAGAAAATAAAGAAGACATAATGGATGAAAAAAAAATAGAATTTATTAATAGTATTATAACTAAAAAAATAAAATGAAAGAAAATAATAATTTTTTAAGTTTATCAATTATGATTATATTATTTATAAGTTTAATTTTGATTTTATATTTTTATTATATTAAAAATTATAGTTCTGAAAATTTTCAGAATTCTTTAAATTATGAGATTCTTTTACCAGGGTGGAATTATAATAAAAATACAAATCCGAAAACAAACCCGTCTTTGTTAAAACCTAATCATTTTAAACAAATACCAGATGATTTAATAACTTGGACACCTTATACAATAAGTAAATATGGACAACAAAATTATAATGCATATTTTTATAAAAATAATTATATGTATCCATTATATTAAATTAAAATATTTTTATTTTTATTTTTTTATATTTTCTTTAAATTATAAATGAAGTGCAAGTACTTAAAGAAATAAAGTAAAAAAATAGTTAAGGTAATCTGGATAAAATAAGAGTAAAGGTACCTTGAAGAGCTGCAAAAATTAACATAATTATAATAATTTTAATAAAATCTTTTTTTGATGGAAGAGTAAAATGCATAATTTCATCTGAATCATGATATTTACCAGCATTAAAATGAATTAAGTTTTCAATAAGATTTAAACAAATAAAAGAAACAAAACTAGCAATAAAAATAGATTTAGGAAGTT
>JACCDI010346828.1_pt1 | contig 14419 bp, 12 predicted proteins | sample 7442791 | NCBI WGS metagenome assembly JACCDI01 (sample SAMN15323434, study PRJNA562643) | freshwater metagenome | isolation source: river surface water | place: USA:Blue River Watershed | collected 2017-08-15 | reverse complement strand
TACGCTTGGCAGGCGCTGACTGGGACATGGGCCGTTTCGTTGGCTGCAGTTGGCGGAGTTATCTGGGGGATGTTGGGCGGCGCTTTGCCTGGGATCTCCCCATCAATTGCAATGGCGCTGTTACTGCCCTTTACATACGGCATGGATCCAATTGCAGCTTTGGTCCTGCTGGGCGCTGTATATGTGGGCGCCGAATACGGTGGATCGATCCCCGCCATTCTGATTCGAACACCGGGAACCAACGCAGCTGCGGCGACAGTCATCGATGGTTACGAATTGCACAAGAAAGGTCGGGGCGGAGAAGCGCTCGGTATCTCGCTGATTGCGGGCGTAACCGGAGGTTTTATAGGCCTCTTATTCTTGGTGCTTTTTACTGAGCCTCTTGCTAGCGTTGCATTGTCTTTCAGTTTCCCGGCCTACTTTGCCCTTGGAATTCTGGGGTTGAGCGTCATCGCCTCATTGGGTGATGGGTCTTTGATCAAGGGTCTGATTGCGGGCGTATTGGGTCTTATGATCGCCACTGTTGGAACCGATCCGCTCTCGGGTGTAAACAGGTTTACCTTTGGTGAAGCGGGTCTTTCAGGAGGCATACCGTTTGTCCTAGTAATGATCGGCCTTTTTGCAGTAAGTGAGCTTATGTTCCAGACGTATGCACCCCCCTGGAAACGGACCAGTAGCTCTGACACGCGGATTAAGCTGCCAAGCTTCAAAACCTGGCGTAGCCTTTGGAAGGCTCAGGGTATTGGTAGCGGTATCGGGGTAGTCGAGGGTTGCATGCCCGGAGCAGGAGGATCGATTGCGGCGTTTATGTCTTACAACGAAGCCAAGCGTTGGTCAAAGACTCCTGAGGAGTTTGGCAAAGGTTCTCTTGAGGGTATAGCCGCCCCCGAGGCATCAAACAATACGGTGACATCGACCGCACTTGTACCAGTGCTAAGTTTCGGGATCCCCGGATCCAACTCTGCGGCTGTTTTGATGGGGGGGATGCTCATCCATGGGCTTCAGCCTGGCCCGTTGTTATTTCAAAAGAGTCCAGAAATCATTTACGGTTTATTTGGGGGGCTATTTCTAGCCAATCTGGCGCAGCTATTTATAGGGATCGCAATTTTGACACCGGCGATTTGGCTCGTTAACCGACCGAAGCCTTATTTAATGGCAGCGATCCTAGCTTTAGTATTTTCAGGAGTTTATTCAATCGACAACTCTGTTTTTGATTTGTTCGTTGTTCTGGTCGCGGGGGTTATCGGCTACGTCATGCGTTTACTTGGATTTTCATTCCTTCCGATGGTTCTTGGTCTTGTGCTTGGCTATCTTATTGAATCAAATTACCGACGGGCACTCGAAGTTTCCAGTGGTGATCATATGATCTTCATTCAAGACCCGATCTCACTTGGTCTTTTATTGGCTTCAATTGGCTTTATAGCGTTTTCAATCGCGCGAGATCTGCGAGTTAAGGCAAAGAAAACTACTCATTAATGTATGGGGTCAACAGGTGTTTCTGAGGGAAAGGAATCCTCGAGTGATTATGGGGTCTCCGCGCTCGGCCTCGGGCTAACGGAGGGACTTGCAGATTTCGTTTCGACGCTCGAGTTTGCTGATCTTCCATTGGCGGTAGTCCATCAAACCAAGCGGGCATTTGTCGATTGGTTCGGTTGCGCAATAGCGGGCAGCCATCACCCCACAATTGATCGCGTCGCAGGAGCGATGCAAGCGCTTGGCGAAATTGGCGATGTGCCAGTGATCGCGAGAAGAGGTCAATTTACAAAACTTGCAGCCGCAACTATTAATGGCCAATCGGGTCATGTTTTGGATTTTGATGACACCCATATGGGTGGGGTGATCCTTCACGCGAGCTCGCCAATTCTCGGCGCATTGGTCCCGGCGGCATATGGCCAATCAATAAGCGGGAAAAAATTCCTAACCTCTTTTGTGGCTGGATTTGAGGCCTCGGTCCGTCTCGGGCAGGCAGCATCGAGCCATCATGAAGGGGGCTGGCACCTAACAGGAACGTTAGGAACTGTTGGTGCGGCCTGTGCTTGTGCAAGACTGATGGATTTAAGCCCCGAACAAACAACAGCTGCAATCGGTATCGCCGCAACGCAGGCTGCGGGTATGCAACAAAACCGCGGCACCAGCTGCAAATCATTTCATGCGGGGAAAGCGGCCTCCAATGGCCTCCTCTCCGCTGTCCTGGCTGGGCAGGGCTTCACCGCATCTACCGAGAGCTTAGAAGGCAAAAAAGGGTTCATTCGGATCTACAGTGTGTCTCAGGAGCCCGGGCGTTTAACCGCTGGATTGCGTGAGCGCTGGGAGATTTTGTCCAATGGCTACAAGCCTTACGCGTGTGGGGTCGTGCTCCACCCTGCAATTGATGCAATGCTTGAACTTGCGAGCCAGATTTCCGCCGAATCGAATTATTGGAGGCAGGTGGATCGGGTGTCATTGCGGGTCAATCCCGCTGCAATTCGTATTACGGGAGTGCAGCAGCCTGCAAATGGCCTTATGTCGAAGTTTAGTATCAGCCATGCAGCAGCCGTTTCATTGATTGATGGTTCGGGCGGGTTAGCTCAGTTTTCCGACACCTCAATCTGTCGTGGTGAGATCGTGGAATTTTCGAAAAAAATCACGGTTCTCAGTGATGACAGCTTAGACCGCGACCAGGCGGCGGCAGAATGCTGGCTGGGGGACGGTCGATCGATTAAGTCCCACATTGTCCACGCCAGAGGCACAGTTAAAAATCCTCTGGACGATCGTCAGTTGTTTAACAAGTTTTTTGAAAATATAGGCGCAAAGAAAGACGAAAAGTCTGCCGAGGCGCATATTGATCAACTCATGAAGGCAGAAGCTATTGACGATATCTCCCCCCTGTTTGTGTGGCCTACTTGAGCTTTTGAGCCAACAGAGTTAAGTAAAAACCCTGAGAGGGTAAGTAATTCAAATTATGGCCCAGGAGCGGTAATAGAATTCACGGTGTAAATCTAAGGGAGCGAGTTATGAAGTTATGCGTAGCTAACGGAGAACGGGTATTTGTGGTGCGCGGAGAGGAGGCTGTTGACGTAACTGCCTCGATCAGCTCAATACCACACATTTCAGTAAGCGATCTTATGATTGGCCTTGTGGCGGATTTCGATAAGGCTCGCCCGTCGATAGATCGTGCAGTAGCCTCCGGAAAAGGGGTTCCCCTGTCGGCATTGAATTTCGATGCGCCAATTCCACGGCCCCGGAATATCGTGTGTATGGCCGTAAATTACATGGAAGACGGCACTCGAAGCGCCCCAGCACCTATCAATGCTTTCCATAAAGCGCCAACAAGCGTGATCGGCCATGGAGCCACAATGGTTTTCCCCGACGCTCCTGCGAGCAATTTCGAGGCAGAGGCTGAGATTGCGCTGATTATTGGTAAGCGTGCTAAGAACGTTACCGCAGCAAATGCAATGTCACACATCTTCGGTTACTTGAATTTTATCGATGGATCCGCCAGAGGGCTTCAGCCGCATGACCAGAGATTTTTTCAAGTGAAATCAAGGGATACCTTCGCGCCGATGGGCCCCTTTATCGTTACCGCCGATGAGGTTCCAAACCCCCAAAAGCTTCAGATAAGGCTATGGGTGAATGGGGTACTCAAACAGAATTTCAACACCGACGATATGGCCCACAAAATCCCTCGTTGTATTGAGTGGGCCAGCTCAGTACATACGTTAGAGCCGGGAGATGTTTTGGCTACCGGCACAAATCACCGCGGCCTCAGCAGTCTTCAGGATGGTGATTTCGTTGAATTAGAGTGCGACGGGTTGGGACGGTTAGCGGTCAACGTGCGGGATGACTTAAAGCGTACCTGGTCTCGGGAGACCCGATTAGAAAGAGAGCAGCAGGGATTAGAGCCGTTGCCGCCCCAGCTCTCAGGGAAGTATTCAAAGTCTGTGGCTTAGTTTATGGTTTTTTAGGCAGTGCTTTATTGCAATTTAAATTACAAAGGAGACTGTTATGTTTAAGAAAATAAATTCAATTTCACGGCTCGTTCCGATTATGGCGGCTTGTATTCTGGGGCTCTCAGCGGCAAGCATTTCTAATGCTCAATCAGTTACCCGCATTACCTATGTTTCGCCGAGCCCATCCGCGATAAATTCATTCCCAATATTTGTCGCAATAGGGGAGGGATATTTTAAACAAGAAGGTATAGAAGTTAAGGCCGAAGCAGTAAATGGATCTGGCCCAGTTTTACAGGCGCTCTCGTCTGGGCAAGCGCAGCTTGGGCGTCCCGGGCCTGCCCCGCTAATTAAGGCCAGGGCTCGAGGCGTTGATGTCGTTTTTATATATAACTCTTTACCGCGCACATCCTTCGGAATTCTAGTAAAAACAGACTCAAAGTATAAGCAGCCTTCTGAACTCAAAGGCAAAACGATTGGCGTTGGAACAGCCGATGGGGCTGAGGTGGGGTTTGCTCGCTCAATTCTGGGCTCCTACAGCATGAAAGAGCCTCAAGACTACAAATTTATTCCGGTAGGCGATGGCGGTCCGGCGACGGCTGGCTTCCTGCGAGGGGATATCGAGGCCTATGTTGGAAGTGTTGCGGATGCAGCTATTTTAAATAGTAGGGGTATGAAGGTTCGTGACATAACGCCTGAAAAATTCCAGGTTCTGTTTGGTAATGGTTATGCCATGATGGGGGATTACATCAAGAAGAACCCAAAGGTGGTCGAGGGTATCGGGCGCGCATTGGTAAAAGCAACAATCTTCACGCGTAACCCCGCTAATCGAGAAAAAGTCCTGCAGCATTTAGCTGCTGGCAATCGTCAAGAGATCGAAGACAAGAACTTTGCAAATGCCCTTCTTGATGCTGTACTTGCGAAAGGGCTCCCATTTGATCAGTCCAAGGGTTGGGGCTATAACGAACCCTCGGCTTGGCAAAATTGGCACGAGAGCATGCTGAAAGAAAAAGAGCTAGACGCGCCACTGAAGGATTTATCAGCCGCCTATACGAACGCCTTCAGCAAGGCTTGGAACACAGTAAAGTGAGTTTATCGACCCCTGAACGAGAGAACACCGGCGCTGATGGGCGTCCGGTGTTTGTTCTGGAGCATGTGAGTAAACATTTCCCCCGGCGCAATGTTCACGCACTCGATCGGGTTAACCTAACGATGCGCGAGGGAAATTTTTATTCAGTAATCGGTTCGAGTGGTTGTGGTAAGTCAACACTGCTAAAAATTATGGCAGGACTACAGCCCCCCTCCTCAGGCAGCGTTATGCTTGAAGGCAGGCCGGTCCTCGGCCCTCGGCACGATATTGGAATGATGTTTCAGCAGGCAACCCTTCTACCCTGGCGCACCACTCTTGAAAATGTTGTGTTGCCGATTGAAATTCGGGACGGCAAAACTTCTGCATTAGCGGCACACGAGAAGGCGCGTAAACTCCTGGAGCTTGTTGGGTTAAACGGATTTGAGTCGGTATACCCTTCAGAGCTTTCCGGTGGAATGGCTCAGCGGGCTGCAATCTGTAGGATGCTGATTTCCGAGCCATCAGTCTTACTCTTAGATGAGCCATTTAGTGCGCTCGATGAGCTCACGCGCGAGTTCATGAACATGGAATTACAGAGAATCTGCATGGAGCGTAATGCTACCGCGTTCTTGGTAACCCACTCGATTCCAGAGGCGGTAATCCTCTCGGACGTTGTTTTTGTCATGTCGTCAAGACCTGGAAGATTTGTCGAAGAGGTTGCAATCAACCTTCCTAGACCGAGAACTCTCAGCATGCTAACAAGCCCAGAATTTGGGCGCTTGGTTGACCGTATCCGTAAAAACCTAGATGCCCAATCGTTTCTTTGATTACCGTTTGCACAAGAGGTGACTATGCAAGCACTACCTTCAGGCGCTACCCAAACTGTTTGGGCAGAAAAAGTATCTTGGATTGATTCGGTTCCAAGAGCTGTCTCTATGACAGTGTTGTTTGTTGCTTTTATATTCTTTTGGACGGCGCTAACTTGGTCTTCGGTGGTCTCCCCAATCATTCTGCCATCGCCCGGTGAAACCTTGAAAGAGATAATACATGTCGGCCATAATTTGTTAATTGGCGACTATATGCTGACAGCGTTGCTAATCACACTGCAAGAGGTGCTGTACTCATTCCTACTTGCTTTAACGCTGGGGTTTAGTCTTGGTGTTTTGGTTGGGGAAACTGTATTTGGCGAACGCGCAGTGATGCCCTATTTAGTTGCTCTTGACACCATGCCAAAGGTCGCTTTTGCACCAATTTTTATCGCCTGGCTCGGATTTGGCATTGAATCCAAGGTGGCGTTAGCAACTTTTATTGCGGCTTTTCCAATTATTGTAGGAACTGCGGCAGGGCTACACTCAGCCGATGAAAACAGTCGTATGCTGTTTAAAACTATGGGTGCAAGCCGGCTTCAAACTCTTCTGAAGATGAAGCTGCCGATGGGAATGCCTCAGTTTTTTACCGGTTTAAAGATTGGAACAGTTGGTGTCATGGCGGGCGCAATAACCGGTGAATTCCTGGGGGGCGGAAAAGGGTTTGGGGAGCTAATTCGTGTGGCATCGACCAATTTAAATACCGCAAGAGTCTTTGCGCTCATCATTTTTCTGAGCGTGATTGGCTTGGGTATGTTTTTGCTGGTGGGTTGGATACAGCGAAGGCTTGTCTTTTGGCAGAAATCGGGTTTATTGGGTGATGGACTTTGAGAAACTGGCTCGGGAAAGTAAATGGCGTTCGAGTGTGGTGAGGGCTTAGTCACCGGGGTACAGAAGGAAATAGCGTTACTTCAAGGTTTCGCCACTTCAGTGATTAGTGATGTTTATGGTGATAGGCTTTTAGGAACCGTCGGACTAAGTTCATATAATCTTGGGAAAGTTCACGTTGTCGGTAGGGCGTTGACTGTGAAGGTAGCAAATGGCGACAATCTCTTCGTGCACAAAGCGATTGGTCTGCTAGCTCCGAATGACATCTTGATGATCGACGGTGGGGGTGATATTAGTCGGGCTTTGGTTGGAGAATTGATGGCAACCCGTGCTCACGCCCATGGCGCAGTTGCATTTGTGGTGGATGGTGCAATTCGAGATGTAGAATTCTTTCTTGAGAATAAGTTTATGTGTTGGGCGAGAGGAGTTTGCCTTAGGGGGCCCTATAAAAATGGCCCTGGAGAGATCAATATTCCTGTTGTGGTCGGCGGGATGCTAGTTAACCCTGGAGATCTTGTCTGCGGGGACCGAGACGGATTGGTTGCCATTCCTCCGCATCTGGTTAGAGATGTAGCTCAGTTGGCAAAGGAAAAAAAACACGCCGAAGAGGCCAAGCGTATTAGCTATGCTAACACTGGCAAATAGAGCCCAAACGAGAGGGTAGCGAGAAACAATTTCTACTAAAAATTCAGATTAAAATACAGGCTTCGTCAAAATTACGGAGAAGATTGGAGTCCGCCTTATGGTTCGATCGTTAATTCTGACTTTCTTAATTGGTTGGTCACACACAGTTTATGCCCAAGCATGGGAGCCGTTGAAAAACGTGGAAATTGTTGTCTATGCGGCACCTGGTGGAAGCAATGACAAGACGGCACGAGCGATTGAAAAAGCAATTACGAAAGAAAAAATGATCAAAGCCACCATGACAGTCGTTAATAAAACAGGTGGCGGCGGCAATATTCAGTTGAATTACATGACCCAGCAATCGGGTGATCCCCATTTTCTGATGATCACTACGCCGACGCTATTGGCAAATCACATTACGGGTACCAGCACACAAAATCACAAGGATTTCACACCTATCGCATCGATGATTAACGATTACTCTGTCTTCGTAGTTAACGCAGCAGCACCGTTAAAGTCTGGAAAGGATTTAGCGGATCGGCTCAAAGGAAATCCGCGATCAATATCAATTGGCTTTGCGGGTGCGCTAGGTGGTCATAACCATGTTGCGGCTGGACTGCTAATGAAAGCCATAGGGGGCGCTCCAAAAAGCTTGAAAGTTGTCGCCTTTAAGGGATCTTCTGAAGCCCTTACAGCCTTGATGGGCGGGCATATTGATATGGTTGTTACCGCTGCTGGAAACGTAAGTGCTCATATTGCGGCGGGGAAATTGCGAGCACTCGGTGTTGCCGCCCACGATCGGCTTCCCGGAGATTTTTCAAAAATACCTACCTGGAAAGAGCAGGGTGTGGATTTGGTCTGGGGCAACTGGCGAGCTGTGATGGGCCCGAAGGGTTTAACGCAATCTCAAATATCTCGATGGGAGGGCGTTTTGCGTCAGGTTGTTCAGACATCTGACTGGAAAGCTGATCTCGAAAAAAATTTCTGGTCAAACGACTTTACGATTGGCGAAAAATTTAAGCAAGATTTAGAAAAAGACTATCTTGCTATGAGGTCCGTTTTGGCTGAACTAGAGCTCGCAAAGTAGTGAAATGATCAGCTGGGTGTCGCGTAATAACTCTGGTGTGCAGTGAGAACAGATAGGATAGTTGCCCTTTCTGCTATTGCATTGGCTGTTTTATACTGGATTGCAATCGAACAGATTAGCGAGCCAATTATCGGAGATCCTATCGGACCCAAAGCAATTCCAAGGCTGCTGGCAATTGGATTGGTTATTTCGGGCATCCTGTTGTTAATCGAAGCATTCTCTAAGAATCTCTTCGATGGCGCCACCAATAGAAAAACTCCTTCAGGCCGGGTTGATAAAAATGCTAAAAATACCCAAAGTAATACGGGCAAGATGCACCTTGTTGCCTGCGTGGTTCTTTTAACGGTAGTGTACTTTTCAGTTTTTCGTTGGCTGGGATACGCGCTGACAACTGCCGTATATCTCTCAGTTTTGATGATTTTTTTTAATCGAGGGAAAGTGTGGACTAATATTGCAACAGCGTTAAGTTTTAGTTTTATTAGCTATATTTTGTTTACCCGGATTTTTGGCGCCCAGATCCCCTCTGGGATCATGCCGTTCTGAGTTTTTAATTCGATGGAAACTTTTGATCACATAATCAATGGCTTTAGCCTTGCATTAACCCCTACCAATCTCTGGTACACATTCGTCGGGGTTTTAATTGGTACGATTGTGGGGATTCTCCCTGGGATTGGCCCGTCAGCGAGTATCGCAATGTTGATACCGCTAACATACGGGATGGAGCCTGTATCAGGTCTCATAATGATGGCTGGTATTTATTACGGCACGAAGTATGGGGGTTCAACAACTGCCATCTTAATCCGCACTCCTGGGGAGGCCGCTTCCGTCATGACATCGATCGATGGTTATGAAATGGCACGTAATGGCCGAGCGGGAGCCGCACTCGCGATTGCGGCTATTGGGTCATTTATCGCTGGGACCCTCGGGGTCCTTGCCTTGACGCTGTTTGCAGTTCCGCTTGCATCGACAGCATTGAAGTTTGGCCCTGCCGAATATTTCACCTTGATGTTGTTTGCGCTAACTGCAGTAGCCTCTTTGTCAGGGAAATCATTTGCTAAGGGACTAATGTCAAGCTTATTAGGCCTAATGATTGCGACCGTTGGAATCGATCTGCAGAGTGGTCAAGAGCGGTTTACAGGGGGAATCGCAGAGTTCCAAGATGGCATTGGTTTTATCGTGGTCGTAGTGGGAATGTTTGCGCTCGCAGAGGTTTTTAGAGGCTTGGAAAAAATTCATTCCGGAACGGTCGACCGAGCTATGCGTATTACCGGGAAGCTATGGATTTCCAAAGCGGAGTGGGACAGGTCTAAGGGCCCTATTTGGCGAGGGTCCATCATCGGATTTGTAATCGGAATTCTACCTGGGGCAGGGGGAACAATAGCATCTCTGTTGTCTTATGCTACCGAAAAAAGACTCTCTAAGGATTCACATGAATTCGGAAAAGGAGCGATTGAAGGTGTTGCAGGTCCTGAAGCTGCAAATAATTCGGATACCGCAGGCGCTATGGTACCTCTGTTGACTTTAGGGTTGCCTGGTGGTGGTGCAACTGCAGTAATGATGGGTGCTTTCATCATGCATGGGATTCAGCCAGGCCCACTTCTATTTCAAAATCGCCCGGATCTAGTTTGGGGTCTAATCGACAGTATGTATATCGGTAATTTAATGCTACTCATACTTAATTTGCCTTTGATCGGCATCTTTGTTCGTTTACTTTACATTCCGAGTGGAATTCTTTATCCCTTAATTATCGCAATTTCAGTTTTGGGTACCTTTGCGATTAACGGCAGCATTGTAGAACTCTATCTGGTTCTTATCTTTGGGGTTTTAGGATACGCTTTTGATAAAGTTCAAATTCCAATCCCGCCATTAGTATTATCTTTGGTATTGGCAAGCATTATGGAGCAGTCTTTTCGGCAAGCGTTGACCATCTCAGATGGTAGCTATACGATTTTTTTTAGTAGTGGAATTTCGATTAGCTTGGTTGTTATGTCATTCATCTCAGTTACTCTTCCATTTTTGATCCCGAAGCTAAAGCAGATGAGAGCGAATCAGGATTGATAAATACATACGATCAGCTGTCAATATCTGAGTCTAATAGAAAATAGGATATAAATTGAACTCTCGAGATTTGAGCATTGTCGCGCAGGAATACTGGGTCAAGAAGGAAAGCATTCGCCTTTGGGTATACAGGAAATATCTCGAGGGTTGCGAGGGAAGAAGACCAATTTTATTTTTGGTTCACGGATCGTCATACTCAGCGAAAACGATGTTTGACCTCCGGGCCGAAGGTTTAGAAGACTATTCAATGATGGATCACTTCGTTCGCTTGGGATACGAAGTTTGGTCGATGGATCATGAGGGCTATGGCCACTCTGACAGAACCTCTGGCTATTCAGATATCCAAAGTGGTGTACACGATTTAAAGATAGCGATGGATTTAATAAACCGAGAGACGGGCCAGAGTCGAGCGAGCTTTTTTGGGCAGTCTTCAGGAGCGTTACGCGCTGCGCGATTTGCTAACTTTTATCCAGCGGCTGTTAGCCGTCTAATTCTAGACGCTTTCGTTTGGACGGGCAAGAATGCTCCGACCCTCATAAAGCGAGCCAAGCTATTGCCACAACTTTTGGAAAGTAACGTTCGAAAAGTTGACGTCGCATTTTATCAGTCTGTATTTACACGTGATCACTCGGGGGCATCAGACCCGAAAATCGCAGACATCGTAACCAGAGCAGAATTAAAATACGGCAATACTGTACCTAACGGCACTTATCTTGATATGGTTACCAAGCTCCCACTTGTTAATCCTGAAAAAGTTCTCTGCCCAGTTCTTGTGGTCAGAGCTGAACACGATGGAATTGCTACCGAGGATGATTTACTCGCGTTCTATTCAAAGCTTCCCAATCCTGATAAGTCGATTATTAAGATCGGCGGTTTGGCGCATGCGGCGCTTTTAGGGGTCAATCGTCACCGTCTATATCATGCTGTTCATGCTTTTCTGACAATGCCAGATCGAATAGATCTTTCTGGCTGATAGAAACTAGAGCGAATCGAACTTCTGGCTTACCTAGTGTAAGTGCTGATGATGGATATCTGGAAAATGCGGATGCTGATGTGTAATTCTGTCATGCCGGTGCAGATGAGAGTGTGGCTTTTCTAATATTTCATGAGATTCATGCTTGTGTTGGTGATGTTCATCATGGTTATGAAAATGTTCGTGCTCGAGGGGTTCATGGGTGTGCATATGATCGTGAACTTCCGTCAAATGCAGCCATACGCCAATTAGCATTAATACGGAAGCAATCCAGAAAGAAACCTCTACTGATTCGCCCAAAGTTAGTATCGCAACTGCTGAGCCAATGAATGGGGCTGTTGAGAAATATGCACCAGTACGTGCCGCTCCGAGTCCCCTTAAAGCGAGGACAAATAGCACCAAACTAAATCCAAATCCGAATAGTCCCAGAGTCATCGCAGACAGGATAATATTGAACTCAGGGAGCTGTTCACCAATTGTCACGCCAATAGTACAGTTCACTACGCCTGCTAAAACGCCTTTCGAGCAGGCAATAAATAACGCGTCTGCGGCTGATACCTTTCGGGTCAGGTTGTTGTCAATTGCCCAGCACAGCCCAGCAAGCGTTATTGCAAAAAGCCCAAGAGGCGATGATCCATCGGAGGCACCAGGCTGCCATGACAGCACGATCCCCCCCAAAACGATAAATACCATACCGAGTACAACACGCTTATTTGCATTTTCTTTAAACACTATCCATGCGAGCAAGGCAGTGAAAACTGATTCTAGGTTCAGCATTAGAGAGGCTACTGCACCTGAAACTGTGGCTAAGCCATACACGAGGCCTAAGGGGCCGACGATTCCGCCGAAGAATATAGCCCCGAATAACCAGCGCCACTCACGATGTTGAAGACCTGATGGTTTCCAAGTCTTGTCACGAGCAAGCCGAAATAAAAAAAGGCCCAGACCGCTCCCGAAATAAAGCAATCCCGCGAGCATAAAGAAATTTAAGTTCCCGACAAAAAATTTAGCGAGCGGAATACTTCCACCGAACAAAATAGCAGCAAGAAGGGCGAATATTATGCTAGCGTGACGCATCGAGGGCTTTTATCAAACATTCAGTATTTTAAACACTAGACTTAAAGGTTAAACCGTTTGCCGGGTTTGGTAATCAATTAAATTCTTTATAAATCTAATTTTTAATATCCTTACGCTGTTTTTTGTAACGGCCGATCAACCATTCAGTAACCTGCAAGGCATGGCCTGACATGCCGTTAATAATCACAGCCCGAGATATGTGAAAGCCCGTCACTATCAAAACATTCATGTGTAAGACCTCGGCAGTTGTAGTCATTTCGGCAAAACCGCCTGGTGATAGCGCTAGTGCTGCGGTGCCGTTATCAATACCAGATAAGTAAGCCATCAACAGTGCGACGACAAAGAGGATCCCTGCGAGTAAGAATGTAAACCCGATTGATACAACCGCGAATCGTCCTAATCGCATCACTTCTTCTCGCTTAAACCGAGAGCCTATAGAAATTCCCAAGAAAAACTGGGCTGTGTAGAAAATTTCACGTGGCATAATCCCGCTGTAGGCTCCTGCGATTGATCCGGCGGCAGCGCCAAACAAGGCACCTACCAACCACGGGTTGTTGAAACGTAAGAATCGAATGCCAGCCACCCCTAAGCTTGCAAGCACTATAACTGCTACGCCTTCCTTCGAGGTAAGGGGAGTCATATTTCTGTCTATCTCGAAATGGCCATCCCAGCCTAGCATGACCATAAATGGTGGAAAACTACACACGACAAGAGCGACACGAATTGCCTGCGCGAGCGCAATTGGCTCGCGCCTTGCGCCGTGACGATCGCCAATACTCGCCATCTCGCTTAGCCCACCAGGGACTAGACAAAAAAAGGCGGTCTTGTGATCTACGTTAGATACTCGAGCAAAAATCTGCCCGATAAGTAAACTAATGGCAATGGACAAAAATGGCATTAGAACCATAAGCCAAACGTAAGGCAGAACCTGGGTTACTACGCTGGGACTGACCGCCAGACCGAGAGCGGCGCCAATAACCGATTGACCAATTCGACGCCCAAGTATAGGTGCAAAACATCTAGTGCCAAGGACAATCGAAAGCCCGGCCGTGACTAACAACGGACCTAATATCCAGGCAAGAGGCACATTGACTGCGTTGGCCAACCAGCCGCCTGCTATCGCGCAGACGAATGCAAATGGCCTACTTCGCCAGAGCTTACCCAATACCATTCAGTGGGCTTCTTATAAAAGTACTGCCAACTAACTTAACTACACCTAGAGTTGGCATTTCCCTAAATCTTAATCCATGATGGCTTTTCAAAAGAGTAGCCCCCTAAAAGAATCTGACTAGAGACCTCAGAGATGCCGCCCCAAGTAGAGCTTGCCAGTCCCGACCACTCAACTAAAAGAGCTAGGGCAGGATTATTTTTCCAGAGCCCCGATCGCATAGCACTCTCGTAGCCATTGGAACGGATAAAGTCCTGTGTGGGTTGGGTGGATATCAAGATAAGTAGGCTCAAGATCGACGCCCGTGAAACAAGCCTGTATTTTTTGTAAATTCTTTCAACAAAGAAGCTGATTAGTAGGGATAGGTTTAAGATTGCGAAAAAAACTGAGAGCCCTATAGCCATCGGAGGGACAATCAGGTTCTTAAACGCATTTTCTGGCGTGAAATAGGTTGGGTAGATAGCCGCTGGGTTTGCGGGCACCTGATCTAGCCAGGCATTGATTTGTTCGGCTCGGTCATCGCTGTGTAGAGCAGCTGCTGGAAATAATGCTTTCATTAGCCTCTTCTCAAAGGGTGTGATCTCAGTGCTCACCAGCGGCTGATCTTTCAGTGTCTTTAGGCCGCCCTCGGTCGCTTGAGTAGCCAGCACCGATAGAGCCACGGAGGCGATCTTATCTTCGGTGGCAGCGGAGTCGATGAGATATTGTGTTAACTCTCTTTGTACATTCCACATCACGATTAT
>JACCDI010729998.1_pt1 | contig 14423 bp, 9 predicted proteins | sample 7442791 | NCBI WGS metagenome assembly JACCDI01 (sample SAMN15323434, study PRJNA562643) | freshwater metagenome | isolation source: river surface water | place: USA:Blue River Watershed | collected 2017-08-15 | reverse complement strand
TCCAGCGCCTTAATCCAGGCCAGCTCTTCGGTGGCACGCTTCATGGCATTTCGGCTGCCATACTCCGGCACCAGGTGATCCCCGGCCACATCCATGGCGAGGATCAATTCGTCTTCATTGGTGCGCATGCCTTGCCAGAAAAAACGGTTGGTCATGGCCACACGGGGAAAATCGGCCACGCCCTTGAGCAAGGCAAACGCCTGGCCCCAGGGCGAAGACCACTCCGACTTTTGCGACGGATTGAACGCCACTGGCGAATACGCCACGGTGGGAATCAACTTGTGGGAGCGCGTCTTGTCCAGGCGCAGTTTCAGCTCATCCAGGATGTTGTGAACCGCAGAATCCGGAATTTTGCCGCCCGGGTGATAGGCCTCGTACATGCGCTGCGCATCGGCGCGAATGCGCTCGTACTGCGAGCCCAAAAAAGCCTCAATGTCATCGCCCATGGTCTGCCCCAGCAACTGCTTGGCTTCGTCATTGGTGATGGACAGCGCTGCCTCAAACAGCGGCATGGCTTTGAGGGGCATCCAGCGCACCCCATCGGCCAGCGCAAACGAAAAGCGTGGCAACACCTCGCCCGACACCCGGCGCAAGCGGTCAAGCTTCTTGATCGTCGCCTCGTCAAATGGCGACACCTTGATCGACGTCTGCGCCTTGACCATGCCCGTTTGCCGAAAACTGTCCACACCAAACCACTCGGGCTTGACCGGGGCCTCCAGCGGCGGAATGCGGCTTTGCTTGTCCACCGACACCAAAGCACCCAGCTCAAAAACTCGGGCCACGCTGTCAGACAAAGGGTCCAACTTGGGCACACCGATGGCTTCGGTGGGCGACTCGGCTGGGTCGTTGTACCCATCCACCAACTCCACCTCGCCCGTCTCGGGGTTGAGGACAACATGAACCTGATCGACCGGATCAAGGCTCAGGCATTGCTGTCGATAGTTGTCCCACAACTGCGTCGCCTCCGGGTCACCATCGGGCAACTCCAAGCGGGGCATGGCCGCCACCAGCTCGGGCCGCAGCACGCCCGACACATTCCACAAATAATCAAACCACTTGCGGCACGCCTCGAAGGTGGCGGCCGTGACGGCCGTGACCAAATTGGCCTGCGATGGCGAACGGGCAGCGAACCCCATGTTTTCTGTTGGCCCCACCGCCATGGCCGCGTGGCCATCCGCATCACACAGGCACAACACATTGGACGAGCGATCTTCTAAAGACACCTCTGGGAACAGCCTGAAATCCGCACGTTCGCCATGGCGCTCTACCAAGCGCAGCAGATGCTGCAAATCTGCCTCGGTGGTGATGCACGTCGGGTAGATGCTGATGACCAACCTGAGCTGGACCTGAGGGTGGTCTGACAGAAAACCCTCCATCCAGTCGACCGCTTTTTCGTTGATGGCAGACACCACGCCAAAAACGCTGCACGCCGCACGCGCCACGGACTCGAAAGGCAAGGCAGAAGCGTATTGCGTGACCCCGGCGCTGACCAGCGGCTCGGGCCAGACGAAAGGCATGGGAGGGGTGAGGAGGTTATTGGTCATGCAGGTGCTTTCAGTTGCCCAGGTGTGGTGACAGGCTTGAACACAACGTCGGGTGCCAACTTGAAATGCGCTATGCCGCAATCGATTTGCAGGTTCTCGGCCAAACGGCGCTCTGCTTCTACGGTGCTGGACTTGGTTTCGGCCACAAAGTACACGCGGGTATCGCCCTCCAGCACCACAGCCCAATCGGGGTTGTAGGTGCCGAGCGGCGTTGGAATCTTGAACTTCGCAGGCAATTTGAAGAAAAACCGCACATTGTTTCCATCCAAAGCACAAAGCCTCGCAAACTCGTTTTCCGTTCCGCTCTGTGTCACGACGCAAGGAAATGGCTCGCCTACTGGTTCTCTTTCGCTGTTGATCGCCTGCGCCTGCATCAAAGTCTTTGCGAGCGGCGTCACAGTCTCACTGTTACCAGGCGGATAGACACTGCTCAAATAAGTTTCCATCGCCTCCTCGCACAAGCTCATTTCATAGTGCTGTCCAGGTAGGTTGTGGTATTCGATACCCTTAACCATCAAAGCTTGCAGGCAACTTTTAATGGCAGATATGGCCAAATCCAAAAATGCTTGCGGGTTGATCAAGAGCTCATTGAGACGGCCCGATCTATCGAGGATTGAAAAAATGGTAGATCTTGAGAGGTGCACACGATTTTGGATGTAGGCATAAACATCCGGCACGCTCCTGCTCAAATAGACCGCGTTTGATTCACCTGTGCCAACGTGCGCACCCTCAACGCCATAGCGGTTCATCACAATCCTGGCTTTGTCTGCACGAATTTTTGGGGCTTCGACGATTGGGTATTGGTGCGTATCACTCAATGCCTTCGTGCACAGATCAATCAACTCTGGTGTATCCAGCTCAACGCTAAATCGAGTCTTGTAGTTGATCTTGTTCCAAATCTCTCTAAACAGCTCCGCTTCCTGCGCACTTAACTTTTCGTTCCGTTTAACCAGCGCCTTTGACCGCGCATTTTTGATACGACCTTCAAACTGTGCTCCGGTTTCTTCTTCAATCTCCTGCTGCAAGGACTTGGCAAAAGCTTCATAACTTTCGTTGGGGATCACGGTGAGCACATTCACCCGCTTGTCCATCACCCGCTCGCCCGACTGGTTCACACACAGGCGCAGGCCGCGGCCAATTTCCTGACGCTTTCTGATCACACTCTTGGCTTCGTTGAGCGTACAAATCTGGAACACGTTGGGGTTGTCCCAGCCCTCGCGCAGCGCGGTGTGGCTGAACAAAAACTGCAGCGGCTCAGCCGTTGAAAGCAAGCGCTCCTTGTGCTGCATGATCAGGTGGTAGGTGCTGTCGTCTTTGGCCACCAGCCCGGTGGTGTCTACCCACACGGTTTTGGCCTTCACGCCCTTGCCCTTTTTCTCGCCTGAAAAATAGCCGTCGTGTACCTGACTGGCTTCGTGTGGAATCAAGCCCCGGTATTGCGGCAAGCGGGCATATTTGTTGAACGCCTCTTCAAACCACAAGCCAAACTTGCCCGTGGTGGGCTGGCCGTCGGCATCGAAGGCGCGGTAATTGGCCACCTTGTCGATGAAGAACAGGCTCAGCACCTTGATGCCCATGGGCTGCAAATTCTTGAGCTTGGCAAAGTGCGCGGCCACGGTGCGCTCGATCTGGTAGCGCATCACGTCGTCCGTCAGACCACCTTGCTTTTCGTGCAGCTTCAACACCCGCCCGCCCGAAAATTCAATCTCGCCCACATCGGCGCGGATCTCATTCAGGATGTAGCCGTCCTGGTAAGCCTCGCGCTGTTTGGACTTGGCATACACATCGTCGCCCAGCTTCAGTGTGACTTCTGAGCGTTTCACGCCCGTCTTGGCATTCACATCAATCGACACCCGGGCGCTCAAACTCTTGGCTTTGGCTTCGATGCTCAGCAGCTCGATGAAGGCTTGGTTGTGGTCGGCATCGGCCAGCACGCCGTCCACCTCGATCTGCTTGACCAGACCCAGGTCGTAGGCCTGCACCGGGTTCAGCGAATACAGCAGGTTGTAGGGGTTGCGGTGCGTGGCCGAATAACGCAGCGTGCACAGCGGGTTCAAGTCCAGCAAGGCGGTGCGGCGCAAGTCGGTTTCAAAGTTTTGCGGCTCGTCCACGATCACCACCGGGTTGACCGCTTGGATGTACTCGATGGGCGCAAACGCCCGTTCGCCCTTTTGCTTGATGCGAGTGCCGTCTTTGGCAAAGCTGTCGATGTTGATCACCAGCACGCTCAAGGCGTCACTCAGCGCGAAATCGCGCAAGGCCGACAACTTGCTGCTGTCGTAAAGAATCGGCACGCAAGGCACACGGTCGTAATCTTTGGCAAAGTGGGGCCGCGTGACCTCCAGGTTTTTCATGGTGCCCTCGCGGATCGCCACGCTGGGCACCACCACCACAAACTTCTTGAAGCCGTACTGCTTGTTCAGCTCGTACATCGTCTTGATGAAGGTGTAGGTCTTGCCCGTGCCGGTTTCCATTTCAATGGACAAATGAGGGCAAATGCGCGTCTCGGCCACGCCGTCCACCAGCGTTTGCAAGGTGTCGCCTTGCAACTCGGTTGACAAAAAACCGGGCTTGATGCCACCGTCCGGGCCCGGAAAGTTGGCCTTTTGCACCGCCTGCACATTGGCCAACAACTGCGCATCAGACAGCTTGAGCGCATTGCCAATCGTGCCGTCTGGCGCATAGTCCACGCTCGCGTTTTGCCCCGCCAGCGAAAACTCGCCCTTGGCCAATGGCTGGCCGTCAAACACCTTCACCACCGCATCGACCGCCTTCTTCTGGTAGTCCTGGTGGCTGAATTGCAGTTGCATCGTCATGTCTCGTCCTTATCGTTTGGCTGGTCCAAAGTGGCCTGCCGTTCACGGGCCAGCTGCACCACACGGTGCAATTGCGCCTGCAGCACTTGCAGCGCGGGCAAGGCGTGCAGGTACTGCGCCACGCGGATGTTGGCGCTGTCCAGGTCCATCAGTTCCACCTGCTCGGCATCGGCGCTGGCGCACAAAATCAGGCCAATGGGCGAATCCTCGCCCTCGGCCCGGTCGTTTTGGTCCAGCCAGCGCAGGTACAGCTCCATCTGCCCCTTGTGCGATGGCGAAAACTTTTCCAGCTTCAACTCCACGGCCACCAAGCGGCGCAAGTGGCGATGGTAGAAAAGCAGGTCCAGGCAAAAGTCGTCTGCGCCCACGCTGATGCGCTTTTGCCGGGCCACAAAGGTGAAGCCCGCACCCAGCTCCAATAAAAAACGCTCCATGTCGCGCAAGATGGCGCTTTCCAGATCGCGCTCGCTGTAGCCATCGGGCAGACCCAAAAAGTCCAGCATGTAGGGGTCGCGAAACACCAGATCGGGCGTGACTTGGCCGCCCCCACGTAGCTGGCCCAGCTCACTGGCAATCACCGATTCGGGCTGTTTGGCAATGGCCGAGCGCAGGTACAACTGGCTGGCGATGCGTTCGCGCAGGATTCGCACGGGCCAGCGCTCAATGCGGCACATCTCGGCGTAAAACTCGCGCTCAAGGGCTTGTTTGAGCGGCAAGATTTCAACAATGTGGCTCCAACCCAAATGTTGCGACATCGTCGCAACTGTTTGTGAATCCGGAAAAAACTCGGCAAAGCGCACCATTCGGGTCAGATTGCGCTGGCTGAAACCCTTGCCGTAGCTGGGCACCAATTTTGCCGACAGCGTCGGCAAAATCTCTTGGCCATAGGCGGCACGCCCATCGGTGAGCATGTCGGTGGCGATTTTTTGCCCCACTTGCCAATACAACTGCGTGAGCGTGCTGTTGACGGTGGTGGCCACATGGCCACGCGCCGCTTCGATGAGCTGGCGCACCGCAACCAGCAGAGACTGCGTGCCTTGCTGCAAAGCCTGGTCTGGCGGCGAGGCCGGTAAGTGCGCTTGACTGGTCTTGGGTTTGGCCATGGCAGCCCCCTCAAATCACCGTCAAACCGATTTCGAGCCCGGCCAGCTCCAGCTGCAGGTTGGACAGCAGTTCGTCGGCTTTGGGGCCCACAAAGCAAGAATTCAGCATGACCACTTTGGCGGGCTTGGCATGGACGATTTCGTCTTTCAGCGCCTCGGTGTAGGGGTCAAAGCACAGCCACATGTCTCGGTCGTCGGGCATGCGCACACTGTAGATGGTGACCCCGGCCAGTTGTTTGGGCTTGCTGATGGCGTGCACGCCCAATGCGCCCAAGCCGTGCTTGAGCAGCAACTCGGCCAGCATGGCGGTTTGATCGGGCTTGTCCTGTGTGTCGGTGGCCTGTTTTTCGGCGCTTTGAAACAGTTGCAGTTGTTCGCGCAGCGCCTCGGCGCTGTTGGCGTCGCCGCGCCAGACCTTGAAGTTGGACGGGGCCAGGGTGAAGTGGGCGCAGGCCAGATCGGCGGTTTTGTCGGGGTGCTCGGTTTTGAGCTTGGCAATCACCTTGTCGATGCGGGCGCGGGTGATGTCGGCGATGGTGCGGTAACCGGCTTTGTAGGCCTCGCTGTCTTCATCGAGGACTTCGGGCATTTGGACGGAAATGGATTGGCGGTTGCCGCCGTCTTCGAGATTCAATGCCATAACGGCATGGGCCGTAGTTCCGCTACCAGCGAAAAAATCCAAAATTATTTCAGTACTGTCTAGTTTGCATTGGGCCGCTAATGAAGCGATAAGACGTGTGGATTTTGGATGCGGAAATATTTTTGTTCCAAACACATCTTGAAGCTCTCTCGTACCCTGTGTATTTACTGGCGCAACTAGTGAGTTTGAAACCCGATCATCATCACGCGAAACCATCCAAGTGGAGACTGGTACTGTTTCAAATTTCGCCTCTTCTTTGAAACGTTTCAGCATTGGCCGGCCAGTTGGACTAGCGGGAAAAATGACGCGCCCCTCAGAAATCTTTTCAGCCATTGTTTTTCTGCTGTATGGCCAATAGCGCCCTTCAGGCGGGAGAAATTCATGACCTGTCTTGGGGTCACGAATTGGGTAATGAACGTCACCGCCTGGCTTACCTGCGCTCAGGTTGTCTGCCTTCCATGGCCCTCTTGGATCGGCGTCTGGGTTTGAATAGCCTTCATAAGTTCGTTCAACACCTGCAAGTTGTTCTTTATTTTTGCCGTAACAAATGACATACTCGTGATCAATGCTGACGTTATCAACCGAATCCATTGCACCACTTCGTCTTTTCCAAACGAATGAGCCAAAAGAATTTTCCGCCCCAAACACCTCATCACAAAGCACCTTCAAATTGGCCGCCTCGTTGTCGTCAATGCTGATGAAAATTACCCCGTCATCACGCAACAGGTTCCGCGCCAAATACAAACGCGGGTACATCATGGACAGCCAAGCGCTGTGGTATTGACCACTTTCCTTGCTGTTCTTTTTCCACAAGCTTTGCTTGTTCAAATAGCCCGCCTCGTTTTTCTCGCCCGTTCGGCGCTGGTACTCGTCCAGCGTTTCTGAGTAGTTGTCGGGGTACACAAAGCTGTCGTTGCCCGTGTTGTACGGCGGGTCGATGTAGATCATCTTGACCTTGCCGTAATAGCTTTTTTGCAGCACGCGCAGCACTTCCAGGTTTTCGCCCTCGATCAGCATGTGCTGGGCCTTGGCCGGGTTGTTGGGGTCGGGCCGCAGGGTGTGGCTACTGGTTTTCTGGATCTCGCGGCGGGCGGCGGTTTTGCCCGCCCAGTTCAGTTCGTAATGCTCTTGTGGGTCGGCGATGCGCTCTTGGCCCAGCAGGTCTTTGAGCTTGCCCAGGTCAATCTGGTTGTCGCTCATCACTTCGGGCACGGTCTGACGCAGCAGGGCCAGCAGTTCGGCCTGTCGCCCTGCGAGTGCGTCGGGGCTGAGACCCAAGTCGGTCAGGGCTGCGGCACGGGCTGCCGTGTCTGCTGGGGTGTTGGTTGTTTTGTTTTTCATGTCTTCTCTGATGGGTCTTGTCGGCTTGGGTTGTGTCAGCACACAGTCCAGTTGATGGTGAAAAGGTTTTGCTTAGAGACCTGTTGCGTCATGCGCTGGGTGAGCTGGTCGATCAGCTGGTTGCGCTTGGCGTCAATGTCGTCTTCCACGTCGTAAATCTCGCGGCGTTGGCGGGTTTTTTGGCGTTCGAGCTTGGCGATGCGCTCTTGCGCGGCTTGCTGTTCGGCCAGGGTGGTGGCTTGGCGGGCTTCGCGCTGGGCCACTTTGATTTGGTCTTTGGTGTTTTTGAGCGCCTGCTCGGCAGCCTTGACCATGTCTTCGGCCCAGCGGTCGAGCTTGTCGCGGCCTTCGTTGAAGTGGGCGTTGTTGGTTTCCAGCGCGTGGGCCACGGTGGCGTCGGCGTGGCGCTGGGCTTCTTGTTGCAGGCGGGTGGCTGTGGCGGGTTCGATGGGGTCGGCTTCGTCGCTGGCTTGCAGCGTGGCGGGCGTGGCCATGAGCTTTTCGCAGGTCTCTGGGTCCAGCGATTGGCCGCTGTCGGTCAGGGCCGAGAAGAGCAGGTATTCCTGTTTTTCAAAGCTGTCCACCGTGAGCTTTTGCAAGCTGAGCACACCCGACTGGCCGCGCAGCGCTTCGACCACCGAGATGCGGGCTTCGGTTTGCCGCGTGTCAAACACCAGGCGCTGCACCGGGGTGCTGGCTTGGCAGGCGGCGTGCACCACCCATTCGCCCAGCGGGTGCGACAGGCGGTAGGTGTGGGCATCCAGGCTGGGGTCGTTCACGGCCAGTGAATTCACGTCGCTGGGTTTTTCACGCGAGATGAGGTGGTAGCGGCCTGCCGAGATGCCAGCGTCCATGCCCGCAGCGGTGGGCGCGGGCAGGTCAAAGCTGAGGTGCTCTTCGTCAAACCAGGCTTGCCCGGCCAGCACATGGCGGGTCAGGTCCCAAAATCGGCGGCTGAATTGGTTGAGGTGGCTCAGGGTGTCCTGCCGCTGCAGGCGCAGGCGTTCGTGCACTTCGGCGTCAAACACTTCCAGCAGCTGGCTGCGGGTTTGCGCCATGCGTTCGTCAATGGCGGGTTTCATGGCCTGGCCCAGCGCGGCAAAGGCGGCGTCGATTTGCTCGGGCGTGCGGCAAGTGCGGTAGATGTCGAGAATGCGCCGCTCGATGTCCACCCCGGACTCGATGCTGCCCAGCACTTCGTCAGACGCGCCAAACACGCCGTCAAACAGTTTGAACTTGACGGCCAGCAGCTCCAGCACGCGGGCGTCGGCGTGGTTGCGTTCGTTGAAAAAGTTGATGACCACCACGTCGTGTTTTTGGCCGTAGCGGTGGCAGCGGCCAATGCGTTGCTCCACGCGCTGGGGGTTCCAGGGCAGGTCGTAGTTGATGACAAGTGAACAAAACTGCATGTTCACGCCCTCGGCGGCGGCTTCGGTGGCGATCAGGATGTCGGCTTCGTCCCGAAAGTGCTCGATCAGCGCGGTGCGGATGTCGATGTCGCGCGAGCCACTGATGCGGCCCGTGCCTTGGTTGGCCGTGAGCCAGCGTTCATAGATGTTGCTGGCCTCGGGGCCAGCGTTGGTGCCGCTGAACAGCACCACTTTCCCCGCGTGGCCGTTGTGTTCCAGAAAGCGTTTGAGGTAGTCCTGCGTGCGGCGCGACTCGGTGAAGATGAGCGCTTTGCGTTGGGCCGCGCCGCCGGTTTGCATTTGGGCCAGTGCGTTAAAGCCCACGTCCAGCGCTTGCAGCAAGGCGGTGGTTTTGGTGTCGGTGCCGATGCCTTGCGCCCAGGCGTGCAGGCGGTCCAGCTCGGCAATTTCGGCGTTCAGGCGTTGGCGGTCGAGCTGGGCGGGGTCTGTGGGGGCGGCGGCCGTCCCGGTTTCTGGCGCTTCATCGCTGGCGTTGAGGATGTCGTCCAGCAGGTCTTCTTCCATTTCCTCCTGGCTGACCAGGGTTTCGATCCAGTCGTTTTGGTCCCAGTCCGTTTGGCCTTGGATTTTTTCGTCGCGCAGTTTTTGCAGGCGCTCTTTCATCACGCCCAAGGTGCCCGCAATGGCCAGCGAGCTGGACGCCAGCAGCTTGCGCAGCACCAGCTCGGTCAGGTGGCGTTGGCGGCGGGGGATGGCGTAGCTGTCTTCGCGGGTCAGGTAGTCGCTGACGGCTTCATAAAAACGGTGTTCGTCGTCGGTAGACCGGAACTTTTGCGTGATGGCTTTGCGCTCGGTGTACTTGATGTATTCCGTCACGTCCTTGCGCAGGGTGCGTTTGCAAAAGCTGTCCAGCCGTTGGCGCAGGCCCGCCAGGTCGCCGCCCGAGCCGGTGAACTGGCTTTTGAAGGCGTTGATGTCGCCAAAGATGCTGTCGTCGATCAGGGTGGACAGGCCATACAGCTCCAGAATCGAGTTTTGCAGCGGCGTGGCCGTCAGCAGCAGCTTGCGGCTGTCACCCGTGGCCCAGCGGATGGCCTGGCCAATTTTGTTGCTCTCGCGGTAAGCGTTGCGCAGTTTGTGGGCTTCGTCGATGACGACCAAGTCCCAGGCCATGGACCGCACTTCTTCCTTGATGCGGGTGGCGTAGGCATAGGACATGACCACCACCGCTTTTTGGCGCAGGGGGGCCAGACCTTGGCGCTGGGCTTCGCGCCAGGTTTTGGCGTCCAGCACCACGGCGGGCAGGTTGAACTTGTCTTGCAGCTCCAGCGCCCATTGCTTGCGCAGCGATGCGGGGCAGATGACCAGCAGCTGCCGCTTGCGCTCGGCCCAGTATTGGCACAACACGATGCCGGCCTCGATGGTTTTGCCCAAGCCCACCTCGTCGGCCAGCAGCACGCCTTTGGAGAGCGGCGAGCGCAGCGCGAACACCGCCGCCTCGATCTGGTGCGGGTTCAGGTCCACGCTGGCGTTAAAAAGCGCCTGGCTCAAACGATCCAGCCCGCCGCCTGCATGCTGCAGGGTCAGGTCGTGCGCGATGTATTTGGCTTGGTGGGGGGTGAGCTGCAAGACGGTCCGGCCACAGGCCGTGGATATGAACTAAAAGATTCATATCGTAAGGTCTGCCTCACTGATTAGTGGCCTTAGATGCTCTTTATTTGTGATTTTTGTTTACAAAAAAATCTCTAGGCAGGGCAAGGCTGGGGCCGCTGGTGTGTGGGGCACGGGCTCCGTTGGCAGTGCCCGCCGTCTTACAAGGCCTGGAAAAAGGCCAGGGACATGGCCTGGGTGTGCGCACGGTGTCGCGATTTCAAGCGCCTCCAGCCATCAAACTGCCCTGCGCAGCCTTCAGCACCGCACGGCTCAGGCCATCGAGCAAGGCGGATGCGGCGCGGGTTTCCTGCCAATACAAGGGCACATCGAGCGGTGTGCCAGGCACCAGTTCCAGCAAGGCACCGCTTTGCAAGTGCGGGGCAATCAGCATCAACGGGTGCAAGCCCCAGCCCATGCTGGCCAGTGAGGCTTCGACAAAGGCCTGGGTGGAGGGCAAGGTGTGCCGAGGCAGCTCCACATGCCGATGGCACAGACGCCGCACCCAGCGGGCCTGCAGTTCGTCTTGCGTGTTGAACACCAGACTGGGCGCGAGGGCCAAGGTCCCGGCTGTCACGCCGGACGCAAAGTGGCGCTGCACAAAAGCGGGACTGGCCGCCGCCACATAACGCATGGCCCCCAGCGCGCGGCTGTTGCAACCGGTGGCCGGGCGTGCCGTGGCCGTCACGGCGGCCAGCACCGCGCCGCTGCGCAACCACTCGGTGGTGTGGTCCTCGTTGTCCACCGACACCGCCATCAGCACCGGCGCCTCGGCCGCAAACGCGGTCAGGGCCGGTGCGAACCAGGTGGCCAGGCTGTCGGCATTCACCGCTATGGGCAGCGTCACCCGCGCGCCCCCTTCAGGGGCCAAGCCCGGCAAGCTGCCTTGCAATTCCTGCTCCAGCAGACGCACACGGTCCATGTGCTGGCACAGGCGTCGGCCGGTCTCGGTGGCCTGACAGGGCTGGCCGCGCACCACCAGCGCACAGCCCACCCGCTCTTCCAGCAGGCGTATGCGTTGCGACACGGCGGACGGCGTGACGTGCAAGGCGCGTGCCGCACGCTCAAAACTGCCTTCACGAACCACGGCCGCCAAAGCTGCCAAAGAGAAATAGTCGAGCATGAATTTAGTTTTTCTAAAGCCAATGAAGCAAAGACAGTTTGTCTTAATCTTCAAAGGCTGACAAGCTCATGCCCGATGAACTTGCATGACACCCTTTTGTTGGCCTGGCCCGTTGTTGTCCAGGGCCTGTTGCTCAGTCTGGGCCTGATCGTGGCCATCGGGGCGCAAAACGCATTTGTGTTGCGCCAGGGTTTGCGCCGCGAACATGTGGGCAGCGTGGTGGCCTTTTGCGCGGTGGCCGATGCGCTGCTGATCACGGCCGGCGTGTTGGGCATGGCGCAGGCGCTGGGTGAGCGGCCGGGGCTGGCAAGAGCGCTGGCTTTGGCCGGGGCGGCGTTTTTGGCGGTCTATGGCTGGCGGGCGCTGCAACGGGCACGCCAGGCCAGCGCGCTGGATGTGACGGAAGCTGGTCAAGGCCTGAGCCGTGGGGCGGCGCTGGCGCAAGCGGCGGCTTTCACCTTGCTCAACCCGCATGTGTACCTGGACACGGTGCTGCTGGTGGGCAGCATCGGCGCGCAGCAGCCCGCGCCTTTGCAGGGCTGGTTTGCAGCCGGGGCCAGTGCGGCCAGTTTGCTGTGGTTCAGCGCTTTGGGCTTTGGGGCGCGTTGGCTGGCCCCCTGGTTTGCGCGGCCCCGCGCCTGGCAGGTGCTGGACGCGCTGATCGGGGTGACCATGTGGGTGCTGTCGGCCCTGCTGGTGCGCCATGTCTGGCGTACGCTGTCCGGCTGAAGCCACTGGGTTGGTGACCGCCACAAAAAAACCGCTTCGCAGCGGTTTTTTTGTGGGCGCTGACCAGTGGATTCACCTGAAAACCAGTTGGAATGACTTCACTGTAAGGCCCTGGCCTAATTGGCCTTGAAAACTCGTTTGACATCACAAATGCTGTCAAAATGTTTTCTGTGGTTATCGACACCAATGTCTTCGTGGCGGGCTTGCGCTCAGGTGGCGGTGCATCGCGCGCCATCTTGCGCAAAGCGCTACACGGTGATTTGCAGCCCTTGTTTGGCAACGCCTTGTGGATGGAATATCAGGATTTACTGGATCGCCCTGTGTGGGGCGAATTCACCTCATCCGATGAACGCAGAGGTGTGCTTGCTGCTTTGGCGAAGCAGGCTCGCTGGATTTCGGTTTACTACGGATGGCGACCGAACTTACCGGATGAAGGTGACAACCATTTGATTGAGCTGGCTTTAGCCGGAGGTGCTCAAGCCATCGTCACGCATAATTTGCGTGACTTGATGGGTGGGCAATTGCGACTGGGGAAACTGCAGGTCTTGACACCTGCACAATGTCTGGAGGAATTGAAATGAGCACACTGACGATCCGCTTGCCCGATGAAACAGCGCAGCGACTCAAATCGCTGGCGCAAAGCAGAGGCCTGAGCATGAACAAATTGGTCGAACAGCTGAGCGCCCATGCCTTGTCAGCTTGGGACACCGAAAATCATTTTCGAGCGATGGCAGCCACCGGTGATGTGCACAAGGCTTTGGCCGTGCTCGACCGTTTGGATCAAGCAGACAACGCCTCTTGAAAACAACACAGATTTGCATCAGTCGCCCACAAAAAAGCCGCAGTGAAGCGGCTTTTTTGTGGGCGAGACTTTTGGACAAATCCAAGCCGTGGGGTGCTTCACTTGCGTGGGCCTTTGGGACGGTTGAACCAGTTGGCCAGCATGAACAGGCCAAAAACCACGAACATGATGATGAGGATGTGTTTGATTTCCATGGCTTTTCCTTCGGTGGTGGGTAGAGGGTTGAAAAAAGCTGCATCCATTATGCAGAGATGACCGAGGCGCGCACAGGCCGTATCAAAGGTCTCATGGCCCACAGGGTCAGCCCCAGCAAAACGATTTCCAGCCCGTACACGGCCAAGTAGCCCGTGAGCGAGTTGCTGCCCAGCGCCACGCCGTCGCGCAGCATGCCGCCCAGCGCCATGCCCAGGCCTGCGGCCGTGGCTTGCACCGCGCCCCAGGCGCCCATGGCGAGGCCCGTTTGTTCGGGTGGGGCCATTTGCATGGTGGCCGTCAGGGTGCCGTGGGCAAACAGACCGCCGCCCAGACCAATCAGGAAAATACCGCCGGCAAACAGCAAGGGCGATGACAGCGTGGCCGAGGCCATGACGGCCACAAAGGCGGGCACACCCACCCAGGCGCCCCAGCTGGCCATGCGGTAGGCGTCAGCGCCGCGGCTGAGCACACGCGAAGCCCAGGCAAAACCAATCAGACCGCCCAAGGCCAGATTGGCCGTGAGCAAAGTGGTGGTGGACACGCTCAGGCTCAGGATCTCGCCGCCATAAGGCTCCAGCAACACGTCCTCCATGGTGAAGGCCATGGTGCCCAGGCCCACCGCCAGCAAACGCCGCAGGGTGTTCGGGCCTTGGCAAAACAGCTTCCAGGCTTGTGCGAAAGTGTGTTCGATCGGCGTGCCCGGTTTGCGCAAGCGGCTGCGCGGCTCCTGCTTCCACAGGGCGATCACGTTGAGCGCCAAGGTCATCACCGCCACGGCCTGCACCACACGGATCAGCTGGCCAGGACTGTAGTCGCGCAGCAAGTGGCCCAGCATCAGGGCGGTGCCGATCACGCCGACCAGCTGCATCACAGACATGAGGCCGACCACCTGGGGCTGGCGCTCGGGGGGTGCCAGGTCGGTGGCCAAGGCGAGACCCGCGGTTTGTACGGTGTGCATGCCGATGCCCACCAGCACAAAGGCCCCTGCGGCACCCACCAGCCCCACCCAAGCGGGGGCCTGGCTGGCCTGGCCGGCACCGGCCAGCACCAACAGCGCAAAAGGCATGATGGAAAAGCCACCAAACTGCAGCAAGCTGCCCATCCAGATGT
>JACCDI010065870.1_pt1 | contig 14431 bp, 10 predicted proteins | sample 7442791 | NCBI WGS metagenome assembly JACCDI01 (sample SAMN15323434, study PRJNA562643) | freshwater metagenome | isolation source: river surface water | place: USA:Blue River Watershed | collected 2017-08-15 | reverse complement strand
TTTTTACAAAAATCTTTGACCATATCTCTTTTGACCACCACAGACATGTCCCGCCCCATGTTCAACATCAACGTATCATTCGCCATGGCAGGGTCTATGTAACCTTGACCAACAAAAGTTCCTCTGAAATAGATATTGCTTTCTCCGGGTAACAATCCGTATTGTGCCCAATTGGTCATGAAGGCCATCAAGTAAGCACTTGGATCTTGTTTTGGCACAGCCACATAACGGTAGTCAGCCTTTACCGCGTCATGCTGCATCACCACCTCTACCCCATCATTGTCTGAGGGAATATCATATGGAATAGATATCGAAAACTCTGTATTCACCGCATTGTTATTGACCTGAGTGTAGCTGGCGCTTGTTTTGAATTCATTGTAAGATGCCCCATTGTTGTCCTCCATAGCCACGGACATTTCACGCTGCATAGAAGGAGCTGCTGGAGCATAAGCCTCTGCCTTCAATTTTCGACCTGTCCTGTATTGAAGTGCTGCTGGATCATACATGTTTAACCACCATGGATTCAAGACTGGCAATTGACCACTCACAGAAGGATTTCCGGTGGAGATGGTCAACTTCACATCTTCCCAATCCAATCCTGTACTTTGATAAACCCGCGCTTTGTATGAAAAGTCAATGGGCGAACTAACATCATCCGCACGCAAATCATAACTGGGTACCCAGCCTGCATTGGCCACAAAATACTGGAACTTTACCTCACTGCGCGTCTCATTTTTGGACAACAAAACCAAATCAATCACGCTAGGGTTGTTGCTAGAATTGGATTGCAAAACAGCCAATCTATTCTGGATGGCCGCAATGTTTTCTTGTACCTTGGATTCTTTGCTATTCAATTCAATTCCCTTGTAGCCATTGATTTTTAATCGTTCTTTTACCATATCGGCTACCTCAGTAATATCCTCCGCTGTAATCACAGAATTGGCTCCTTTGATGGAATAATTATTCACCAAAAGTGTTCGCTCTTGATTGATGATATCGCGCTGCATTTGAATTTCGGCCAATTTGAATTGCATTTCCTCTAAGCTGTCTCTCAACTCCTTCACGCGAGGTGACATTAACTCATCACCATACACCACTTGGTGCTTGGTAGACATGATGGTATAAGCTCCGTTCCCTTTCACTTGAATGGATTGCGGATCCAAACCAGCGGGCAATCCTTTGATGCGAATAATATTTTCTCCCGCCTTTAGATTTACTTGGCCAACATGCGTTACCTGGGCGCCTGTTGTAAAAACAACCACCTCCTCTATTTTTGACGAAATGGTTTTTTCATTTTTTTGTCCCCATGTGACCATTGACATGGCGATCAAGGATATACCCAACATTATTCTTTTCATGCTCCTAAAATAGTTGTTTCTTATGGTTTGATTTTTCAATTACGATTTTTTTGGAATTCAAATTGTCCCGGGCTTTGCAATTGTACATTGCCTGCCTCTATCCACCAGACCTGTTGTGCATTTTGCACCCAAGACTCGTCATGGGTGGAATAGATCACGACCTTTCCTTGTTTTAGCCAACTTGCGACAATATCTTTCAATTCTTGCTTGTAGTAAAAATCAAGATGGGCATCGGGCTCATCGAGCAAAAAAAGCAAAGGATCCTGTGCCGTTACTCTGGCCAACATTAAACGCATGAATTCGCCATCGCTTAGGGTGTTTACAGCCTGATGCCTCAGGGCCATCAATGAGAAGGTCTGTAAAATAGCTTCGATTTTCATGTCATTTTTTTGTGTTTGAACAATTTCAATGACTTCCTGTACCCGCATGTCCAAGAAAGGTTCACGATAATTGCTTACCCAACCTATGTTGCCCTTCATTGTTCTCAAAATGGATCTGAGTAAAACCGACTTTCCCGCACCATTCCTACCTGCTATGGCAACACCCATTCCTGGTTCCAGTTCAGCCCCTCCAAAACGCAGAGCCCCATCAGATTGAGCCTGATGCAGAGGTGGTATTTTAACACAACTATCCATGCTTTTGATTCTTGTTTTGATAAAGCCACCACATCACCCAAGGTGCTCCAATGAGCGAGGTAATGGCATTAATGGGCAAATCTGTAAACCGAACCAATACATCGCAGAACAAAGCGATAATGATACCCGTAATAACAATGGCAGGAATAAGTTTGCGTTGTGTTCTAAAAGGCCACCACAACTTGGCCAAATGAGGCGCTGCCAATCCAATAAAGGCAATAGGACCGCAAAAAGCGGTGATGAAGGCGGTCAACACACCTGAACAAAATATCAAAAGGTTTGAAACACTTCTTGGAGATATTGACATCGACAACGCAATGGTCTCACCCAAAGAAAATACATCCACATCACGGTGTCTCCTGATAACCAAACCGACCATTGCGACCAAGCAGAAAAACAATACCACGACTTGCCACATGGCTACTTTGGTAAAACTACCCATGGACCAATAAATCAAATTGGGCAAATCATTTCGAGCAGCGGCCCTTTGAAAAATAGTTTCCAATGCCCCTGCCAAATGCCCCAGCATTACTCCGAAGATGAGCAGAGAGGTCAGATTGCTCAAACGGGCTCGTACCACGGTCAAAAGGAGCAAGACCGACATCGCACCCACAAACGCGGCCACTAGCGTAAGCTCCGGGAAATTATGCCCCCAAACTCGCTCAGCGGCCATGGTCACAAAGGCCACTCCCAACGAGGCTCCGTTGGTTACGCCCAAAACAGATGGACTAGCCAAGGGATTTTTAAACAAGAGCTGCATCCAAAAACCCGCCAATGCCAATCCTGCGCCGGCCAATAAGGCCATCAGACTGCGGGGCAATCGAAGTTCCCAAAATATAGGAGATGACCAATGCTCCAACTCCCATGTCCACCCAGCAGCGCCGTAGAGCAAAGACAAAACAAACAAAAGGCCAACCATGATCATCGATATAATCAAGCGGGGTAAAATGACTCTTTTGGAAATGTTTTGCATCTGGGTCACAAAGTTGATTAAAAAAGTTGTTCAAAGGCGCGAAGATTACGACTTTTGCACACTATTCATTTTTTAACGATTACATGGAATTCAATAAAAACTCCATCATTGGTCTGGTCCTTATGTTGGCCTTGGCTTTTGGTGTTTCTTGGTACAACGCCAAAACAGCTCAGGAAGAGGCAGAACAACAGGCGATAGCAGCGGCCAACCAGCCCAAAGAGGTCAAAGCCAATACAACCAATTCTCCATCCGCCAATAATGCTCAGGTCACCTCTCAGGCAGTTCCCTCTGTCCTTTCCTCACAAGCCACTGAAAAATATGGCGTGTTTGGTGCCCAGGTTTTTGCCCAAGCGGGGCAATCCGTTTTAGAGAATGACAAAATTAAGGTTGTCATTAACCACAAAGGAGCCTCTATTCATGACGTTTCACTCAAGTCTGCGGAATACAAAACCTATTGGGGTAAAAAAGACATTCAATTGTGGGATCCTGCCCAAAATCAGATGAATTGGGTTTGGAAAGACAAACAGAAAGGCGAACAAGGATCTTGGCGTTTTGTCTTTAAAGCCAACGAAATAGTGAAAGATGTAAATGGTCAACAGTCATTAACCTTGACATTGGCCGATAGCTCCGGAAAACAATTCGCGGTTACCTACAGTTTGGCTCCAGGTTCACACTTGCTGCAATGCAATGTCAAGAAATCCAATTTGGACAACAACTGGGAAAATGCCTCCAACTCGTTTCAATTGCACTGGCAAACAGCGGGTATGCACAATGAGAAAGGAATTCAAAGTGAAAGAAGCCGTAGCTCGATTTTCTTTACCCCAATGGGAAAAGACCGCGACTATTTGAGTGAGACGGCAGGAGATGAAAAGATGGTGGAAGAAAAAATCAATTGGGTAGCTTTCAAGCAAAACTATTTCAGCGCTGCGGTTGTGGCCAACAATGGATTTGGAGAAAATGCCTTGCTTCGTGTGATGTCACCCGAAAATGACACGCTTCACACCAAAATTTTTAGTGCACAACTTCCCTTGGATCTCAGCACTGGGCAAAATCAAATTCAGTTTTTCTTTGGACCCAATGAGCAAGGACTATTGGATGCTACACAAGTGGCCGAGTTTGACCGCATCATCGATTACGGATGGGGCATCATTGGATGGGTGAACAAATATGCCGTTCGTCCTTTGTTCTGGTTCCTTTCCTCGTGGATTGGCAGTTTTGGAATCATCATCTTGATTGTTACCTTGATTATCAAAATGGTGTTATTCCCCATTACTTGGAAAAATTTATTGAATGGCGCTAAAATGCGTTCCATCAAACCGGAGTTGGATGAGTTGAATAAGAAGTTCGAGAACAAAGATCCGATGGAAAAGCAGCAGGCGCAAATGGCATTGTACAAGCAGCTAGGTGTTAGTCCCTTTGCTGGATGTATTCCTGTCTTGATTCAAATGCCGGTGTTGTATGCCATGTTCCGTTTTTTCCCTGCAGAAATTGTATTGCGAGGCAAAAGCTTTTTGTGGGCTGAGGATTTGGCAGCCTATGACAGCATTTTGAATTTGCCTTTTGATATTCCTTTTTATGGAGCCCACGTCAGCTTGTTCACCCTGCTCATGACGGCCTCTACTTTCATCTATACCAAGATGAACATGAGTTCACAACCGGCCATGACTCAGCCCGGAATGCCCAACATGAATGTAATGATGAACATCTTCACCTTTATGATGCTGTTCTTTTTCAATAGCATGCCTTCCGGCTTGACCATGTATTATTTCGTAGCCAACATGATGTCGATTGGTCAAATGTGGGCCATCAAAAAATATTTCATTGATGAAGACGCCATTCGCGCTTCAATTGAAGAAAACAAGAAAAAGCCTGTGAAGAAATCCAGCTTTCAACAGCGATTAGAGGAAATGCAAAACGCTCAAAAGAAAAAGTTGGAAGATCAAAAGAAGAAATTAAAATAATGAAACCATTCATTTTATTTCTCTCCATTGCGCTTGTGGTAACGAGCCTATCCACTGGTTGTCTGCGCAGTGGTCGTTTGCCACGAAACGAAGCGAAACATGCACCACAACCCATGGAACGTTATTTACAACCTTCTACTGATTTGCACGACACTCTTTTGTTGTACAAAAAGACACCCTGTTTTGGTGCATGCCCCACTTTTACGTTGGTGGTTAAAATGGATGGTGAAGTGTATTACAATGGTCGACAAAATGTAGCCCAATTGGGGGACTTCAAGTCTGAATGGTCCGTAGATATCTTGAAGGCGATGGAAGACAAAATGGCTGCGCTTCATTTCTATGATTTACCCACGAAGTTTGACAACCCACAAGTAACGGATTTGCCCTCCATGTACCTTGGGTACACCAAGGGAAACCATTTGCACACCATTAAGTGCCGATACCAAACTCCTCAAGAGTTGAAGAATCTTGCCCTTTGGTTGGATGGTGAAATAGAAAAAACAAAATGGAACTTAATTAACCCGAATAACAATCATGAATAAATTAAAACTATGGATGACAACGATAGCCGTGTCGTTGTCTATGCTGGCCAGTGCTACAGAAGGCATGTGGGTGGTGGCGTTGCTGAATCGCATTCAGCACGCTGAGATGACCAACATGGGTCTGAATCTTACACAAGACGAAATTTACAACATCAATCAAGCTTGCTTGAAAGATGCCATTGTAAGATTGAACTATGGTGGTTGTACTGGAGAAGTAGTGAGTGCGCAAGGATTGGTTTTTACCAACCACCACTGCGCCTATGATGGCATTCAAACCTTGTCTACTGTCGATAAAAATTACTTGCAAGATGGATTCTGTGCCAAGTCTTTTGAAGAGGAATTGCCGATCCCCAATTTCGCTATTAGCTTTCTGATCCGCGTGGAAGATGTTACTGCTGAAGTTTTGGGAGTAGTTAAACCCGAGATGACAGAGCAAGAGCGCGACAAAGCCATTGCAGCAAAATCTAAAGAGATTGTTGGTCGCAATAAGATGGATGGCAAGTATGAGCCTGAAGTCAAATCATTCTTCTATGGCAATGAGTTTTACCTCTTTGTTTACCAAACCTACAATGACATCCGATTGGTAGGTAATCCTCCTGAAAGCGTTGGAAAATTTGGCGGTGATACCGACAACTGGATGTGGCCAAGACACACCGGCGACTTCAGCATGATTCGCATTTATGCCAATGAGAAAAATGAGCCTGCGCCTTATTCAGTGAACAACAGACCTTACCAAAGCAAGTACCACTTAAAGACCAATATTGAAGGAGTGAAGGAAGGTGACTATGCCATGATCATGGGATATCCAGGAAGAACCAGTCGTTACCTTACCTCATTTGGTATTGAGCAAGCAATCAATGGTCGCAATCCTGCCATCATCAATGGCTTTGGTACCAAGCTTGAGACTTGGAAAAAATTCATGGATGAAGATCCTGCTATCCGTTTGATGTATGCGGCCAAGTATGCCAGCATCGCCAATACCTGGAAATACTACATTGGACAAACACAAGGTTTGAAAAAGTTAGATGTTAAATCAAAGAAATTAAAGATTGAAAATCAGTTTCACAATTGGGTTGAGGCGGGTGATGCGGATCGTAAAAAACAATATGGCAATGCCTTGGGTAACATCAAAGAGTACCACAGCGAATGGGATAGCCAAGTTGTATTGTCTACTTATGCCGGATTGTGTTTGGCTGGTGGCGCTGAGTTCATGGGACATGCCGTAGAATTGAAAGGAGCATTGACTGCCTATGCCAAAGAAATGGACAAGGCCAAGCGTGCTGAAATGGAAAAAGAAATTTTAGCAGGACAGGAAGCTTTCAAAAAAGAATACAATGCACAAGTAGACGAGGCTGTTTTTGTAGCGTTGGTGGATTTGTTCAGAAAGAACATTGATGCGGCGCAACATCCTGAATGGATGACAACAGTATTGGCCAAGAAATACAAAAACAACACGGCCAAATTGGCTGCGCAGATATTCAAAACCAGCATGGTGATGAATGATGTTTACTTGAAGAACTTCTTGGCAGAACCATCAGAAAAGGCTTTGAATAAAGATTTGGGAATACAAATTGCTGCGGCCTCAGCTGAGTTTGCTGACGGAATTAGAGCCAAGAATCCTATTGGAAAATTCAACAAAGGATACCGTGAATTTGTTGCGGGCTATCGCAAGATGGAAACCAGACAATTGGCGCCTGACGCCAACAGCACCATGCGTGTGACTTATGGTAAAATCAAGAACTACAAGGCAGCGGATGCTTTGATTTATGATTATTACACTACCACCAATGGTATATTGGAAAAATGGGACAACAGCAATCCTGAATTTGTTGTTCCGGACAAATTGGTGGAGTTGATCAAGAACAAAGATTTTGGTCAATATGCCAATGAAAAAGGCGAATTGGTAACTTGCTTCATTGGTGATTTGGATATCACCGGAGGAAACTCGGGAAGTCCTGTGATGGATGCCAATGGCAATTGGATTGGATTGGCATTTGACGGAAACTGGGAGGCCATGAGTGGAGACATTGCTTATGAAAAAGATTTGCAAAGAACCATCTGTGTGGACATCCGTTATGTGTTGTTTGTTGTGGAGAAATTGATGGGAGGCAAGAACATTGTGGACGAGTTGACCTACTATCACACTCCTACTGTGGAAGAAAAAATGCTTGAAATGCCACCTAAGGTTGAGCCAGAACTACAACCGGATCCTGCGGCAGCACCTAAAAAAGATCCTAAGAAAAAGAAGTAAACTTCGCTCTTGTTAAAACCCGCTTCGGCGGGTTTTTTAATACCCCATTCGACAATACCTTTCCTTTCTCGGAGAAATTCATAAATTGCATGGAAACTGGTTTCTCATATAATTGACTTTGAATTGGGCGGCATGATCAAAAAAATCATCAAAAAAATATTGTACTCAGGAACAACCTATCTTTGTCCGTTGTGTGACTATAAATGCAGGGATTGGGCCTATTCAGGGGTGGATGCAGAGGTGAATAAATCACTGGACATCATAGGAGCAGGGAGAAGGAAAAACGTATGTCATCAGTGCGGCAGCAATGATCGTGAGCGATTGGTATTTGCCTTCCTCAACCAACAATTGAAAAGCCAAGATTGGGCCCAAAAAACAATTCTGCACATTGCACCAGAATACAACTTATCAAAGTGGATTGCCCAGCAACAACCCCTTAGCTACATACAAGGAGATCGACACATGGAAGGGTATCAATATCCTGCTACTGTTCTACACATGGATGTCACGCAACTTCCCTTTGAGGCCAAAACCTTTGATTGGGTTATCTGCAATCATGTCTTGGAACACATAGAGGACGATCAACGAGCGATGGGTGAGATTTACCGGGTACTCAAACCGGGAGGTAGCGCGGTTTTGCAAGTTCCCATATCGCTCATCCTAGAAAAGACTTTCGAGGACAAGACTATACAATCTCCAGAGGATCGTGAGCAACATTTTGGACAGCGTGATCATGTCAGAATATATGGATTGGATTATGTTCAACGGTTAGAGGAAGCTGGTTTTAAAGTCAACAGACAAAAAATAAAATCCGAAAACAACTGGGGACTAAATCCGCTAGAGGATGTGTTTTGGGTAAATAAAACAAAATGAAAATTGAGGAACAAATAGACCATCATCTCAATGCTCTACCTAAGGAAAAAGGAGAAGAGCTAAGGCTACTATTTGATTTCATAAGGAATGAAATCCCAAAAGCTCAGCTGCACTTCTTTGATGGAAAGAATGCGGAGGGAAAGGTTGTAGCCAACCCCACGATTGGATTTGGAAACTGCCGATTGCATTATGCTGATGGCAGGCACCAGGATACATTTAGATTGGGCATTAGTGCCAACAGCACGGGACTCTCCATTCACATTTTGGGTTTAAAAGACAAAAATTTTCTGAATGATTTTCTGGGCACTCGACTGGGTAAAGCCAAGATAACAGGATATGCCATACGATTTGGAAAGATGAAAGATGTGGATGAGAGGGTATTGAGGGAGTTGGTGAGGGAGGTAATAAAAGGAAACATTTAAGCATTCGCAAATTAATTACCCATTTTTTCCTTTCATTCGGAATTTCATATTCGATTTTGCACCAGCGATAGCAGCGGCATCCTTGGGGGAGGGAGGGGAACGGAGTGACCCGAGTGAGCCCAAGATAGAGCGGATAGCGCGGTGACCCGCGGGAAGCGAAGCGAGACGCGGGGCAGGTGCCCATATGGTACAGAATAAAAAAGCCCCGCATTGCAGGGCTTTTTCTTTTGTTGTCTTTTAAGTCTACGCGTCAATCTTGGCATACTTGGCGTTGGCCTCGATGAAGGCGCGACGTGGTGGCACATCGTCTCCCATTAACATGGAGAAGACGTGGTCACATGCTGCAGCATTCTCAATGGTTACTTTGCGCAAGGTGCGTTTCTCTGGGTTCATGGTTGTTTCCCACAACTGCTCCGCATTCATCTCTCCCAAACCTTTGTATCGCTGAACGTTGACACTGCTCTCCTGCCCTGCCCCTTTCATTTCCGCAATCAAATTATCACGCATCTCTTCATTCCATGCATACTCCGCCTTGTTGCCCTTTTTCACCAAATACAACGGTGGCGTGGCAATGTAAATGTGTCCACCTTCTATCAACTCCTTCATGTGGCGGAAGAAGAAGGTTAAAATCAATGTTTCAATGTGCGATCCATCCACATCCGCATCACACATGATGACAATCTTGTGGTAACGAAGCTTGGTCAAGTTCAACGCTTTGCTGTCGTCCTCTGTTCCAATGTAAACACCCAAAGCAGTGTAGATATTCTTGATCTCTTCATTCTCCAAAATCTTGTGTTGCATGGCTTTCTCAACATTCAAGATTTTACCACGCAATGGCAAAATGGCTTGGAACACACGGTCGCGACCTTGTTTGGCTGTTCCACCGGCTGAGTCACCCTCTACCAAGAACAATTCTGATTTCACTGGATCTTTCTCTGAACAGTCGGCCAACTTACCTGGCAAGCCACCTCCTGTTCCCACTCCTTTTCTTTGCACCATCTCACGCGCCTTGCGCGCTGCTACACGTGCCTGGGCCGCTAAAACAACTTTACCTACAATGGCCTTGGCATCATTGGGATGCTCTTCCAAATAGGCTTCCAACATTTCCGAAACCACTTGGCTCACGGGAGCAACCGCTTCCTTGTTGCCCAACTTGGTTTTGGTTTGTCCCTCAAATTGTGGTTCTTGAACCTTAACAGAAACAATGGCGGTTAATCCTTCACGAAAATCGTCACCAGAAATTTCAATTTTCAATTTGTCCAACAATCCACTTTTCTCTGCAAAGTTTTTCAAGGTGGTGGTTAAACCACGGCGAAAACCTTGCAAGTGCGTTCCCCCTTCATGGGTATTGATGTTGTTGACGTAGCTATAGATATTTTCATTGAAAGAATCGTTGTACACCATGGCCACTTCTACAGGGATAGGCCCGTCTGTGCGCTCCATGTGGATGACCTTTTGAATGATGTTGGGACGACTTTGATCAATGAAGCGAACAAACTCTGACAATCCTTCTGTGCTCTGGAACAACTCGCCTTTGAAAGATCCGTCTTCATTGGTCTCACGGCGATCGGTTAATTGTATTTTGATTCCCTTGTTCAAGAAAGCCAATTCCCGCATGCGGTTGGCCAAAGTATCGTAGTTGTATTCTAATACATCAAAGATGGTAGCATCCGGCTGGAAAGTTTGGCGCGTTCCCTTTTTATCCGTTGTTCCTTCTTCGCGCACTGCGAACAGTGGTTTACCAATGGAATACTCTTGCGCATAAATTTTTCCCTCGCGGAACACTTCAGTGCGCATATGTGTTGAAAGTGCATTTACGCAGCTCACCCCAACACCGTGCAGACCACCTGATACTTTGTAGGAGCCTTTGTCAAACTTACCACCTGCCCCAATTTTGGTCATGACCACTTGCAAGGCAGACACCCCTTCCTTGGCGTGCATGTCTACTGGGATACCACGACCATTGTCTTCTACGGTAATGCTGTTGTTTTCATTGATGGTAACATACACAGTATCACAATAGCCGGCCAAAGCCTCGTCAATTGAGTTGTCCACTACTTCATACACCAAATGGTGTAATCCTCTGGCGCCGATATCTCCGATGTACATGGCAGGGCGCATGCGCACGTGCTCCATCCCTTCCAAGCTTTGGATATTGGCGGCGGTATAATTGGCCGAATTGGGGTTGCTTTCACTCATGGTAATAACTATAAATATTTGTTTGGTTTTTGTCGTCTCGCAATGCCTTACAATGCTTCATTAACAAGGCTTTCAAAGATACAATGGACCTGAAAAAAAGGCATAAAAAACGGGGGGCTAAACCCCCGAATCTTGTTCACATTTCATCAACAAAAATTAACCCTAAAAAGAAAGGGCGGCACCCAACTGAAAGAGCACCCGTTGTTGGTCATAGCCATTCCAAATTTGATAGCGTTGAGCTACGGTGTTGTATACCCTTGCCCACGCCGCAATTTGTTTGTTGTATTGGTATTTGATCTCCAAATTGGCATCGATAAAGCCACGCATTTTTTGCTCGCTAATCCGTCGGTCATTCCATTTCAACTCCTCAACCGTTGCAGGTTCAGTGGCCAGAGAATCTTGAATGCCGAGAGCGAAGCGATCACCAATGTAATGCACTTGCGCTGCGATATTCCATTGATCATTGAATTTGAAACGACCCGTCGCTGTTCCTTTCCAAGTCGGCAAGTTCCAAGCCTTATTGGATCCTTCTACTTTGTAGTAATAATAATGTCCTATCAAATCCCAATCCCAATGCTCACCACTGCGCATCATCCAACGGGCATGGCCGTCGATGCGGTCCATATTGCCATATAACACATTGAATCTGTTGCCGTAGGACGAGTTGTAATCATTGGCAAAAAACATTTGGTTCTCATAACGGTTCCAATTGGCACCCAACTCATATCCCATTTTAGAGGAAATTACACCATTGATTCCCGCGTATGCTTCTAGTTTGTTGTTTCTGTTCTTCAATAAAGGATTGGAGATTACAAAAGGATTTTGCTCCATCAAGCCATGAAAGGTATTGAGTTCAACCCCTCCCTTCACTCCGGCGTAAGGCAGGAAAAGGCCATCCAAAATATTCCACTTCAACTCCAATTCCGGATAGAAATTGGCGGGTTTTTCTGCATTGGGCTCAATGAACACTCCCATTCCCACCTTTACACGCAAGTCATTCCATACAGTGTAGGCACTGGGCTGAAAACGAATGATCATGTTGTCTTGTTTGCGAGACTGAATAATTGAATCATCCGCGGTAGCTGCAACGGCAAGGGCATTGTAGTTCATTCCATTGCCTGTAAAAGCATTCCATTGAAAGCCCAGGTCTACAGCAAAAATTTCGGTCTTCACCATCTTACTCAAACCCAATTTGGCATCCAACCACTCCTCCTTTTCTCCATATCTGCCTGTCCCGTGATTGAAGCGCAATCCACCATTGTAATTGAGCTCTGTGGAGTCTCTCGAAAATTTATCCAAATCAAAAGAACCGCCCATGGATTGCCACAATTGACGATTACCTGAAACTTGAACCATGGAATCTGTCACAACATCCAATGCGTTACCATAAAACTGATTGACATGACGAGAATAATGCGCTGCACCTTTGATGCTAAAGTGATCAAAGAAATAACGTCCATACAATTGCCCTCTGGTTTCACTGTAATTGCTTTGAATGAGGTTGCTATCTGGGACAACACCGCCTTGGCTGCTTAAATGATAGACCCGCGTTCCCCAATCTCCCTTTTTATTTCTACCAGAGGAATAATGGGCATCAACTACAGGAGTAACATAATTGCCCATACCCGCAATAATGTATCCGTTTTGCAAATTGGGCAACTTGTCGATCACATTGATTTTGGCCGCTGCTAATTTTTCTGGATCTTGTGTGGCAACTGACGGCGTTGGAAGAAATTGAAATTTAATTTTTTCCATTTTCGACTTCTGCTCAATAATCACGGGGTTGGAACTTATCTTCCCTGCATCGCGCAAGCGAATCTTTAACTCACCATCAAATTCCGCACTTTGCACCATGGACGTGTCTACCTGCGCCGTCAATGCTGTTGTACATAAAAACAACAACATGCCAACAAAATGACTCATCTTATTCATTGTTACCTCCTTCCTTATTTTCGATTACAGGGCTACTTTCTTCAATATTTATTTCCTCTATGACCTCGGGTTGCTTTAACTTCTCAGCCGCCTCTGCTTCTTTCAAGGCAATGATTTCAAGCTTTGCTTTGGCTTCGTCCTTGACTTTTGCATCCTCCACATTGGCTTCTATGGCCTCAATGGTAGCGCGGGCTTGGAAAAAATCCGCCATGCCAATGTAGACATCCACCAAGAGTAGGAAGGCCTTGTTGCGGGGTTCGGCAAACCCACCAAACTGATCTACCATGTCATAGATTTCCGCTTCAGCCATTTCAAAATTGGCTTGATCAAAGAACGATTTACACCGCAAGTATTTTACTTCTGCGGCCTGACGTCCTCCCTTTTCAATAATGACAGCCCAATCCGCTCTGGCCAGATCATACTCCTTGTTCTCAGCACGCATCAAACCTCTCCATTGGTATGCGGTATTCTTTACGTCCTCTGGAATGCCTTGGTTGTCGATGACCTTGTTGGCGTATTCCTGGGCATGAGCAAAATCTTTCTTGTAATAAAAACAACGCATCAAGCCTACTTGGGATTCCAACACATTGTTTTTGGAAACGGCCACTTGCTCCAACTCTGTATAATGCTGTGCGGCTATGTCCCAATTTTTCCGATTGAACTGAATGGTTGAAGCCGTTAACAATGCATCCTCAGTGTATTCATTAAATGGTTGAGCAATAACAGCATTGTAGGCATCAAGCGCTCCGTCCTGGTCATTGGATTTGTACAAACATTCCGCCAACAAATAATTGGCTTCCGCAGCATGCAAGGCAGGCTGGAATTGCTGAATGTATTGGCGCAATTTGGGAACAGCGGCTTCACAATTCTCTGAGAATCCCAATTCTGCAGCTCTGGCGTACACTTCCTCTTCAATGTCAGAATCACTCACATTGAGTACTTTCAAACTCTTTATTTGTTGTTGAAAGGCAACATCTTCAATTAACAACGGTTTGACAATGGCAATGGCATCCGACAGTATGGGATCATTGGGGAATTTGGCCACCAATTGATTCCAAGCTTGTTTGAGTTTGTCCAATTTATTTTGCTTAGCAAATAGAAGGCATTGGTCGGCCAAAGCCTTTTTGGTGTATGCACTGCCCTCATGATCCTTGAATAAGATATTGTAGTATTCTTCAGACTCAATCAAACGGTCATCCATGAGATAGGACTTGGCCAATTCGTATATAGCGTCTACCTCAAACTTTGACCCTGGCAATTCCTTGAGCATGGATTTGAGTACCCA
>JACCDI011084025.1_pt1 | contig 14433 bp, 13 predicted proteins | sample 7442791 | NCBI WGS metagenome assembly JACCDI01 (sample SAMN15323434, study PRJNA562643) | freshwater metagenome | isolation source: river surface water | place: USA:Blue River Watershed | collected 2017-08-15 | reverse complement strand
TGATTTGATTTCTCCTGAAATTCCGTTGGGTTGAAATAGTTTCGTTTTGTGTTTTTTAAACATGAATCGAAAGAAATCTCGCCACAATAATTCAAATTCCAGCCAATACGTCGACTCGTTGGCGCCAAATTGCTTTTCGTATTTCTTGATTTCACTGTAGATGTACCGCGCCGAAATACAACCCAAAGCCAACCAAGCTGAGAATTTAGAAGAATAATCGGCGCCTACCATTTCGTTTCGGGTTTCTTTGTACTTGGATAAGCATTGTGTTTCAAAAAAATAATGATTCAACCTTTTGATTGCCTCAGACTCTCCGCCTTTGAATTGGAGGACGGCACGCTGATCAATAGGTTGTTGTTCTAATGCTAATTCTTCGATAGTTGGTATTTTTGTTGGAAGCAATTTGGGTGTGGGAATCGTTTTGGGCGTTTCAAATGGAGCTCGAATAACCGAATCTTTTTCTGTTTTTTTTCGGAAATTAGTAAATACATCGGGAATGTCTTTAATGCTAAAAGGTAAATCTTCGGCGTGGTACAACGTGCTGGTGCTGAAGGTTTCAAACTGACAACCGAGCTTGAATAATTCGTTTTGTACTTTTTCTTCTGTGTGTTTTTCTTCAGAAGCCACTTCGCGCTTGGCATATACTTTTTTGGCATTGTATTGCTGCACAATTTTAGGTAATTCTACTTCGGGTTTTCCTTTAACCAAAACCAAACCTGAACCCAATTGACGCAAATTAGCATCTAAATCGGCCAATGAATCTAGTAAAAATTGAGTTCTAAAACTTCCCATTTTTCTAAAACCAAATTTGGTAGTTGCAAAATGTGCTTCATCCAAACAGTATACCGGAATCACATAATCATTTTGGGCAATGGCTTTGACCAAGGTTTCATTATCGTTCAATCGCAAATCGGTTTTGAACCAAACTACAGCTGTTCTCATAATTCATTTATCGTTTTTAAATAGGTATCGGCTTGTTCTAAAAGCGCTACTTTATCTTCTGATTTCATTTTGTTCCACACGTTGTACATCATACCAATGCGTGGATTTTTACTCAACTTATCCTGATGCTTGTCGTAAAAATTCCAATACAAACTATTGAACGGACACGCTTTTTCTCCGGTTTTGATGGCTTTTTTATAAAAACATGAACCGCAATAATGACTCATTTTATCAATATAGGAAGCCGAACTCACATAGGGTTTGGTTCCAACGATTCCGCCATCAGCAAACTGACTCATGCCACGTGTGTTGGTAATTTCGACCCATTCGATGGCATCAATGTAAATTCCGAGGTACCATTGATCCACTTCGTCGGGATGAATTCCAGCCAACAAGGCAAAATTTCCCGTAATCATTAAGCGTTGAATGTGGTGTGCATAAGCATATTCTAACGATTGTTTGATGGAATGTTTGAGGCAATTCATTTTGGTATTGCCCGTCCAAAACCAATCGGGCAACTTGTTCTGGTGGTTGAAATAATTGAGTTGAGCAAATTCGGGCATTTTACTCCAATAAATTCCACGCATGTACTCGCGCCAACCGATGATTTGACGTACAAAACCTTCCAACTGATTGTACTGAATGGCTTCGGGACGACGTTGCCATTCTTCAATAACGCGATCAATTACTTCTTTGGGAGAAATTAGTTTGACATTCATCGAAAAAGACACTCTTGAATGATAAATTGACCATTCTTCGGGCGACATTGCATCTTGAAAAGTACCGAAAAAAGGCAAACATTCGGTCACAAAAAAATCGAGTAATTCTAACGATTGCCCTCTGTTGATTGGCCAAAGGAAAGCTTTAGAATTCATGGTTCCAATGGTTTTGCAATTGGCATTTTGAATCATGGTCACCAAATCTGTAACATCCGTTTCAAAAACCAAAGGAGCAATTGGTTTGTGTTGAGCAGGTAATTTTTTACGGTTTTCTTCGTCGTAATTCCATTTTCCCGTTAGCGGTTGATTACCTTCCATCAATACATCGTGCTTTTTGCGCATGAAGCGGTAAAAACTTTCCATTAGAAATGTTTTTTTACCTTCGAAGAAATCACCCAATTCCTGTCGAGTAGACAAAAAATGCTCCGAGTCGTAAACCGTTGTGGTTATTGATAACTTTTGACACAACTGTTGTAAAATTGCATCCAGTCGGTATTCATCGGGCAATTGGTATTCAAAATGAGTAAACTGATGTTGTTCAATAAGATGAATTATATTTTCTTCAAATGATTGACGATTATCATTTGCATCCAAAGTGATGTAAATGACCGAATGATTTTTACTTAATTCGGATGCGAATGATCTCATCGCCGCAAAAAAGCCCACTACTTTTTGAATGTGATGCACGGCATAGTCGGTTTCAGAACGCACTTCCATCAGCACATACGTTACCGAATCATCCGAAGTTGAAAACCAAGAATGCTGACTATTGAGTTGATCTCCGAGAATTAAACGTAGGGTTTTTGACATTTTGTTTTTGAAACATTAAGAAATTGAGTTCATTGAGATTCTAAATCCACTCTCACCAATTACTATTTACTAATTACTATTCACTAATTACAAATCACTTTTTCGACCTGCATTTATCACTACAATATTTAACTTCTTCCCATACTTTTTCCCACTTTTTGCGCCATGAAAAAGGTCGGTTACATGTCAAACACATTTTACTAGGTAAGTTTTGTTTTTTTACTCCGCGCATTGTTTTTTGAATTTGAAGTATGTTTCTTTAAAATTCGTTTTCCTTCTATTTTTACTTCGTCTTTTTTTCGAAAACTCCAAACGATATCGCTGGCGTATTTTCGAGTTTCTTCAACATCAACAATAGGAAAAGGATAATCTTTACCGATTTCGCATTCGTACAATTGTTGATCAATTAAACTTAATTTCCAAGGTTCGTGGATTAAATGTGGTGGAATTTTTTCCAATTCGGGTAACCATTTTTTGATGAAAAAACCTTCTGTATCGTGGTCTTCCGAATTTTTTATTGGGTTGTAAATTCGGATGGTATTGATTCCGGTTACTCCGGCTTGCATTTGAATTTGCGGATAATGGATTCCGGGTTCGTAATCTAAAAACTGACGCGCTAGAAAATGCAAATCGCGCCAATCTTGCCATAAATTGAATACAAAAAACGAAACCACCATCGCTCGCATTCTAAAATTGATGTAACCCGTTTCAACCAAACACCGCATACACGCATCTACAATCGGGATTCCGGTTTTTCCTTGCTGCCAAGCGTCGATGTATTCTTGGTTTCGGACTTTAACCAAACCATCATACGCTTTGTTGACGTTTTCGAATTCCATTCGGCATTCGTCTTCAAATTTTTGCATAAAATGACAATGCCAATGTAGGCGCGATACAAAATTGGACAACGCTCTTTTATTAGGTGAACGATCGTAATTTTGCATGGTATATTGATACACCATTCGCATACTGATGTTCCCGTAAGTCAAATACGGCGAGAGTCGACTGCAACCTGTTCGACTCAATAGAGGTTTGGAAATGTGTTTGCTGTAATTGATGTGTCGCTCTTTGATGAAATTGTCCAAATACCGCCAAGCCCAATATTCGCCGCCTTGTTGAAAGTTTTTATTTCTGTTAGTTATGGAATCATCGAGCGGTTTTCCCTTTATTTGATTATAAAAATCATCTTCCAAACGAACAAAATTCCATTTTGATTCATCAATTATTTGTGGAACTTCGGTCATTTTTTGAGTCCACCGTTTGTCCCAATCTTTTCTAGATTTCAATTTGCGAATGACACCGTGTAATTGGTATTCTTTCCAACTAATGCAATGCTTTTGAAAGAAACCTTGCATTTGAATGTCGCGATCATAAGTCAATCTATTTCCCACTTCTTGATGAGAAAAAACACTTTGAATCGCAAATTGATCGACTAATTTTGAAAAAACAGTTTCCGCTTCATCGTGGCAATAGTACAATTGAAATTGTTTGGCATTGAGTCGTTTTTGAACATCCAAAATCGATTCAAAAACAAACCTCCAATGGCGTACATCAGAATCGTCGTAAGCCATGACAGAAGGTTCAAAAATATAAAGCAATAAAACAGGTAAAGGTTGTTGCAAGGCAGCAAAAAGAGGTTCATGATCGATCAGTCGCAAATCTCTTTTAAACCAAACAATATTGATGGCTGTTTTATTCAATGTAGCTAATAGGAATTGAGGTTAATTCTTTATCGGGTTTAGCATAACTTAATCGGTCCAATCGAATGGTTTTGTGGTAACTATCCAAACCCGAACAAGTGATGGTATTGGCTTTTTCAATGTCCAAATAACCATCAGCTGATTGACAATCGGAAGGGAAATAAATCTGTTTGATTTCGGCAATAATTAATATGGTGTTGTTGATTTCCAAATCAATTCGCTGCTTGAATTCCATTCCGAGTTGCACAGCACTTTCATGAACAAATGGTGCAAAAAAATCGTTTTTGTATTCGGGAGTTAATCCACTCACTTCAAATTCAGAAACCGTTCTGTCGTATCGGGCCGAAGTTTGATGCGCTTGTTTGAAAATGGTTTCATTGAGGTGATTGATGGTAAAAAAGCGCGTCAGAGTTATATTCTCTAAAGTATGACGTTCTACTACTCCAGGTCGGAATATAACGCCCATCAATGGTGGATTGGCTCCGATGTGCATGATCGAACTGAACACGGCTAGATTCAACTGCTTGTTATTATTTTGAGTTCCGATAAGACACACGCTTTTAAATCCGCCCAAGCTGTTGACCAAATTAACTCTTTCTTGTTTTTCCATTTCCATCAACTGATGGTAATCGATCGATTTTTGCATGGCTATTATTGAATTATTGATTGATGAAAACCCACTTTTTATCACTATTAAGTTGAAAAGTACCGATGTGTTCTTTGTTCCATTCTTGAGGAGAAATCAGGGACAAAAAATTGACGCCTTCGTGATCTCTGTACAAATGGTAAATTTCTCCCACTACAGGTTCGAAACTGATTCTAGCATTGTACACCAATTCGTTCCATTCGTATTCACGCATCAAATTTTCGTATTGAATTTTGAGTTCGTTGAACTTGCTTTCAAACTCTTTATTTACATTGTTGATTCCGCGTCTTTTCCAAGTAACAACATCATCCATTTGAATCATTGGTGCGCCCACATTGGTTGAATACGAGAGTAAACTTGCATTATAACCTTCATTTTCAGAAAAAACTACATTATCGGGTTTTTTACTTTCCATCCATTTATCGTTTTGAAATTTTATTATTGGTAATGGCGCGTTGCAAATTGCATTTGAATCGGTCAATGCCTTCTACTCTTTTAGCTTTGTGCTTGGTTTTGCAATTTTCTACACGTTCTCTCCACAATTTATAACTACTGAATTTTAACTCTCTCTTCATCAACGCTTTGACATCGGCTTCTGATAATCCAAACTGGAATTTTATGGCGTCAAAAGGAGTTCGGTCTTCCCAAGCCATTTCGATGATTCGGTCAATTTGCACCTCATTTAAATGATTGTTGTCGATGGCAGAAATAATCGGTTTCATAAAATTGTTTAACTTTTTACTAAATTAATTAAACAAAAGTAATTAAATTATATTTGCTTTATCATAAAAAAAACCAAAAAAAGCGTTTATTTTGCTGACTCATTTAAACTCAATCATGCAATCAATTTCTGCCAACGGCTATTCTATACATTTTAACGAAAAAGGCTATAGTATTCTCAATGATTACATCCAAAAGAAAGAGTATTCTTCTTTATTTATTTTGGTTGATAGTCATACCAATGAATACTGTTTACCTCTGTTTTTGCCGTATTTAGCCACTGAAATCCCGATTGAAATTATAGAGATTGAAGCAGGCGAAAGCCTAAAAAACATTGAAACGTGTTCGCAAATTTGGACCGTTTTGACTGAATTGGGTGCCGACAGAAAAAGCGCAATTATCAATGTTGGTGGTGGCGTTATTACTGATATTGGCGGATTTATAGCCTCAACTTACAAACGCGGAATCGATTTTATAAATGTTCCAACCACTTTATTAGGCATGGTTGATGCATCAGTTGGAGGAAAAAACGGAGTAGATTTAGGAAAATTGAAAAACCAAATTGGCACCATTACTGTTCCACAATTATTGCTGATTGATACTCGGTTTTTAGAAACCTTACCACAAAATGAAATGCGTTCGGGTTTGGCAGAAATGCTGAAACACGGATTGATTCATGATAAAATCTATTGGGAACAATTTTTGGATTTAAAAACCTTAAATTTCAACGATTTGGATTTGTTGATTTATCGTTCAATTGAGATTAAAAACGAAATTGTAACGCAAGATCCAACCGAAAACGGAATTCGAAAAGCCTTGAATTTCGGTCATACTTTAGGTCACGCTATCGAAAGTCATTTTTTAGATACCGAAAAACAATTGTTACACGGCGAAGCCATTGCGATTGGAATGATTTTAGAAAGTTATATTTCAAAAGAGAAAAACTTACTGTCGGAACAGGAATACTTACAAATAAAAAACACTCTTTTGGATATCTTTAATGTGTTTGAATTCAATTCGGAAGACATTGTGAACATTCAAAATTTACTCATTCACGATAAAAAAAACGAATACGGAAAAGTTCAATTTGCACTTTTGAATGGAATAGGAAAATGCATTATCAACCAGTTAATTGATAATGAATTGATAATCAAGTCTTTTGAAGATTACAAAATATAACATTTTTTTAAAAAAATACTTGCAAATGGCTCATTTTATTTTTTACATTTGCCCTAATGATAAAAAACAGTAACACTACGAACTATCGCACTTCAAAGCTTAAAACAAATACTGGTTTTCAAGTATTGTGTGTTACATTTTTGACTTCAATCAGAACCATTTTGGGATTGTTTTTAGAAATTATCAAAACCGAAACTACTAAACTTCCTATCATTTACGCTAACATTAGAGTTTGAATCGCAGATTAATTTCGTTTTTTATTAATCTAACATCCATTTCACACACTAATGAATACTAAATATTACGACTTAATAAATCAAACCTTCTACTTTCCTCAAGAAGAATTTACACTTAATAAAGATACTTTACAATTTCACAATATCGATTTGATGAAATTGGTAGAACAATACGGTACACCTTTAAAATTTACTTATTTGCCTCAAATTTCTAATAACATCAACAAAGCTAAGGGTTGGTTTAGAAAAGGAATGGAAAAAATTGGCTACGAAGGAAAGTACTATTATTGTTACTGTACCAAAAGTTCGCACTTCAGTTTTATTATGAATGAAGCGTTCAAAAACAACATTCATATCGAGACTTCATCGGCTTACGACATTAATATTGTTGAAAAGTTGATGGAAGAAGGCAAAATCAACAAAAACACTTATGTGGTGTGTAATGGTTTCAAAAGAGACGAATACATTATTAATATTGCTCGATTGATGAACAATGGCCATTCCAAAACCATTCCCGTAATTGATAATTATGAAGAATTGGATTTGTTACAAGAGCAAATCAAAGGTAAATTCAAAATTGGAATCCGAATTGCAGCCGAAGAAGAACCAAAATTTGAGTTTTATACTTCACGTTTGGGAATTGGTTACAAAGACATTGTACCATTCTACAGAAAACAAATTCAAGAGAATAAGAAAGTGGAATTGAAAATGCTTCACTTTTTTATCAATACTGGTATTCGTGATACTGCGTATTATTGGAATGAGTTGTTGAAATGTATGAAAGTGTACATTGCTTTGAAAAAAGAATGTCCTACTTTAGATAGTTTGAATATTGGTGGCGGTTTCCCTATCAAAAATTCATTGGCATTTGAATACGATTACCAATACATGATTGATGAAATTTTGAATCAAATCAAAATTGCTTGTGATGAAGCCGAAGTTGAAGTTCCGCATATTTTTACTGAATTTGGTTCGTTTACCGTTGGAGAATCAGGTGGCGCTATTTACCAAGTTTTGTATCAGAAAAAGCAAAACGACAGAGAGAATTGGAACATGATTGACTCTTCGTTTATTACTACTTTACCCGACACTTGGGCCATCAACAAGCGATTTGTAATGTTAGCTGTAAATCGATGGAACGATACTTACGAACGTGTTTTGTTAGGCGGAATGACTTGTGATAGCGACGATTATTACAACTCTGAGCAACACATGAACGCCGTTTATTTACCTAAATACAATAAAGAAAAACCATTGTACATCGGATTTTTCAATACTGGAGCGTACCAAGAAACTATTGGTGGTTTTGGCGGATTACACCACTGTTTGATTCCGCAACCCAAACACATCTTAATTGATCGTGATGAAAACGGAATTTTAGCAACTGAAGTGTTCTCGGAACAACAAACTTCGGATGATGTGTTAAAAATATTGGGATATAATAAGAAATAATTGACAGTTAATTCGTTAGCAAAAGCTGACGTAACTTTATCGAAAATAACAAAAAACAGTTTGAAGTTTTAAAAAAATAGTTTTTCTTTGAAGCACAAACTACAAATCAAAAACACAATACAAAAAATGAGCAAAGGTCCAATAAGTCAATTCATTGAGAAGAATTACCTTCATTTCAATTCTGCGGCTTTAGTTGATGCAGCAAAAGGTTATGAACAACATTTGCTGGAAAACGGAAAAATGATGATTACTTTGGCGGGTGCAATGAGTACAGCCGAATTGGGAAAATCATTAGCAGAAATGATTCGACAAGATAAGGTTCACATTATATCGTGTACTGGAGCCAACCTTGAAGAAGACATTATGAACTTGGTAGCTCATAATTCATACAAACGAGTTCCGAATTACCGCGATTTAAGTCCACAAGAAGAATGGGATTTACTAGAAAATCACTACAATAGAGTTACTGACACTTGTATTCCTGAAGAAGAAGCTTTCCGAAGATTACAATCGCATTTATACGACATTTGGAACAATGCTGATTCTAAAGGTGAGCGTTATTTTCCACACGAATTCATGTACCAAATGATTAATTCTGGCGTGCTGAAACAATACTACGAAATTGATCCAAAAGATTCGTGGATGGTAGCAGCTGCTGAGAAGAATTTACCAATTGTGGTTCCGGGTTGGGAAGACAGTACTATGGGGAATATTTTTGCTTCGTATTGTATTAAAGGTGAATTCAAACCAACAACCATGAAAAGCGGTATCGAATACATGATGTGGTTGGCCGATTGGTATCCAAAAAATTCAGGCGGAAAAGGAGTTGGTTTCTTTCAAATTGGTGGTGGAATTGCTGGAGATTTTCCTATCTGTGTGGTTCCGATGTTGTACCAAGATATGGAAATGCACGACATTCCGTTTTGGAGTTATTTCTGTCAGATTTCGGACTCAACTACTAGTTACGGTTCGTATTCTGGAGCCGTTCCAAACGAAAAAATTACTTGGGGTAAATTAGACATTCACACTCCAAAGTTCATTATCGAGTCGGATGCAACCATTGTTGCTCCTCTAATTTTTGCTTATTTATTAGATTTATAATACCTTTTTATGAGAAGAATTATTGTTGATTACGCAAAACTAACTGGCGATATTTTAAACTTATTAGTTGAGAAATTTCCTGAAGGATATGATGATACTGACATTATACGTTTCAGAAATGCTCAAAATGAATTAATTGAAGCGGTTGAAGTTAGAACTGAAGACACCATTTATTTGGTGAAAGTAAGTACTAAATTGGCCAGCAGAATGGAAAAATTTGAAGAAGAAGACGATGATTTGGATGCAGTAATCGAACCAATTACTCCAGAAAAAGGATTGGATTTGGACGATGATGATATTCCGAGTGACGATGACGATGAAGAAGAAGATTTGTTAAAAGACAAAGGTGGCTCTGATGATGATGGAGACGATGACGATGACGACGATGACTTCGAATCTTCAGATAACTTTGACGACGATGATGACGAAGAATAAAAGTTCAATTATCAAATAACAAATCCCAAATTCCAAAAAGTATCTATTGGAATTTGGGATTTTTTTTATTCAATTGGAGTTTGGAATTTTTTAATTGGAATTTTATGAAAGATAACGCTCTTCAAAAACTCTGTGATGATGATTTTGATGACCGATAATCACAAAACCTACCGCACGCACTGACATCGGATTATTGGAAGCGATTCCGATGCGAAGTAATTGCTCTTCCGTAAAGGTTTTAAAAAGATAAATAGTCGAATGACGCACTGCTGATAATTCGGTCAACAATTCCATTATAGAACGTTTGTTTGCATTGGCCTCGTTGGCATAATCATCTTCTTCAAAGCTGGGCAATGCCGTTTTGTCATTTCTTGCAAAACACAAAGCGCGATAAGCAAAAACACGCTCTGCATCAATAATATGTTGGATTATGTCTTTGATCGTCCATTTTCCTTCGGCATAGCGATAATCAAATTTATCCATCGGAAGATTTTGTACAAATTTGATGAATCTGTGTAAAGAAATTTCTAATTCCTCAATCAAAGTATATTCATCCGAAACTTGATTGATGTAATTGAAATAATACGAAGCGTATTCGTTGGGTTGAAGTTGGGTTGGTTTCATTTTAATTTATATATACTGTCAAAATTCCTATTATTCCAAATGATAAAAATGAAACTAATAAATAGTTCAAACTACTTTTAGTTTTATCATAACTGTTTTTTACTTCTTGATCATTGATACTACTGAACTCAGTTGAATTAAATAAATTAATTCCATTAATCATTTCATCTTTAAAATAGCCAAAATGAATTGCATTCCTCTTAAATAATTCAGGTTCTCTATTTTTTAACAAAGTACTAAACTTAGACAAATTTGAAAAGTATAAGAATCCAAAAATAGGAAAGCCAAAAATAAAGAAAATGAAAGGAGCAAAATTATTATAAAATTCCTTCCCAAGAAAAATCCAAAATATTGAAAGTATCAATAATAAAAAAAAGTAATTTTTATAATTAATTTTCATTTTCTAAGCCGAATTTCTGCTCGCATTAGTATTCCCAAACAGCGAACGCGTAACTAATTTTTCATATACTTCGAGTAGTTTTGAGTCACTTCTACCCTTTTTGATTTCGTTGATTTTCATTAATGCGTATTGCTGAATGGTCAATAAAGGTAAGACAATATTTTCTCTCATTACTATCGATGCTTTTCCGTCGGGATAATTTTCCATCAATTCAGAGTGACCTGCAATTTTCAAAAGTAGTCTTTTGGTTTCTAAAAATTCGTCGTAAATGATTTGCCAAAAATCGCCAAACTCTTCATCATTTTTCATGTAATACGTTAATGGGAAAAATGATTTTGCCAACGACATCATACTGTTTTCTAATAATGTTCTGAAGAATAAAGACGAATCAAAAAGTGATTGCACTTCTCCCCAACGTTGGTTTTTTTCAAAATGTTTCAAAGCCGAACCTACACCAAAAAAACCAGGAACATTTTGTTTCATCTGACTCCACGAACCCACAAACGGAATCGCCCGCAAATCGGCAAAGTCTAATTTTTCAGCTGCTTTTCGTTTGGAAGGCCTACTACCGATGTTGGTTTTGGAATAGTAATTCAATGTACTCATTTGCTCTAAATACGGAATAAACTTTGGATGATTTTTAAAATCCAAGTACTTGTTCAACCCAATTTCAGCCAATTCATCAATAACTTTTTTATCATTATCTGAAAGATTGACTTCCTTTTTATTAAAAACCTGATTGGCAATTCCGGCACTCAACAAGTTTTCTAAATTATAACGACACGAATCCAAAGTACCAAAATTAGAACTAATCGTTTGTCCTTGAACCGTAAGTTGAATTTCTTGGTTTTCAATGGTTGAACCTAATGAAGCATAGAATTTATGGGTTTTTCCACCACCACGAGCTGGCGGACCACCGCGACCATCAAAGAAAATCACTTTGATTCCGTATGTTCTTGAAATGGCTGTGATGGCTTCTTTGGCTTTGTAAATTCCCCAATTTGCCATCAAATAACCGCCGTCTTTGGTTCCGTCTGAAAAACCTAACATTACCGTTTGCACATTGCCTCTGTTTTTCAAATGCTGTCCATAAAATGAATTAGTGTACAATTGTTCCATAATGACATCGGCTCGTTGCAAATCGTCAATCGATTCAAAAAGCGGCACAACATCAACGGTTGGATTTTCCCAATTGCAAATTCTAAACAACGAAAGTGTTTCGATAACATTAAGTGCGCTTTCATTGTTCGAAATAATGTACCGATTGGCACCTAATTCGCCATTTCTTTCTTGTATTTTTTGGATTGCTTTTATAGAATCGAGTGTTTGTTGGGTCAATTCGTCTTCAAAAGAATGTTCCGCTAAATTGATCGATAGCGTTGAAATGAACTCCATCTTTTCTTCATCAGAAAGCGAAAAATAATCGACTGATTTATTGGGCAAACTCTGAATTATAGTTCGAATGACTTGATTGTGAATTTTACTGTTTTGGCGAATGTCTAACGATGCAAAATGAAAACCAAAGGCATTGACTTTATTCAACAAATCACTGATATCATCCAAATACAGCGATTGGTGCTTTTCGATGCAAATGTGTTGTATTTCTTGTAATTTGGATTTGAACTCAGGCAATGTTATAAAAATTTCACCTGTCGAATAAAAAACCGAACGATAGATTTTGTACTCCAATTCAGAGATAATACTATCAATACCCGAAAATGTCAATTTGCGTTTGAGTTTTCGAATGTCGTTGTAATAGCATTTCAGGATGGAAGTTCTCAATCGATCAGCGACTTTTAGTGTGATTTCGGTAGTCACAAACGGATTTCCATCGCGATCACCACCAGGCCAAAAACCAAGATTGATAATCGAATTTGAAATGGGTTGATTCTTGAAAATGTTCTTCTGAATGTACTGAAGCATTTCGCCAGTCGTTTGGTAAAACACATTTTCTAAATACCATATCAAACTTACGGCTTCATCAAAAGGCGTTGGTTTTTCTTTTTTGATGAAAGGAGTTTTTCCTAATTGAGCTAAAAGTTGCTTGATTTTAGTTAGGTCGTTTTCTCGAATTGCATCGGTCAAATCGGTAATAATTCCGAGTACTGAACCCGGATAAAATTGAGTGGGATGCGCCGTTAAAACGGTTCGAATATTAAACTCTTTAAGAAAAGCAATCATTTCTTGTTTGAGTTCTTTGGTGTCCGCACGTTCTCGACTGTCGCGCAACGAACCTTTTCCTTCCATATTATTTACCACCGGAAATGCAGCATCTTCAATAGCGTCAAAAAGTACAATTTGGCGCTCCACATATTGAATGAATCGGAACAATAAATTGATTTTTTCTTCTTCGGAAGCATTGTCCAAATATTTAGTGGCGAATGAATTTACAATTTCAATTGGAGTCCAATTGTTTTTGAAGCCACTTTCACATACTTCACTAAAAAGAGGCAATAAAACTCCAGTATTATCAATAGAATCAAAAGGTAACGTAATGAATACGCTGTTATAAATATGGTATTTGGACAATACATTCTGATTGAAACGTTCTATTTTGGGAAGAGTATACATAACAAAAGTTTTAGACACAAATTGCACAAATTTTCACGAAAAATTTAACTAGTATTCAACAAACAAATTACTAAATATTATCGAGAATTAAAAACAAAAAACCTCAAGCAAGAACTTGAGGTTGATAAACTATTTATATTCTTTAATAAGAAAATTAAATGTCTTTGAAAATAGTGTGCATTAAACGTTTTTTGTCGTTAATGCTTTCCTCAAGTGAAATCATGGTTTCGGTACGGTAAACACCTTCAATATCATCAATCATAAAAATGACATCTTTAGCGTGTTTGGTATCTTTGGCGCGAATCTTACAGAAAATATTGAATTTACCTGTAGTTACGTGAGCCACAGTTACGAAAGGTATTTCATTAATTCGTTCCAAGACAAATTTAGTTTGAGAAGTATTATTCAAGAAAACTCCAACATAAGCAATAAAAGAATAGCCTAATTTTTCATAGTCTAAGGTTAATGACGAACCCATGATGATCCCGGCATCTTCCATTTTTTTAACTCTTACGTGAACAGTTCCAGCTGAAATTAATAATTTTTTTGCGATATCGGTAAATGGAACTCTTGTGTTGTCAATCAACATATCAAGGATTTGGTGATCTACTTCATCTAAACGAAACTTACTCATAACTACTTTATTTTATTAATTATACTTGCGCAATACAAATTATACATTTTATTTAATAAAAAACAAGAAAAGCTGTTACTTTTTTAAACCATTAACAAATTTAATGTCATTTTCCAAACAAAAATCGGCTTTTTGATTGATTTTCGGAATTGAATCACCATCATCTGAATACATCATTTTATGTGCATTGTACTGATAATGACCGTATTTACCTTTTAAATCTCCAATTTCGGCTATATAAGCATTAAATTGAAGATTACCATC
>JACCDI011038451.1_pt1 | contig 14433 bp, 10 predicted proteins | sample 7442791 | NCBI WGS metagenome assembly JACCDI01 (sample SAMN15323434, study PRJNA562643) | freshwater metagenome | isolation source: river surface water | place: USA:Blue River Watershed | collected 2017-08-15 | reverse complement strand
TTCTCTCCAACATAGGAAGAGATCATTTTTTTTACTTGTTTGTTGTGTAACATTAAACCAATACCAAAATCATCTACTCCTGCATTATTTGAAATACAAGTAAGGTTTTTAACCCCTTTTTTGACCAATGCAGCAATACAGTTTTCCGGAATACCACAAAGCCCAAATCCACCTAACATGATTGTATCCCCGTCTTTGATATCATAAATTGCTTCTTCCGCGCTAGCAACTTTTTTATTTATCATAAAATTCAAGTTTAATTTAAAAAATTCGCATATTTAAAAATAATGCATTGAATCGATAAATCAGCTTTATTGACTATTAAGAAAAAAATAATATTAAATCAGCATGTGAGAATTTAAATTTGAATTTAATTTGAGGATTTTATTCATTAAATTATCTAAAAAGTGCTTTGTCAGCATAAAAAGTTCCAAATGGTATCAAGGAAGCTAAAAATGCCCAAAACATTTTAAGTATATTCCAACGATGTAAAATTGAAACCTGAAGCAGTAAAACTATATAAACAACAAAAAGAATTCCATGAGCCAACCCAACAACATAATTGGGCTGTGGCATAGAAAATTTATATTTTAAAATCATTGTAAGTCCTAAAAGTAAATACGAACAACCCTCGAGAAAAGCTACCACTCTGAGTCTACCTAATGCCGATTTTAATAATTCATTTACCATACTATCCTATTTAATTATAATTTTTTAAAAACCATGCAATGTTGCCATGGAAGATTATCAATATTTTTATCAAATGTAAATCCTGCTGCTTTAAGTTCTTTAATGGCCTGCCCTTCACTCATTTTATGAATGTTTTTAATGGGTACACTTGGGTCTTCGGACCTAAATTCTACAAGCACTAATTTACCACCTGGTTTTAATGCAGATCGCATTGATAAACCCATTTCATAAGGAAAAGAAAATTCATGGTATACGTCTACTAACAACATTATATCTATAGTGTTTTCAGGTAAAGACACTTTTTGTTCTTCACATAATATAGGTACTATACCAGACAATTTTTCCTGCTTGATTCTTTCATATAAATAGGCAATCATTTCTGGTTCCACATCAACTGCATAAACTTTTCCATTGCCCACCATTTTTGAAAGCAATGCACTATGATAACCACTACCTGCTCCAATATCAGCAATCACCATTCCTGGTTTTACAGCTAAATTTTTTAATAGTAGTGAGGTGTTTTCTTCCTTATCTCTTTCTACCCTTTCAAGCCAGTCTATTCCATAATGACTCATTACATGTGCAATTTGTCTACCCATGTACCATTTATTAATACCGTTTGGATCCCCCGCCTTTATTTTATATCGATCTTGGCCCAATGATAATAAGGATAACGATAAAAAAGTAAAAAGTAGTATATAGGGTTTTAATGTATCCACGTATTTTTTATTATTGAAAATTAGGTTTAGCTTAATTGGTTAAAATTCAATGATAAAACCAATGGTTGGTATTAAAGTCCCTTCAGCGTTTTCTAGCAAAAAAGGAATTGCATTACTGCCATTTGTTTCAACAGGTTTGCCATTGGTACTCATGAAACTTGAGTTATCCTCTTTTCTTTTAAAAGTATATTGGGGCGAACCTGTACTTTTTGATGAATAGAAATTTTGGATATCAATATAAAAATCAAAAGTAGTTTTTTTATAGTTCCACTTTTTATCTAAACGAATGTCTCCAGAATGAAACGCCTTTAATCTTAAGGTGTTAACTTGATCGTAATCAAATATGCCAGACCCTAGTGTTAAAAAATTTAATCTACTTTGCTCTAAATTATACGGCGTGTAAGGTGCCGCACCTTGGTACCTAAATTTAATTCCTAGCTCCCAGTTTTTGGGTAGCTTGTAGCCTGCAGTTGCACTAATTAAATGTCTATTATCCCAGCTTGCTGGTTTTAATTTTTTATCAATACCCGAAAATTCACTCCAATATAAAGTGTAACTAAACACACCGAAGAATTTTTCAGTCAATTTTTGTTGTGCAAAAAACTCAAAACCATAGGCCCTTCCGGTACCGTCTTGTTGGATAGGTTCATTCCCTATCGCGCCAAATTCTATACCCTTATTTGCAAGGCTAATTTTATCAAGCGTGCTGACTGGATAATTTTTATAAGCTTTATAAAATCCTTCGAATGTAAATCTTGTTGTACTAGAAGGTAAAAATTCAAACCCAGCTACATAGTGATTGGAGTTAATATACTTACCAGGATTGGTGAATCCATTATTCGTATACGCCAGCTGCGTGTAACTAGGCAATCGATAATAGGTACCATAACTTGCACTAAAATTCCAAGCATTGGTTAATGCGTAACTTAAACTAATCCTAGGGCTCAATTGTTCCAATGGATTTTGACTACTTGACTCAAAGCTATTTGCATCTGCTCTTATACCCGTACTAACAGCTAGGCGATCATCCAATAATCTTGTACCTAACTGTACAAACCCACCATACCTTAAAAAATTCACTCCAGTATTGGAATTAAAGGTAATTGCATTTTGTATTATTTTTCCTGTACTGTCTTTTAAACTAGGTCTGAATAATTGATAAAACGCGTTATCAAATTGAACATATTGTGTCACTAATCCATAACTTAAACTAATATTATTGATATTTTTTGTGACATCGAATCTTAATTTATTTTCAGTTTCATTACTTCTAATTTGATAGGTTCGTGTTGCATCCGAAGGTTTTTCATTATCCTCGTATCTATCCGCTTGATTGTCTAATGTGTTTCTGCTAAGTGATAAATTCCAATATCCGTCTGGGATTAATTTTTTCAATGCAATACCAAGTGTATAGTTCCATTGATTTACCAAAGGATTATTATTGATGGCGAATAATTTTTCTGGCGTGGCTTTTTTGGGCGCTGCTAATCTAAATTCATCAATGGCAGCAAGTCCAAGTGTAGTCAATGTGGTTTTATCATTAATTTTTGTTGTCGTCTTAAATTGATAATCCCAATAGTTAGGACGTATTGGTAAATCCAATGCTTGAAATAATAATTCTAAATAACTTCGTCTTACGGATGCTAAAAAAGTTGTTTTTTTAGAAATAGGTCCATCAAAAGTTGCTGCTACTTCTGTACCACTCATTCTAAAATTACCTTGCAATTTATTGGCGTTGCCGTTTTTTTGTTTAAACTGAAAAACACTACTCAAGGTATTATCGTATCTAGCATCAAATGCAGAAGTACTCAACTTTACATCCTGAATAAAACTTACGTTTAATATTCCTTGAGGTCCACCACCACTTCCTTGAGTACTAAAGTGATTGATGATAGGTACTTCAATACCATCTAAATAAAAAACATTTTCACTGGGTGCACCACCTCTGATGATAATGTCGTTTCTAAATGTACCGCCTGCTGCGCCACCACCTACACCGGGTAAAGATTGGATCACTTTACTAATATCAAAGTTGCCCCCTGGATTAGCTTTAATGTCCTCGGCAGTTAATCTTTGTATACTTAATGGGCTCTCTAAAGTGGTTGCTTTTGCCGTATTACGTCTACTTGTAACTGTAACTGCGTTCAATAAATTAATTGCAGGCTCGAGTTCAATGGTGAATGTATTTTCATTACCTGATGTCACTATAACATTGGTAAGTAACTTGTCTTGTATGCCAAGTCCCGAAATGTTAATGGCATAGGTTCCAGGTAATAGACTTGCAAACCTGAATGCACCATTACTATCCGAGATAATTTTTGCACCACCTGGCGTTAAGGTTACCAAAAGACCTGCCATATTTTGTTGCGTTTTTCGATTCACCAAAACACCGCTGAGTTTACCAGTATTTTGAGTTGAAACCTGCGCTTTTGTAAGATTTATACTAAAAACCACCAATAAACCTGCGAAAATCAATTTAAACCATTGCATATTCTTTGTTTTTTCATTCATTATTTTATAACAATGAAAATTGATTTAATGTTTAGTATTTTTGAAAAATATATACAATTTTCTTCACCAAAATAACCTTACAAGTTAACTCCACTTTTTAGTTTACTTTAGTATAAGGATTTATAGCATAAAAACATATGATAGAATTAAAAGCTGGAGTATATATCAAAAGTACCGCCGCGTTAATTGGCAGTTTCTTCGAGCATACAACCATCATACTTGTTGAACATGACGAAAATGGGAGTTTAGGGTTTGTAACCAATAAACCCTTTGGAAAGTCACTGCATGAACTTATTGAATTCAACCACGCTAAACCATTTCCATTAATGGATGGAGGCCCCGTTGATAGGGAGCACCTATTTGTATTGCACAGGCGCCCCGATCTCATTGACGGAGGCAAACAAATACTCAATGGTCAATATTTGGGCGGAAATATGGAGCAAGTAATTGAAGCCATCAATAAATTTGGTGTCAATGAACAAGAAATTCAACTTTTTATTGGCTATTGTGGATGGGATTTAGGAGAATTGCAAGCGGAGGTTGAAGAAGGAAGCTGGATAGTAAGTTAGATTCAATCAATAAACAGAACTTGTCAACAGTTGATTTTTGTGTTTTTTAAGACAGCTTTATTTTCTTTGTCTTCTAAAATGTAATTTATCATTAATTACAACTCTCAAGTCTAATATTTTATGAAGGTTTCCATAATCACTAATAATTTTCTTATGCATTTTTTTAATTCCTTTTGTATCAAGCTTGTCACTTTGCAAAGCTTCCAATACAAATAAATCGCAAGCTGTTGATTGTATCCAATCAATATCACTTTTGTATCCAATTGCTGCTATTGCTCCTGTTTTTTCGAGGAAGGAATTTATTCTACGTTTGTCAATATTTAATGTTGAGCATGATCCAAAATAAATAATTTTACCAGTGGACTTGTCTCCTAAAAAGTCAGCTAATTCGGTAAGAGAATATTTGTCCTCATCGGTCAAAAATATATAGCCTGGGTCTCCATGGAATGTTAAATACAGAATTGGATATTTTACATTTATTGATTTATCCTTCCATTTATCAAGAAAATATTCAAGTTCAGCTTTAGTAGCACAGTCATGATAAATATAATTGCAATAACCTCTCTTTTCAAGTAAATCTAAAATTGGAAGTACAGTTGATTGGTCTTGAATATTTCCATGATCCCAAAGTCCTTCAATACAATAAATACCTTTTTTTCTGATTTCAGCTGCCATTGTAAATTAATATTTAGTGTCTTTAAAAGTTACTACCTACCTATTCATACGCGAAACAAAATTATCAGAATGCCCATTTAAAGAAAAATAAAAAACCTAATCTAATTCATAAAATAATTTTATGCATTACGCTGCTACTGAACATTAATTCCTCTTCCTATTTTATCATCAAGAACGAACACGAGATAATTAATAGATTTATAAAAAAATTTTATTACAACTATAAATATTATTAATGCTAATGAAAAGGTATTTTATTTAACTAAAAATTTAAACCATTTGGCATGAATTTTGTTAAGTAAGAATTAGCTTTGTGCCGTAAAATGAAAAAAAGTAAGAACCCTTTATTAAAGATGGTATTTTCGATTATTTGTATACAAATAATGTGTATGAATGTTCCGATTCATTTTTATGATAAATTATCGAGCAAATCAGGCGTTTATTTACCTATAGATACTGAAGGCGAATCTAATCATGATCATGGTCAAGATTATCCAAAAAGCGAAAATGAGTCCTTAGAAGATAACGAGTGTTTTTCTTTAAAGGTTTTTACCTGTTTATCTAAAGAGTTAATTGTTTTTAATTGTCAAAATTTGGATTTCTTATTGTACAATTCAAAAAATAAGATACAGTTTCATCCTGAATTATCGACTCCTCCTCCCAAGCATCTTTTGGCATAATTAGTCAAGGAGTAAATTGCCAATATTGGTAATCATTTCATCTTTTTTTTCAAATAAAAAGTCATCATAATGAACATGAATTCATTTGTGTGGGGTATTTGTATATCATTAGTGTTAATCGCTTGCTCAGATAAAGCAGTCAAAGAAGAAAAGCAAACATATTTAGTTATTCAGCCAGTATTGAAAGATACTAGCTATGAAAGGGAATATGCGGCTAGTATTAACTCATTTCAAAATGTTGAAATAAGAAGTAAAGTTAAAGGCTTTGTTGAAGACATTTTAGTTGACGAAGGTCAAAAAGTAAAAAAAGGTGAGACACTATTTAAACTTAATAGCAAGGAATTTGAACAACATGTTCATAAAGCTGATGCAGTTATTCAAAGTGCAAATGCTGAATTAAGGGCTTCAGAAATTGAAGTTGAAAACACAAAAAAACTATTGGATAAAAACATAGTTTCTAAATCTGAATTCGATTTGGTTTCCACGAAAGTGAGTATAAATAGAGCGAAAGTGAATGAAGCTAAAGTTGCAAAAGAACAAGCTTTGTTACATATTGAACATACTCGAATAAAAGCGCCCTTTGATGGTGTAATTAACAGAATCCCTAATAAAAAAGGAAGCTTAATTGATGAAGGTGCATTACTTACAAGTATTTCAAACAATGAAACAATATTTGCTTATTATAATGTTTCTGAAATTGACTACCTCGATTATATACAATCTGATAATAAAAATAATAAAGTAAACTTAACGCTCGCCAATAATTCAATTTATCCACACGAGGGAACTATTGAAACAACTGAATCTGAATTTAACAAGGAAACAGGGAATATAGCATTTAGAGCAAAATTTCCTAATCCTGAAAAAATATTAAAGGAAGGAGCAACTGGTAAAATTCTTGTTAAGAAACAATTTAAAAACGCACTCATTATACCTCAAAAATCAACCTTTGAAGTACAAGGAAATATCTACATCTATTTAGTTGATAAAAACGGTACTGTTTATTCAAAAAAAATTAATCCAATTATTAGGCTCAATAACTTCTTTGTTTTAGATAAAGATTTAAATAAGGACGATAAAGTGATTTTTGAAGGCATACAAAATGTAAAAGTAGGTGATAAAATAGCATATAAATTAGTGGAGAACCCCATAAATGTGAAAAAATAAACTAAAGGAAAATGTCATTAAAATTTACAAATAGGCCTGTTTTATCAATTGTTATATCCATATTTATATTGCTGTTAGGTGTAATTGCCTTAACACAATTACCCATTACACAGTTTCCAAATATTGCACCACCCGAAGTAACTGTTACAACAAAATATACGGGCGCTAATGCTGAAACATGTGTTAAAGCTGTCGTTACGCCCTTAGAAAGAGCCATTAATGGAGTGCCTGGTATGTCCTATATGACCTCCGTATCTGGCAACGATGGGACAAGTGTAATTAGTATTGTTTTTAAATCAGGCACCGATCCTGAGCTAGCCGCTGTTAACGTGCAAAATAGAGTATCATCAGCATTAGATGAACTTCCTCAAGAAGCAGTTAAGGCGGGCGTAATTGTTGAGAAAGTGCAAAATAGCATGCTATTATATTTGAATTTATTAAGTAATGATACCAGTATTGACGAAAAATTCTTGTACAACTTTACGGATATCAATATTCTACCTGAATTAAAGAGAATTGAAGGTGTAGGGTTTGCAGATATCATGGGAATGAGAGAATACTCCATGCGTATATGGTTAAATCCAGTTAAAATGCATGCTTATAATATTTCGAGTCAAGAAATTATCAATAGTTTAAAAGAACAAAATATTGAAGCTGCTCCAGGTAAAATTGGAGACGCCTCAGGGAAAACCCCTCAATCATTGCAATATGTGTTAAAGTATATTGGGAAATTTAATACCGTTGAACAATATCAAAATATTATCATAAAAAGTACCTCTGATGGTGCTTTACTAAAGCTTAAGGATTTAGCTGAAATTGAACTTGGTTCACAAGAGTATGATGTTATTTCTAAAGAAAATGGAAAGCCCTCTGCAGCTGTTTTATTAAAGCAAAGGCCAGGCACAAATGCTAATGAAGTAATTGGAAACATCAAAAAACGCATGGATGAACTAAAAAAGAATTTTAATGCAGATATTGACTACACCGTCAGTTACGATGTTTCTAACTTTTTGAACGCTTCTATCAAAGTTGTTTTAAAAACTTTAGTGGAGGCTTTTTTACTTGTTTCCTTAGTCGTATTAATTTTCTTACAGGATTGGAGATCCACATTAATTCCTGCATTAACTGTTCCTGTTTCATTAATTGGAACCTTTTTATTTATGCAATTTTTTGGTTTCTCCTTAAATTTAATCACCTTATTTGCATTGGTTTTAGCCATTGGTATTGTGGTTGATAATGCCATAGTGGTAGTGGAAGCAGTCCATTACAACATGGATAAATTTCATATGAGTCCAACAGAAGCAACCGATCATGCTATGAAGGAAATAACTGGCGCTATCATAGCGATTACTTTAGTTATGTCTGCGGTGTTTATTCCAGTATCCTTTATTCCTGGGCCAAAAGGAATTTTCTTTAGAGAGTTTTCATTAACAATGGCAGTAGCTATTGTATTATCGGGCGTTGTAGCAATAACCCTAACTCCAGCACTATGTGTTTTATTATTAAAACCGCACAATAATGATAGCAAAAAATCAGGTTTAGTACATAGATTTTTTAAGGGCTTCAATACTGGATACGATAAAATTGAAAACAAATTTCAATGGATCATTCAATTAATCTCTAATAAAAGAGTACTCATTTATGGGTCTTTAATTATATTTTGTTTAATTACTGGTGTTTTAGGAAAAGTAGTGCCGAGCGGGTTTATACCTAATGAAGACCAAGGAACTATTTACGCAAATATCACTTCACCTTCAGGGGCTACTTTAGAAAGAACAGAAAAAGTAGTAGATGAAATTCAAAAAGTAGCAAATAATCTTGAAATGGTGAGTTCCGTATCAACACTCACAGGATTCAATGTATTAACTGACGGAACAGGAGCAAATTTCGGTATGAATTTAATTAGTTTAAAAAATTGGAACGAAAGAAAATATACCGACCAAGAAATTATAGAAATATTAAAAGAAAAAACAAAAAATATTCAGGATGCTAAAATTGAATTTTTTACACCGCCGCCAGTTCCCGGTTACGGAAATGCAAGTGGTTTTGAATTAAGAATTTTAGACAAAACAGGAAAAGGTGATCTTAAGGCTTTTGAAAAAGTTACCAATGATTTTGTGGTTGAATTAAATAAACATGAAGCATTAAGAAATACGTATACTTCATTTGATGCATCCTTCCCTCAATATATGGTTAATATAGATTATACAAAAGCTGCTCAAAAAAATGTAATCGTAGATGATATTTTAAATAGTCTTCAAACATTTTTAGGAAGTGAATATGCAACAAATTTTATACGCTTTGGTCAGTTGTACCGTGTAATGGTTCAAGCTGCTCCAGAATTTAGAGCACACCCAGAAGATATTTTAAAGTTGAATGTTAAAAACAGAAATGGAGAAATGGTTTCAGTATCTAGTTTTTTAACCATCGAAAAAATTTATGGGCCAGAACAAGTCACAAGATATAATATGTATCCTTCTGCCATTATTAATGGTGAACCCGCAAAAAAGGTTAGTAGTGGTCAAGCTTTAGACGCCATTAAAGCCACCGCTCTTACTAAACTTCCAAAAGGTTATGATTATGATTGGGCTGGATCATCAAAAGATCAAGCTGAACAAGGCAATGAAACAATATTTATTTTTCTGATTTGCTTGTTATTTATTTATTTATTGCTCTCCGCACAATACGAAAGTTTCTTGCTACCAATGCCCGTAATATTATCGCTACCAGCAGGTATCGTAGGCGCTTTATTATTTTTATATATACTGGGTTTAGAAAATAATATTTATGCTCAAATCGCCGTAGTGATGTTAATTGGCTTATTGGGTAAAAATGCTATTTTGATTGTAGAATTTGCCTCACTAAAACAAAAAGAAGGCATGACTCCCCTAGCGGCGGCCATTGAAGCTGCAAGGGTTAGACTTAGACCCATTTTAATGACTTCATTTGCCTTTATTGCAGGTCTTATACCATTGTTATTTACAAGTGGTGCAGGTGCTATTGGCAACAAAACCATTGGAGCAACTGCCACAGGCGGAATGTTATTGGGAACTGTATTCGGGGTACTTGTCATACCAGGCTTGTATGTAATTTTTGCAAACCTTGAATTAAAAAAATCAAAAAAGAAAAGCCAGATCGTTATTTCTGAAAAAATATAAACATGAAGAAATTAATTTTTCTCTTTACACTAACTATATTATTAGCTGCATGTTCCATAAATAAGCAAGCTCAAAAAGTTATTGCCTATAAACAACTGCCCACTTCCTATGTCAATCAAACGAATGATTCAATAACACAAATTAAAAGGAAGGATTATTTAAATGACCGCTTTTTAGCTGATTTAATTGACACCGCATTTGTATACAATAACGACTTACAAATAGCTTTTCAAAAAATTGAAATGGCTAAATCAAATTTTCAATTTTATAAAGGAAAATTAAACCCCGAATTGAATGCAAATTTAAATGGCGGTGTCAGGAAATTTGGTTTATACACAATGGACGGCGCAGGCAATAGTACAACAGATATTACACCCAATAATCGAGTACCTGTAAATTTACCAGATATATTCGCAGGCTTTCAGGCCAATTGGGAAGTTGACTTTAGAGGAAAGTTAAGTAATCAAAAAAAAGCTGCATATGCTAAACTACTTTCGTCTGAAGAAGGTATTAAGTATATAAAAATAAATTTAGTAACAGAAATTGCTAAATGGTATTATGAGCTAATAGCACTTGACAAAGAATTAGAAATTGTAAATGAAACAATCAATAAACAAAAAGAAGCACTAGCATATGTAAAAGCACAAAAAGATGCTGGTAAAACAAACGAGCTTGCTGTTTTACAGTTTAATGGTCAATTACAATCGCTTTTAATACTTGAATTAGAATTACAACAACAAATAAATAAAACCGAAAACGGCTTAAATTATATGATTGGCAGATTCCCACAAAAAATAGAACGAAATAAAGAAAGTTTATACCAAGCAAATACTATTTTAAATAAAGGATTGCCGTCTGATTTACTCAATTACCGACCAGATATTAAAGCAGCTGAACTTAATTTAAACGCAGCGAGATTAGATGTAAAAGCCGCAAAAGCAGCTTTTCTACCAAGTTTTAATATTGTTTCCAGCATGGGACTTCAGGCTTTTAATAGTGCCTACCTTTTAACAACGCCAGAATCAATGGCTTACAATTTATTAGGAGGCATAGCAGCTCCTCTTATTAATAAGTCAGCTATTAAAGCCAATTTTAATCAAGCTAACGCAAATGAAATAGAAGCATTATCGAATTATCAACAAAAAATTATAAATGGTTATGTAGAAGTTGTTAATGAGTTTGGAGAATTAAACAATTTGTCTGCCATAACTACTATAGCAAAAAATAAGAATGAAAAAAACAGCCTTGCTGTTGAAAATGCACTTGATTTGTATAAATCAGCTAGAGTGCCGTATTTAGATGTTATTATAGCACAACAAAATGCATTGCAATCTAATCTTGAACTTATTAATATAGCGAAGAGAAAGAAAATTACAGCATTGAATGTATATAAAAGTATTGGAGGTGGATGGGAATAGCTGTTGTTTAAATTAGTATATCAAATTAATTTATTACTGATTTAATATCTCTTTTAAATTTTTGCTTTTAATTTTTTTGATCGCTGACTCTATAGATTTTTCAGGTTCTATAATATTATATTCACCCCAAAAATCTATGTCTGCAACATTGGGTATTTTATCAGACATAATTACATAAGGGCTCAATTTTTGATTGTTTATTTCCGACTTACTAATTTGATTTTCCCAATTAGTATTAACCAATTCAAAAGTGGTACTGTAGGTAGTGTTAAAAATCCATTTGTACCAATTTAATTTAAATGTAAGATCTCCACGAGAATAAGAAAAAACCCATTTATTATTTTGTTGTCGGTAATCAACCTGATAGTTAACTTCAGTTGGATAAATAACAACACCATTTGGTTTTTTACGTGTAAAAATGAGTGCTGCTTTGGTTCTATTTTCAACATTCAGTTGAAAGTTTGCACTTATGATAGCTAAACTTTTTGCATCGATAAATAACTTTCCTCTATAAAGGAGATCAGGATCCTCAATAGATGATTTTTGTTTGAAAGAGATAACGAATACCTGCCTATCATTAATTTGGGTAATATCTTCAAAGCTAAAATTATACATTTCAAATACATTTTCTGAGAATATATTACTTGGATCTTTAATTAAATCGATATATAAGGATGAAAAAAGCCCTCCTTCTAATTTAAAGTTTACAGTATCTAATTTTTCGTAATCAGCATTTTTTCTGCCCTTTAAAATATTGACTTTGTCTACCACTGGGGATGAAAATGGTATTTTTTGAATATCGACAATGGATTCTAAAACAGAAACATAATTTCGTCTTTTTTTGATTGATTCTCTATAAAAACCAACCATTTGAATTGTACTGTCTCCATAATTTTTAGAGCGATTGTTAATAACATTTGTAAATAATTTATTGGCATCCATCACATTTACGACTACATCTTTGAGTAGCACATTGACAGGTTCTAAATACAATATGTTTTTTTCTTGCTTCAAGTCATTGATTGAAATAACTTTTTCGTTATACCCTAAAAATGAAATAGTAAGACTTTCATCTTGCTTATCTTTAGGAATTTTAATTAAAAATTTTCCTTCACTATTACTAATGGTAGAAATATTTGATCCAGAAACTGTAATAGTTGCAAAAGCTAATTCATTCTTTGTTCTACTATCTAAAATAGTCCCTTTAAAATATTTAAACGAACTGGAATCAGAATTGTTAATAGCATTTATTTGTGCTTCTGATTTTATGATAACAAGGAAAAACAAAAACAATCCCATTATGCATCTTAGATAAAATTGATTAGATTTCATTTTATTCATACATATAAAGATTTAGTTATTTTTAAATTAATGCACTACTAAAGTTAATCAATTTATAACAATACAAATACGAACCTACGTATTAAGAGCGTTTTATAGTTTAGTACAAGTATTTGAGAAGTACATTTATAGCATAATATTTCAAATTCAGTCTAGCTCATTTAAACTATCTTAAAAAACTACCAATCCAATCCAGGCTGTGTTATTTTAAAGTTTTCTTTTTCTTTTGCTTTATCTACCATCACTTTTACATCTTTCAATAACTGTTTGGCATCATAAACAACTCCATCTTTAATCGTATATTTAACGCCACCAATTCTTGAAGTAGTTCCATCTTGATCTAAGTGAATAGCGCCAGTGCCATACAATACTTGTAAGTTTTTTAAAGGATTGGCATCAACAATAATGATATCAGCTAATTTGCCAATTTCAACCGAGCCTAAATCTTTTTCAGCACCTAAAGCTTGTGCTGCATTTAAGGTGGCGGAACGAATTACTTCTAATGGATGAAATCCTGCTTCTCTCAACAACTCTAACTCTCTAATATATCCAAATCCATAAGTTTGATAAATAAACCCATTGTCAGATCCTGCAGTTACACGACCGCCTCTATTTTTATATTCATTAATAAATGCCATCCATAATTTGTAATTATTTTTCCATTCCACTTCTTGCTCTGTTCCCCAATCAAACCAATATGAACCATGTGAGTTTCTACTAGGAGCATAAAATTTCCAAAGAGAAGGTAATGTATATTTCTCATGCCATTCTGCTCTTCTTGCTCTTTGTAAGTCACGATTAGCCTCATAAATATTAAAGGTAGGGTCTAATGTAAAATCCAAGGATAATAATTCATTCATTACTTTATTCCACTTCTCCGAATTTGGTGCTGCTGCTTGTTTCCATAATTTACCAGCATTTTCAAATCTACTTTGTTCGTTGGTATAATTATAATCTAATGGAAAATCTTGCACCGTTTTATTGTCAAATAAAGCTTCTGGCAATCCATACCAATGTTCCATACTAGTCATGCCGGCTCTTGCAGAATTTAATACATTCCACCTTGCCACGTCTGTTTGGGCATGATGACAACAGGATCTTAATCCAATTCTTTTATTTTCTCTAATAGCAGCATCCATTACTTCGGGAGAGGCGCCAAAAAATTTAATTCCATCCGCGCCATTCTTTGCATTTTCATTCACCCAATCTCTAGCATCTTGTGCAGTAATAATCGGCTTTTTACTTCCTTGGCCAAACCCGGTGTAGGCGTAAATACGGGGTGCAACGATTTTATTTTCGGCACTTCTTTTCTTTTCGCTTAAAACCCAATCTAGGCCATTGCCTGCCATGACATCTCTAACCGTGGTAATACCATGTGCCATCCATAATTTATAAACATATTCGGCTGGTGTACCTTGTTCTGTTCCACTTATATGTACGTGCATATCAATTAATCCAGGCATGGCAAACATACCATTCGCATCCACTTCTTTTCCATTTTTTGC
>JACCDI011609412.1_pt1 | contig 14435 bp, 14 predicted proteins | sample 7442791 | NCBI WGS metagenome assembly JACCDI01 (sample SAMN15323434, study PRJNA562643) | freshwater metagenome | isolation source: river surface water | place: USA:Blue River Watershed | collected 2017-08-15 | reverse complement strand
CGGCACTGTTTGCCGGCGACCTGCTGCGCATGTATTCGCGCTATGCAGAGCGTCAGCGCTGGCAATTGGAAATGGTGTCGGAATCACCGTCGGAGCTGGGTGGTTACAAGGAAGTGATCGTACGCATCGTCGGCCATGGCGCATATTCACGACTGAAGTTCGAGTCCGGCGGCCATCGCGTACAACGTGTGCCGGCGACTGAAACTCAGGGTCGCATCCACACCTCGGCCTGCACAGTGGCGGTAATGCCCGAGGCCGACGAGATCGAGGATGTGAACATCAACCCGTCCGAGCTGCGCATCGATACCTTCCGCGCATCCGGCGCCGGCGGCCAGCACATCAACAAGACTGACTCGGCAGTGCGCATCACCCACCTGCCGACCGGCATCGTGGTCGAATGCCAGGATGACCGCAGCCAGCACAAGAACAAGGCGCAGGCGATGAAGGTGCTCGCGACCCGCATCAAGGATGTGCAGCTGCGCGAGCAGCAGGCAAAGGAGGCGGCGACCCGCAAATCACTGGTCGGCTCCGGCGACCGTAGCGAACGCATACGCACGTACAATTTCCCGCAAGGCCGCATCACTGACCATCGCATCAACCTGACGCTGTACAAGCTGGAGGCCGTGATGGAGGGCGACCTGCAGGAACTGACCGATGCACTGATGGCCGAGCACCAGGCCGAGCAGCTGGCGGCTTTGGCCGAGGCCGGCTGATCACGCACCCACAGGAGACGCTGACACCATGTCTTTCGCCCGCTTATCCAAACCGCTGCTGCTGCTGATTGCCCTTGCCTGCATCGCGATGCTCGGCGTCGGCCTGTACCTGCAACTAGTGCTGGAGATGCTGCCCTGCCCGCTGTGCATCATGCAGCGCTATGCGTTCATGAAGATCGCCGTGCTGTGCCTGATTGCGCTCGTATTGCCGGACAAAGGCATGCGTATCGTCGCCGGCCTGGGCAGCCTGGCCGCGCTCGGCGGGGCCGGGATCGCGATCCGCCACCTGTGGGTGAAGGCGCATCCGACCGTCTCGTGCGGCATTGATCCACTCGAAACACTGCTGAACAAGCTGCCGTTCGCGAACTGGTATCCACCACTGTTCCAGGCCGATGGACTGTGCACGACCGAATACGACCCCATTCTCGGCCTGTCGATTCCGCAGTGGGCATTGGTCTGGTTCCTGGTGTTTGCCGTTTTCACCGCACTGGTCGCATGGCGCGGCGGGAAATCTGCATGAACATCGAGGGCCTGCTGAAGCTGGCACTGATCGACCCGCTGGAAGCGCGCATCCTGCTCGCGCATGCGCTGCAGTGCACGCGCGTGCAGCTGGTGATCCGCTCGAAAGATGAGCTCACGCCGCAGCAAGTCACCGACGTCAGTGCGCTGTTCATGCGCCGCATGCAGGGCGAGCCGATTGCTTACCTGATTGGCGAGCGTGAGTTCTACGGCCTGAAGTTCGAGGTCACGTCCGATGTACTGATACCGCGCCCCGAGACCGAATTGCTGGTCGAGCTGGCCAGTGCGCGTCTTCCCAAGGGTGGCAGCGCGATTGACCTCGGCACAGGCTCGGGTGCGATTGCGGTGTCGCTCGCGCATGCGCGACGCGACGCCAAAGTCAGCGCCACCGATGTCAGCGAGCCTGCGCTCGCGGTCGCGCGCCGCAATGCCGCAAGCCATGGCGTCAGCGTCCAATTCCTGCGCAGCGACTGGTTCAGCGACGTCAACGGCAGCTACGATGTCATTGTCAGCAATCCTCCTTATATCGCCGCCAGCGATCCGCACTTGTCGCAGGGCGACTTGCGCTTCGAGCCGCGCGGCGCACTGACTGATGGTGCGAATGGCATGATGCATATCGGTGCGCTGGTCGATGGTTCGCCCGCGTACCTGAAAGCAGGCGGCTGGCTGCTGATGGAGCACGGCTACGATCAATCCGCCGCGACACGCGCGCTGCTGGAGCGTGCCGGCTGGCAGCAAGTGCAGAGCTGGACCGACCTCGCCGGCATCGAACGCGTGACCGGAGGTGTCTGTCCACCCGCCTGATTTCGGGTCTTGCAGCGCTGATCCTGTCAAGACTGGCGCGTCAAGCGGAAGTGCGTATCATCCGCGCTTTGCTGCGTTCATCCTTTTGTGAATTGCTTTGATCAATCCCCTCCGTTGAACTGTTGATTTCGCCGATGTTGCCTTCCATTGAACAACGCCTGGCCGTCGAACTCGCGGCCCGTACCGAACAAGTCACCGCAGCGATTGCGCTGCTCGACGAAGGCGCGACCGTGCCTTTCATTGCCCGCTACCGCAAGGAAGTGACTGGCGGTCTCGACGATGCGCAGCTACGCCTGCTGGAAGAACGGCTGCGCTACCTGCGCGAACTGGAAGCGCGTCGCGCTGCCATCATTGCTTCCATTGAAGAGCAGGGCAAGATGACGCCGGCGTTGAAGGTGGCCATACTGGCCGCCGAAGACAAGACGCGTCTTGAGGACTTGTACCTGCCGTACAAGCCCAAGCGCCGCACCAAGGCGCAGATCGCGATCGAAGCTGGCCTCGAGCCTCTGGCCGATGCACTGCTCGGCAACCCGGCGCTGAACCCGGACGAAGAAGCGGCCAAATATCTGAAGCCCGCCTTCACTACCGACAACGGCGACAACCCGGGCGTGGCCGATGCAAAGGCTGCGCTGGATGGTGCGCGACAGATCCTGATGGAGCGCTTTGCCGAGGATGCAACGCTGCTGCAAAACCTGCGCGAATACCTGACCGAGCATGGCGTGGTGGAATCGAAGGTCGTCGACGGCAAGCAAGACGCGGGTGAAAAGTTTGCGGACTATTTCGATTACTCGGAACCGATCGCGAATATCCCGTCGCACCGCGCGCTGGCGCTGCTGCGCGGCCGCCGCGAAGAGATGCTGACCGTGTCGCTGCGCCTCGACACCGAAGAAGAAAAGCCGAAGTGGGATGCGCCGCTGAACCCTTGCGAAAGCCGTATTGCGCAACGCTTCGGCGTATCGAACCAGGGACGCCCGGCCGACAAATGGCTGTCTGACACGGTGCGCTGGACCTGGCGGGTGAAGGTCTTCATGCACCTCGAGACTGAACTGATGACGAAGCTGCGTGAAGAGGCCGAAGCCGAGGCCATCCATGTCTTTGCCCGCAACCTGAAAGATTTGTTGCTGGCTGCGCCGGCCGGACCACGAGCGACCATGGGCCTGGACCCGGGCCTGCGTACCGGTGTGAAGGTGGCCGTGGTGGATGCGACCGGCAAGGTGGTTGATACCGCGACCATCTACCCGCACCAGCCGCGCAATGACTGGGAAGGTTCGCTGCACACGCTGGCCGTGCTGGCGCTGAAGCACAAGGTGTCGCTGGTCTCGATCGGCAACGGCACCGCGTCGCGCGAGACCGACAAGCTGGCGCAGGACCTGATCAAGCGCCACCCGGAGCTGAAGCTGAACAAGATCGTCGTGTCCGAGGCCGGCGCATCGGTGTACTCGGCATCGGAATTCGCGTCGAAGGAATTGCCGGAACTGGACGTATCGCTGCGCGGCGCGGTGTCGATCGCGCGCCGCCTGCAAGATCCGCTGGCCGAGCTGGTAAAGATCGACCCGAAGTCGATCGGCGTCGGCCAGTACCAGCATGATGTGTCGCAGACGCGCCTGGCTCGCTCGCTGGATGCCGTGGTCGAGGATTGCGTGAACGCGGTCGGCGTCGACGTGAACACCGCATCGGTGCCGCTGCTGGCGCGGGTGTCGGGACTCAACAGCAGCGTGGCGCAAAGCATCGTCAACTACCGCGACCAGAAAGGCATGTTTGCATCGCGCGCTGCGCTGCGCGAGGTGCCGCGCCTGGGTGACAAGACTTTCGAACAGGCGGCCGGCTTCCTGCGCGTGATGAACGGTGACAATCCGCTCGATGCATCCGCCGTCCACCCGGAATCCTATCCGCTGGTGGAAAAGATCCTGGCCAACATCAAGCGCGACGTGAAAGGCGTGCTCGGCGACAGCGCGCTGCTCAAGTCACTGGACCCGAAGCGCTTCGCGGACGAACGCTTCGGCGTACCGACCGTGGCCGACATCCTGAAGGAGCTCGACAAGCCCGGCCGCGACCCACGCCCGGCCTTCGTGACCGCCAGCTTCAAGGAAGGCGTCGAAGAAATCAGCGACCTGCGGCCGGACATGATCCTTGAGGGTGTGGTGACCAATGTGGCCGCCTTTGGCGCCTTTGTTGACATCGGCGTCCACCAGGACGGGCTGGTGCATATCTCGGCGCTGTCCAACCAGTTCGTGAAGGACCCGCATACCGTGGTCAAGGCCGGCCAGGTGGTGAAGGTCAAGGTGCTGGAGGTGGATGCCAAGCGCAAGCGCATCGCATTGACCATGCGCCTGCAGGATGCGGCACCGGCTCCGGGTGAGCGCCGCGAGCGCTCCGACCGCAACGACCGAGGCAGTTCGGCGCAGCGGGCCCGTCAGGACCGAGCCACCCCGCCGCCATCCAATACCGCCATGGCCGCGGCCTTTGCAAAATTGAAGGGCTGAGCAAAGACATGCCGGGCAGGACAGCTGCGCGTCTTGCGCAGCGTTTCCCGGCCTTTCGGCGGCAGCCGACGCCGGCAGCGAGCTTTCACTATAATGGCGGGGTTTATCCCCTTACCGAACAGAGGTTTTATGAGCGACGTTCAATCCTGGATCAAAGAGACCGTGACCAGTCACCCGGTCGTGCTTTTCATGAAAGGCACCGCGCAGTTCCCGCAGTGCGGCTTCTCCGGCCGTGCGATCGAAGTGCTGAAGGCGAGCGGCGTGCAAGACCTGGTGACCATCAATGTGCTGGAAGATGACGAAGTTCGCCAGGGCATCAAGGAATTCTCGAACTGGCCGACCATTCCGCAGCTGTATGTCAAAGGCGAGTTCATCGGCGGCGCCGATATCATGAACGAGATGTACCAGTCCGGCGAACTGCAGACCCTGTTCAAGGACTGATCCGGCATGCAGCGCCTGATCGTTGCCATCACCGGCGCATCAGGCGCGGTCTACGGCGTGCGGCTGCTGGCGCAGCTGCGCGCGCTGGGCAGAGTCGAGACGCACCTGATGATCTCGGATGCCGCTGCCCTCAATCTTCACCACGAGCTCGAGCTCAAGCGCGCCGACATCGAGGCATTGGCCAGCCGCGTGCACAGCGTGCGCGACATCGGCGCCTGTGTGGCGAGCGGCTCTTTCCAGTCGGACGGCATGGTGATCGCGCCCTGCTCGATGAAGACGCTAGCGTCGGTCGCACATGGGATGTGCGACAACCTGATCACACGCGCGGCCGACGTGATGCTGAAGGAAAGGCGCAAGCTGGTGCTGATGGTGCGGGAAACCCCATTCAACCTCGCCCACCTGCGCAACATGACGGCCGTAACCGAAATGGGCGGCATCATTTTCCCGCCACTGCCAGCCTTCTACCAGAAGCCGCAATCGATCGACGCGATGGTCGACCACACGGTCGGACGCGTGATGGACTTGTTTGGCATCGAGCAATCGCTCGCGCCGCAATGGCAGGGGCTGAAAGCGGACAGGTAGACCTGATGCTGGTTACCGGCGCGGCAGCTTACTGAGGGCTGTTTCGCCGGGCGCATGACCGTGTGACGATTGCTTCAGGTACGGTTGCTGTCCGGCGCCTGCGCATCGTTGCGGCGCTCGCGCACGCCGTTCACCATGCGCTCGATCGCAGCCTCATAGCCCTTCATCGAGAATTTGCTCAACTTGAATTGTCCGTTCGACAGCGGGAACGCGAAGCCGACCTCGGGCGAGCTGACGAACGCTTCGTTCAGGCGGGTCGACTCGCTGAACCAGTACAGCATCACGTCGCCGTTGGCGGTGTTCATTGGCTCACAGATCGCATCGATCGACAAAGCGCCAGCCGCGGTGGTCAGCATCAGCGGGTAGTTCAGACCGGGCTGGCAATCGATGCCATTCGCGAAGTAGTAGCGGCAGGCGTCATTGGCGCACAACATCCCGAACACCGAGGTGCCGCTCTCGTGCGTCGATGCCTCGCCCATCCCGTCCAGGAATTGCGATGACCAGTCGCCATGTTGTTCGCGGTCGTCGGCCAGCGCGAGACCGGCGACACTCCACAGCAGAACAAGGGCGAGCAACAGTCGACGCATGACTTTCTCCGATGACAGGGTTTCCTCAATGTAACACGCGGTTTTCGCGCCTGCAGCGCGCAGGCCGGTATCAGTCGCCAACGTCCAGCCTGACTTCTCCCAGCCCCTCGATGGCTATCCTGACCTTGTCGCCGGCATTGAGCCATTGAGTCTGCACCAGACTGCCGAGCATCACGAATTCGCCGGCTTTCAGGCCGGGCAAGCCGTATTCATGCTGCGCATTTGCCAGCCAGGCGAGCGCATTGAACGGGTGGCCGAGTACGGCGGCGCCACGGCCGCTGGCAACCTCGACACCATTGATCCAGGTGCGACCCAGCAAGGCACCCAGATCCAGCGAACGCCAGTCGCGGCGGGCGGGCCCGAGCACGCAGCCGGCATTGAAAAAATCATCAGCGACCAGCGTCGGTACACCGAGCGCATGAAAATCCTGATAACGCTCGTCGACCAGCTCGATACCGGGCATGACCTCGTCGACTGCCTCTGCAACTGAGTCTCGCGTGTACGGCGTGGATTGCGGCAGCAAGTCGCGCCCGAGCCGCACCACGATCTCGCACTCCATGCCCAGCTTCACGAAACCGCGGCGCGGCACCATGCCATGGTCGCGCATCACGGTACGGCTGAAGATACGTCCGGCACAAGGATGATTGATGTTCACAAAAGCTTGCATGACCGGTGTCGTGCAGCCTATCTTGTGGCCAACCATGTCGCCCATGCCGGCCGCGACCAGCAAGGGGTTGAGTACCGACTGAAGCTGGTAGCCGTCCGCAATGGTTTGTGTGTAAAGCCCTTCAGCCAATGTGGTGATGGGTTTCAGCGACAGTCGCTGATCGAGCAGCTGGGCGGCCGCGTCGGCGATTGTTGTAGACATGACACGTCTCCTTGTTTTTTTTTGGCAAACGCATAATTTCCACAGCGAGTCTAACAAAAATGCCCCTAAAAATCGTTCGATCATGAACCTTGCGTTGCAACTTCCGCACCGAGATCCTGGACGGGTTTTTTAACCAATGGCAGGTGAATTTTTCATGCATGTCAGGGGTCAAGCCACCCTGTTTTTCGGGGGTATAATCCGCCGTTTTTCTTTTCATTCCGTATAACCTAAGTATTCGGAGACAGGCTCATGGGCAATCTTGTCAAACAAGCCGGATGGGCGGCGCTGGCGCTGATCGGCGCTTTTGCGCTGGGCACCGTCGCGCTATCGCGCGGCGAAACCATCAACGCGCTGTGGATCGTGGTCGCGGCAATCGCGATTTATCTGATCGGCTACCGCTATTACGCACGCTTTATCGCGACCAAAGTCATGCAACTTGACGGCACACGGGCAACACCTGCGGTTCGCCTGAATGATGGTCTCGATTTCGTGCCAACCAACAAGCATGTGCTGTTTGGTCATCACTTCGCCGCGATTGCCGGTGCCGGTCCCTTGGTTGGCCCGGTGCTGGCGGCGCAGATGGGCTACCTGCCCGGCATGATGTGGCTGATCGTCGGCGTGCTGCTGGCCGGTGCGGTGCAGGACTTCATGATCCTGTTCGTGTCGACCCGTCGCGATGGCCGCTCGCTCGGCGACCTGATCAAGTCCGAGCTTGGCCTCGTGCCCGGCGTGATCGCCCTGTTCGGCACCTTCATGATCATGACCATTCTGCTGGCCGTGCTGGCACTGATCGTCGTGAAAGCGCTCGCAGAAAGCCCATGGGGCACGTTCACGGTCGCAGCGACAATTCCGATCGCAGTTTTCATGGGCCTCTATACGCGCTACATCCGTCCGGGCCGCGTCGGTGAGGTCTCGATCATCGGCTTCGTGCTGTTGATGGCCTCGATCGTGTTTGGTGGCTCGGTTGCCGCTGACCCGTACTGGGGCCCGGCGTTCACCTTCACCGGCACCCAGCTGACCTGGATGCTGCTCGCCTATGGCGTGGTGGCCTCGGTACTGCCGGTGTGGTTGCTGCTGGCACCGCGTGACTATCTGTCGACCTTCCTGAAGATCGGTGCGATCGTCGCCCTTGCTGTTGGCATCCTGATCGTCGCGCCAGAGCTGAAGATGCCGGCCATCACCAAGTTCGTCGATGGCACCGGCCCGGTCTGGTCGGGTACGCTGTTCCCGTTCCTGTTCATCACGATCGCCTGCGGCGCCGTGTCAGGCTTCCACTCGCTGATTTCGTCGGGCACCACGCCGAAGCTGCTCGAAAATGAGCTGCATGCACCGTATATTGGCTATGGCGCGATGCTGATGGAATCGTTCGTCGCGATCATGGCACTGGTCGCAGCCTCGATCATCGAGCCGGGTGTCTACTTCGCAATGAACAGCCCGGCGGCGCTGATCGGCACCACACCGGAGGCAGCAGCAGCTGCGATCAGTCAGTGGGGCTTCGTGGTCACGCCGGAAATGCTGCAGCAAACCGCTACCGATGTGGGCGAGGCGACCATTATCTCTCGTGCCGGTGGCGCACCGACGCTGGCAGTCGGCATGGCCTACATCTTCTCCGAGATGATCGGTGGCAAGGCGATGATGGCCTTCTGGTACCACTTCGCGATTCTGTTCGAAGCACTGTTCATCCTGACCGCCGTCGATGCCGGTACCCGCGTCGGGCGCTTCATGCTGCAGGACCTGATCGGTACGCTGGTGCCTCCGTTCCGCCGTATCCCGTCGCTTGCATCGAACATCATTGCGACACTGCTGTGCGTCGGCGCCTGGGGTTACTTCCTTTATCAAGGCGTGGTCGATCCGCTGGGTGGCATCAACACACTGTGGCCTCTGTTCGGCATCTCGAATCAGATGCTGGCTGCCGTCGCGCTGATGCTGGCCACCGTCGTGCTGTTCAAGATGAAACGCGAGAAGTTCGCATGGGTGACCATCGTGCCGACCACATGGTTGCTGATCTGCACGCTGACTGCAGGCTACCAGAAGCTGTTCCACGAGAACCCGCGCATCGGCTTCCTGGCTCATGCCCACAAGTTCGAAGCCGCTGCGGCCGAGGGCAAGGTGCTGGCCCCGGCCAAGGCACCGGAGCAGATGCAGCAGATCATCATGAACGACTACATTGACGCAACGCTGGCGGCGATCTTCATGGCGGTTGTGCTGTCCATCCTGTTCTTCAGCGTCCGTGCCTGCCTGCAGGCGCTGCGGGCAGATAAGCCGACCACCAAGGAAGCCGAACCGGTGAGCCTTGGCGCGGCTTCGGCTTCGGCCTGAACCAAACGGGTCCTCAAAGGAGCACTTTCATGTTGGGTGAACTTGGAAAACTCGGCGCTTATCTCGGGCAAACAGCCAGGTTGATGGTTGGCCTGCCCGATTACGACAACTACCTGAACCATATGCAGGTCAATCATCCTGATCAGCCGGTGATGAGTTACGAAGAGTTTTTCCGGGAACGGCAGGATGCGCGCTATGGCGGCAATGGCCGTATCGCCAAGTGCTGCTGATGCATGCTTGACGGGCCGTTAGCTGCTCAACCGGACCCGCCAAAGCAAAAGGGGCTATGAGATTGCATAGCCCCTTTTTTTATTTGGTGCCGGCTGCAGGACTCGAACCCGCCACCCCATGATTACAAATCAAGTGCTCTACCTGATGAGCTAAGCCGGCGACAAAGCGTGATTATACGTGAAGCGATGAACTTGCCTTGATGTAAAAGGCCTACGTGGGCGGTTAGCCTGCAATACGATGACAACCGGAGCGCACAGACCTGCAGCACGGCACTTTACTTGATACGTGTGAGCCTCGGCTTGCCACCCGGCTTGGGCGGCTCAGGATCACCTTTGCCAGCCTTGTCCGCATCATCGTCCTTGCCGCTGTCGGTCGGGACCGCGGACAATGAAGGAACCAGTTTCTCGATGGCAGCTTCATCGGCCTTGCCCTTTTTCTTGCGCGAGGGTTCGGTGGCTGCTTCGTTGCGTTTGACCTCGAAGGCCATTCCCTGCCCGTTCTCACGCGCATAGATGGCGCTGACGTTGTCGACCGGGATTTCGATCTCGCGGGCAACACCGCCAAAGCGTGCCTTGAAATGGATGAGGTCATTGTCCATCTTCAGGTTGCCGGTTGCCTCGAAGCTGATGTTCAGAACGATCTCGCCGTTCTTCACGAACTCCATGGGCACTCGACAACCTGCGTCGACGGACACCACGATGTAGGGGGTGTAGCCATTGTCGGTACACCACTCGTACAAGGCGCGCAGCAGGTAAGGCTTGGTCGACGTTTCTTGCATCGGAAACTGCTTCACGAACAACGAAGGGGAAACCCCGGACATGCCAACGATCAGCGACGCATCACTTTCTCGGACGGCGTCAGCGCTTCGATATAGGCAGGTCGCGAGAAGATGCGCTCAGCATACTTCATCAGTGGCGCGGCTGTCTTCGACAGCTCGATCCCGTAGTGATCAAGACGCCACAGCAGCGGCGCGATCGCCACATCAAGCATCGAGAATTCATCGCCCAGCATGTACTTGTTCTTCAGGAACAGCGGTGCCAGCTGAGTCAGGCGGTCGCGGATTTCGGCACGCGCCTTCTCATGCGCCTTTTCAGCGCCGCGCGACTTGTCGTTTTCCAGCGTGTGTACGTGGACAAACAACTCTTTCTCGAAGTTGAACAGCATCAGGCGGGCACGCGCGCGCATCAGCGGGTCAGCCGGCATCAGCTGCGGGTGCGGAAAACGCTCGTCGATGTATTCATTGATGATGTTCGACTCGTACAGCACCAGCTCGCGCTCGACCAGGATAGGCACCTGGCCATACGGGTTCATGGTCGAGATATCTTCCGGCTTGTTGAACAGGTCAACATCGCGGATCTCGAAATCCATGCCCTTTTCAAACAGGACGAGGCGGCAGCGTTGCGAGAAAGGGCAGGTCGTGCCCGAGTAGAGAACCATCATGGTGGCTTTCCTTGAGACAAAAAGGGTGAGACGGCAACCGCCTCACCCTGCGTACAACAATCTGCTTAACGGTTCGGCCATCGATCCATCGCCAAGTCGGCAACGATCGCGGCAGCGTTGAGCAGGACTTTACTTATTTGACTTCTTTCCAGTACGACTCGTTCAGGCGCCAGGTCAGGAGCACCAGCAGCGCCAGGAACAGCAATACCCAGACACCCAGCTGCTGGCGCTTGGTCTTGACTGGCTCGGCCATCCATTCCATGAAGCCGACCAGATCGGCCATTTGCGAGTCGTATTCTGCTGAGCTCAGCTTGCCCGGCTTGAGTTGCTCGAAACCGGCAAACTTGTGAACAGTCTTGCTCGAATCATGCGGGTCTTTTTCCTCGACGAACTTTGCGTTGCGGACGCCCTGCAGCTCCCACAGGACATGCGGCATACCGACGTTCGGATAGACCAGGTTGTTCCAGCCAGTTGCGCGGCCATCATCCTTGTAGTAGGTGCGCAGGTAGGTGTACACATAATCTGCACCCGATCCCTCGCCGGACGCCTTGGCACGCACGATCACCGACAGATCCGGCGGCACTGCGCCGAACCAGGCCTTCGCATCTTTCTCGGGCATGTTGGCCTTCATCAGCTCGCCCACCTTGTCGCCAGTGAACAGCAGATTCTCGCGAATCTGCTCTTCCGACAAGCCGATATCGCGCAAACGGTTGTAGCGCACCAACGATGCAGAGTGGCAGTTCAGGCAGTAATTGACGAACAGTTTTGCGCCGTTCTGCAAGGCCGCCAGATCATTGCTGCGATCTGGGGCGCGGTCGAGCGGGAAGCCGGCCTCGGAGGCCATGGCCAGTGCCGGCACCAGCGCCAGGGTCGCGAGAAGTTTTTTCACGAGTTTCATTCTTGGTTTCCTTTGCGACTCAGTGCGGCTGGAAGGTCACGCGGCTCGGTACCGGCTTGAACTGGCCCATCGTGCTCCACCAAGGCATCAGCATGAAGAAGCCAAAGTAGATGACGGTGCAGATCTGTGCCATCAGCGTGCGACCGGCAGTCGGCGCCTGGACGCCGAGATAACCGAGGATCAGGAACGCAATACCGAATACAACATAGACCCACTTGTGCCAGTCAGGACGATAGCGAATGGATTTCACCGGCGAGTGGTCGATCCATGGCATGGCTGCAAGAATCAGCACTGATACGCCCATCAGCACCACGCCCCAGAACTTCGCATCGAACACCAGCATCAGGATTACCAGCACCAACGTACCGCCCATCACGGCATTCTTGACTATGGTGGCCAACTTGGTACGCAGCACGATCAGCGCCGCGTAGGCAATGACGCCGACAATGAGTGCGTACATGAACTGCGAGGTGGTCGCACGCAGGATCGAGTAGAACGGCGTGAAGTACCAAACCGGCGCGATATGTGGCGGGGTCTTCAGCGGGTCAGCCGGCAGGAAGTTGTTGTACTCGAGGAAGTAACCGCCGGCCTCCGGCGCGAAGAACACAATCGCGCTGAAGATGAACAGGAACACTGACACGCCAAAAATATCCTTGGTTGTGTAGTACGGGTGAGATGGAATGGTATCGACGCCATGGCCGTCCGGGCCAAGGTTTTCCTTGACCTCGATGCCATCCGGGTTGTTCGAGCCGACTTCATGCAGCGCGATCAGGTGCGCGACCACGAGGCCGAGCAGCACCAGCGGGATCGCGATCACGTGGAAGGCGAAGAAACGGTTCAGCGTCGCATCCGAGACCACATAGTCACCGCGAATCCACAGCGACAGATCCGGACCGATAAAGGGGATCGCACCGAACAGGTTGACGATCACCTGTGCGCCCCAATAAGACATTTGGCCCCAGGGCAGCAGATAGCCGAAGAAAGCCTCGGCCATCAGGCACAGGAAGATACCGACGCCGAACAGCCAGATCAGCTCGCGCGGCTTGCGATACGAGCCATACAGCAGGGCACGGGTCATGTGCAGGTAGACCACGATGAAAAATGCAGATGCGCCGGTCGAGTGCATATAACGCACCAACCAGCCCCACGGTACTTCGCGCATGATGTACTCGACCGATGCGAACGCGAGGTTGGCATCCGGCTTGTAGTTCATGACCAGAAAGATGCCGGTGACGATTTGAATCACCAGCACCAGCGCGGCCAACGAGCCGAACAGGTAGAAGAAATTGAAGTTCTTGGGCGCGTAGTACTTGCCCCATTGGTCATTCCACAGCTTGGTTAGCGGGAAGCGGTCGTCGACCCAGGCCAGTGTTTTTTGCGCGGCCGGCGCGTCTGCCGGCAGCTTCGTCTCATGGAATGCCATTTTTATGCCTCACCTTTCTCGTCTTTACCGATTACGATGCGGTTATCGCCCAGATACATATGCCGTGGCACTTGCAGGTTGTCTGGTGCCGGCTTGTTCTTGAACACACGACCTGCGAGGTCGAAGGTCGAACCGTGGCAAGGGCAAAGGAAGCCGCCCTGCCAGTCATCTGGCAGCGAAGGTTGCGCGCCAGCCTGGAACTTGGTACTCGGCGAGCAACCGAGGTGCGAGCAAATGCCGACCGCGACCAGAATCTCGGGCTTGATCGAGCGATGCTGGTTGCGTGCGTATTCCGGAGTCAAGTCTTCCGGATTGCGCTCGGACTTAGGATCGGCCAGTTCGGCATCGGTCTTTTGCAGCGAAGCCACCATCTCCGGCGTGCGCTTGATAATCCATACCGGTTTGCCACGCCATTCAACGGTCTTCATCTCGCCAACCTTCAGGTCGGCGATATCGACTTCGACCGGCGCACCGGCGGCCTTCGCGCGCTCGGAAGGCTCGAAGGTAGAAACAAAGGCACCGGCAGCCGCCAGTCCTGCTACACCACCTGCTGCACAGGTCGCTACCAGCAGGCCGCGTCGACCCGGGTCGACCTGGTTTTCGTCGCTCATGACTACCCCAATCAAGTGAAATTGCTAATTTTTTTCGGAACTTCCAGCAACCTTACATTATAGCGAAGCCATCACTTGTGTGTCAGCGGGCGAAATTGGGAGCGGGACTTAACCGGGAATGCGGACATGCCCGTCATTGGAACGAGCGGGATTTATCTTTTTGAAAATGCCGAGCCTCATACCCGTTTGGCAATGGCTCGTTTGGCGATTGCCCAATGGATGGGTGCTCAGGTCGTGGGCTCCCAGCGCGGTACGCCGAAGGTAATCAGGCCGCGGCGCTGGGCTTCGATGATGGCCTCGGTTCGGGAATGCACGGAAAGCTTCACGTAAATGTGCTTGATATGGGTCTGCACGGTGCCGACAGACAGGCCAAGCGCCTGCGCGACCTTCGCATAAGTGCCGCCGCGGGAAATCAGTTCGAGGATCGCCGACTCTCGCCGAGTCAGCAAGCTGTCTGATACCGTCTGATCGATATCGGTAGTCGGCATATGGAGGCGCATGCGCGCCAATATTTTG
>JACCDI010869106.1_pt1 | contig 14444 bp, 12 predicted proteins | sample 7442791 | NCBI WGS metagenome assembly JACCDI01 (sample SAMN15323434, study PRJNA562643) | freshwater metagenome | isolation source: river surface water | place: USA:Blue River Watershed | collected 2017-08-15 | reverse complement strand
GGGTAATCATCACAAGGATGTGATGGGAGCAATTGTGGCAATGATGAGAAGAAGTTAATGGGGGTTGTGATCACAAGGAATTATCTGAGGCAATTGTCATAGGTGATTGCCAAGGGCAATGGTCACAAGGAATTGCCAGGATAAATGGCAACAAGGAAGTGCTAGGGGAAATGGGGGCAGGGAGGGATAGGGTCCATAGTCACAAGGAAATGCCAGGGGGGTATGTCACAAGGAATTGCTAGATTTGATGGTGGCTATGAGTTCACAATGGCCATGGCCACAAGGATTTGCCTGAGGCAATGATCACAAAGGAATGTCAAGGGCCATTGCATTGAGGAATTGATGTAGTCTGTGGTCACAAGGAAATGTCAGGGGCAATAGTTAGAATGAATGATGAGGGCAATGGGCTCAAGGGATGGCCAGGGGCAAAGGAATTGAGGAGGTGCCAGGGGCAATGATAGGAGGAAGCACCAGCAGCAATGGTCACAAGGAACTACAAGGGACAATTGTCACAAGAAAATGCCAGGGATTATGGGGGCAAGAAAGCAAGATGAAGAATTGCTGGCAGTGCAGGGAACAAGGAATCACCATGGGCAATGGTCACAAGGAATTGCCAGAGGTAGTGGTAACAAAAAATGTTGGGGCCAATTGATGCTACAAATGAAGAAGACTTGGTCAATTAGAAGGACATATATGATGGTTTGTATAGGAGGCAGATTATGAAATGAACAACAATGTTTTGGCTGACCTGGGAGGGGGGATGGGTAGAGGGGGAGGTTGATGTGGTGGATTTGGTATAGTTTGCTTGGAAATCATAGAGTGGGGGTGTTACAAGGAGTCATGGGCAGTGGCCATGGAATGTGTGGGTAGGAGGATGGTGATGACTGGACTAGGGAGCAATGTGCACAGGAGAGGGTTAGGAAGGTCATGATGAATTATGCATGAAGTAACATGGGTCAATCAGTATCCTGGGGCAGATAGGTGTGATAGAGTAAGAATCCATGAGCAATGGAAGGAAAAAAGGGAGAGAGGGTAAGATTGTGGCATGAAAAGTCATAGTTGTAGATTACTCAGTCAAAATAGGAATGCTACTCATGATTTTAGTGATATCCATAGAACTTTGTGGGAAAATTGGTCTAGAGAACAACAAATCACAAAACAAGAAAAATTGGTCTGTGTCAACAGGTATGTTGTGGATTGATGAATTCAATAATTTGTAGCAAAATTGGATCAGTCTGATTCTGTGTCCCATTCATTCTAAGTTGCTCTGTGACATGTCATCTGGTGTAGATATCTCTCTGAGCTGAAGCTAATGTTTTTGTTGCCAACTGATGCTATTTCTGCTTGGTGTCAAATTGATCAGAGCCTCTTTATATTGTTCATAATATGCCTGTGAGATTCTATGTGTGTTACGACTACAGTAGCACTCTAGTAGGATCATTGCAATGACCAGTGTAAAAATATTAGAATGTGTTTCTTCTTGATTGCAATGTTTAAATCTGCACTAATTTGTGTCTTCAATCATCAACAGCACAGAAAACAGTTAGCTTCCAAGTCAAAAAATATTTTGAATTTTTGTGCAATGGGATTCATCTCATATCACTTGTATCACATGTTTTTCCTATAAAAGATAGAATCTAGATATTCAGGTGGACTTTTTCCATACAATATGTTGGCCTGACCAAAGCTGTCAAGAAAGTGGTGACCACAAGCAGCCAAGCTGGTGCATAATTTTGTCATCATTTCTTTTGTATTGAGACTTGCAGGGCCTTGACGGAGTTGCAAGCATTGTCATCATGGTCCTTGTTCTGAATAGAGACCTTGGTAGAAATATAGTGCTTTACCTCCACTTCTTTTGTGCCAAACTTGCAACTCATTGGATTGTGGATGACAAAGACCACATAGTACTTGCACTAATGTGCCCTATCTTGCTCATTGACTTATCATCACTTGAAGAACCTTTCTTCCATGCCTCATCCTTTTTCTGTCCCTTTTTGCTCTTATTACACTTTTTCATTTTCCCTTCTACAGGGGCCTTGTCCTTGTAGGTAGCAGCCTTGAGGTTCTTGGTGAGTTGGAGCATGTCATTATTGATACTCTTGAGCTGGATCCTGAGTGCAATCAACTTGATGTCCTCTCAGGATTTTGTTCCCCATTTGACTAAGGACATAAGTGAGTCAAATTTTGATTTTTTCTTTTCATTAGATGTTGAAACTTGTTGCTTTCATTGTGCCTACCTAATCCATCCAGTCATTGTCCAGATGTTTTACAACTGGTGGTATTTGGTGTCAGGAATTGCAAGGTATGCATTGAACAGGATGAAGTGGATATTATTGATGATTCGGCCATGGAAAAATAGGGTGTAGTCATAGTCAAAGTAAGTGTGTATTTTATTGATGGTGTCATTTTTTGCATATCTTGCAAGCAAAAGCACAAATTTCTCCTCTATTGCCAGTTAATTGCATTGAAATCAATGGCAACAAGGCATGTGATAGTCTTGTAAACAAGAGGAGCAGCTTTATTCTTAATGTTTTTGTTGATCTTGTAGGCATTGCGTGGGGTAGTGTAATGGCCTTGGTTTGTTCTGTAAGTGTGTCTTTCTGCATATCACAAGCTGTGCATTGCTGACCTTGTGTTCATATTTCCTTCACAAAGTCTCCATAAAGGATTTTGAGGGAGTGATAGTCATTTCAACTGTACTCAGATATTTGGTCAAAGGTGTAACAATCATGGCCTTGTAAGCTGTGATGTTATGAGTACCCTTTCATTCAAACCCATCAAATTAATCTTGTTTACTACCTCTTTCTTAAACAGTACAACTTGTTCCCTTTTCAGGCTGAAGGGGTTAGTAGTAGCTGTATATCAGCCCAGTATAGCACAAGATCATCCGTTGTGTTGAAGTCAATGAGATTATTTCCTGTTGAAAGGCTGGGGGTAAGTGCAAAGCCTATTGCTGCTGGTAGTTTTGCCACTGGAGGTGGTTTGGCTCCTCATGTTTCAGCAATGTTGTTGACTGCAGTTGCCAAGTTGGTGACCAATTTGATAAGTTGGCTAAGTTTGTTGACAAGTTCCTTTTTGATAGGTGGTTTCTATGACATGGTTTCCTGTCCTCTTCATGCTAGTGTTTGATTGGGCTGATAGAGGAAATCTTGAGGTGTTGGGGGGAAGCCAAGAAACAGCAATCAATGAGTTAGTGAATGAGTTTTGGTAGAATGACATGAATATTCTCATATTTGGTCATATAGTTGCTGGTGATGAAGTCTGCAAATTTCAATCAAGCTGTTTTAGGTGCAGAGGAAGCACATTGTATTCCAACAGTTGCTGCAACATTGCTAGTAGTGGTTGTGGTAGCTAAGTCCTTCAGGAAAGAGTTACAGAATCTGATAAGATTTGTGTGACCATCCCCAGAGCCAGAGCTTGTGCTCCCAGGGAGGACCAGGTGGGCAAATAAATAACTGGATCAAATTAGCCAGATTCTAAGACATGTATCTTCAATGAACCCAGTGGATTTTGAGCAAATATTCCATTTAATTCTGTGTCCAATCTAATCAAAGACTCTGCATGACATGCCATCTGGTACTAACAACATGTTGGGGTGAGACCAACCATTTTATTGCCAATAGATGCTTCCTTTGTCCAGTGAAAATTTCTTGGAACATATCATTGTCATTCACCATCTAACTTCAAAGACACATTCAACTTTCACAGACACCAATAGGATTGGATGCAAAAATCTGATGTATCCCCTTTAGCAAAGATCATGGACAATGTTACTTTGTACAACAAACACAGGCCTGTTCCAAAACAATTGGTTTAGAATGTTCATCCCCAGTTTTTGGAGTTTGTTGTTAGTCATCATGGTATCAGCAAATTTTTTCACCAAAAATAGAAGAAATCAATTGATTTTGAAAAATTAGTAGGTCAAAATTTTCATGGTCAATATGTCATATGATGACAAAGAGACAGGAGTTTCCATCCCATGGCACCATCATGATGGTTTGTCATTGCAATGATGGTGGATCTCTTGGTTCAATGGTAATAATGTGGCAGTTTATCCCCCTCAATGACAATTGTGGCTGGAGTCTTATTGTGATGTTAGTACTGTGGCATTCATCCAAGATGACAACAACCACAGCAGTAGTTCCCAACCCATTGCATATTGATTTGTCATGGCATTTGTCCTACTCATTGATACCCAAACTGAAAGTCCCTGCATTCTTGTGTGGCAGTTTGTCCACTTGATGATGACAAAGCTGGGAGGTCCTCCCTGATGACATGATCATAGTGGTTCATCAAACTTGTCAATGACAATGACCATGTCTTGATGAAACAGTAACATGGTGTCAGTTTATCCCAAGCAACAATGATTGCAGCAGGTGTCTTGGTGTAATGACAAAAGTTGTGGCAGCTCATCCTGCCAAACAATGACCACAGCAGGGGACTCCACCCTATGGATCCTTCACTGTGGTTCATCTTCCTTGACAATTTTCACTGCAGGACTGTTGGTATAATGGCATCATCACAAGATTTCCTCATCATTGACTATGACTGCCCTCAGGTCTTGGCACAATGGAAACATCACAGCAGTTTGTCATACATGACAAAGTCATCAGCACACTTCATCTCAATTGATTTGTGTGGATCATACTACCAAACAAATGATAAACATATTTAATGAAAATAATAAAGAGAACTTTACATGAGAAATGATACACATGTTTTGATGGTTGTGACATCAAAATTGTGATCAAACAAACAAACTTTTGTGAGAAAACAATAATAGTGGATGGAGCTGTGGACAACTGACAAGGCAAATTTCCATGCCAATATAGTGTTGTGAAAAATTTAAAATTATCAGCCATCTATGTACCTACTTCATATGTCATCAAGGCTCCTTTACTACCCTCCACCTCATGAATACAGAATATAATACTATGGCTACAGTCATTTCCACTCACCCCCCAAAAATAACCAAAAATGACCTCCAATGGGAATTCAGTGTGTCCTATCACCTTTCACTGGATCTATGGATCTGTAACCATTTTTGTTTGTTTTTTCAAACCTTTTAGACTTTTAGACAAGAGTGGCAAAGTTGAAATGACTCCAAGTAATGAAAAAGATATGTATGACAATCTCTAAGGAGTTTTCAATAGCTAACAAATATGGCTCTTATCTTCACACCCTACTTTAGATGAGATAAATATGAGTGTAAGCCATCCCCTGGGCTAAGGCCACATTTTCCCTAACCCTAAAAACCATGACATTTATTTCTACTTTACCAGACCAGATTACCAGTTAAGAGAGTCTACATGGCATGATCCAAAAGGACATTGTCTCCAAAGTGCACTTTGACAATGTGTCCATCCATGACATCAAGGACCATACTGAGCTGATGCAAAAGCATGGTCCCATTACCTCTATGGAACAACACTCCATATATATGACAACTTAGGGAACCATGAGTTCCTCCTCAATTTAGCCACATGCTATGCTGAACTAAAAAATAAATGTAACCAAAACTGTTGTAGAACTCTAAATCAACAAATTTTGCAAACCACACATTTTTTGCATGGCCATCAAGGATCTTATGACATATGTCCCTATGTCTTACTTGTTGCTGTGTTGGCCAGCTTGAGGCAGAGCTTAGAATCCTGCATTACAGAGAGAAATTGAATGTGAGCAACTTCCATACATTGTTTCCTGCTACAGTTAGATCCAAAAGTAATTGACCTTCCTCAATAGGACTGGATACACTAGGATATACCTGTGTCTACTTCTTCCTCAATGGTATTGAAGAATCTTCCTTCCATACTCCATACTGCTGTTCAGATCTGTCTGTTCCAAGTGGATTGCATGATTTACTTTGAAAGGTGTGCCTTGAAGCTCTCATGTATGCTTAAGGCTACCCTGATAATTTTTTGTTCAAATTGCTCTGACAGCAACTGAAATCATTGGTGTCTATCTCAAGAATGAGGTTGACTCAGACTGATTCCCACCTGATAAAGTATTCCAGGGCTGTACAAAATCACTGCTTGGACAAAACAGAAAGAATGGCTTTGGCAGGAGTGCAAAAATCAATTGTTAAAGGGGTAAAATCCCTTCTACCAAGAATATACTAAACCCCTAAACATGACAGTGGGCTGGTGTCACCAGTCAAAAACCATCAAAATTAGCACAACCCATTGACTACCCAATACAAGAAGCTCAATACAGCATTGAACATACATGTTGCAGCTAGCATATTGAATCCCAGCTTCATGAACACTAGTAAGTTCACAAAAAATGACAGACTGGACAGCCCCAGGGATGCTTAGTCACATATCAGGCAAACAGTTGCTTGACCAGTCTGCATGGTGAATTCTCCTAGTAATCAATGTGACAGTAATAGTGGAATATTTGTAGAAATAGACTCACTTGGAGACTCCTTTGTGGTTGGTTATAATATTCTTGTAGTTCACAATCATGGGCATTTCATATATATTTATATATATATGTGTGTGAACCACCAGCTAGGCAACAGATTGTCCATGTCATGGATGCTACACTTGCATGCAGGAATCCATGTACATACTCAATGGTAATCATCATGATCTATTAGCCTATCAAGATTGAGAGCATGGCCAACATTCTGTTGCTCCAAAACAATCTCATGTGCATGACAAAGAAATCAAATGATGTCCTCAGTCCTCTCCCCTAGTCCAATGGAGGAGGATCATGCTCTTTGTGTACAAACCCAGATAACCACAACCCACAACTTACTACCCAATGTCCCCTGATAGTGTTACCAGTTACTTTGAGGCATGAATGACCAGAATTTACTGAGTATGAAGACTGAATTTCTTGGTATCCCATACACAATCAACACCAGGATCAATTTACTATGCTCTTCACCAGTCAAAAAACAAGTTTAATTATGGGAAGTTTTCCTACCAAGTGTGCAACTGATCCAGGCAGCCCAGTCAGGACCATAAGCTCTTTTGTCTCTGTTGTCCACTAAATTTTGAACATTACTGTTTGCCAAAGCTAAAAATATGCAAAAGTTATAAAATGTCAGCTCAAATAGAATGACAACATGATTACATCAATTCAGAGCAATATACATTTTAGATGTTTGATATCAACAAAGGATGTAAATTACATTAAAAATATTGCTTTACAGCATCAATAATTGACAATCTTGTTCTTTATTGTATTGAATTGGGTGGGTACCCTATTGCCTTGAATCATTTCCTGTGAGTATATACTACTACTGCAACCCTCTACTGTATCCTATCAAATAGAATGACTGCACGTGCTTACACAGTGAAGTACAATTCCATGAAAAACTTTGATTTATGTTTCTATTTCAACTACAATTCCCTCCTTCTGAGCCTACACAAAATCACATGCTATTATATGACTCTAGTAAAATTTGATTGTCAGAGTCTACATTATTTATGATAAATACCTTATCCTCCTAACATTGACTATAGGAAAACAAAATATGCGATAGATTGGTTTTCATTATGTTCAAAATTATTTGAAAACCACATTCTTTGGGATCTTTTTAGATTGACGTATCTTGAATTCTATTTCTCGGTTACAATAGATTTAAGATTTCAACTCAATCAATTACATTTTATCAAGCATCATATGTAAGCATTATCAGAATGAAAACATAATCGTACTCCTTCAACCAATAAAACTGTCATAATTGATGAAAAAGGATTCATCATGGTGTTTCATGATTCATATGAAACTACCTTCGAATGAACCAATTTCATCTGCTTCACAATCCACGGATGCATCAGAGCCTGCTCCGCGGTCAAACGCTTTTTCGGATCCTTCTGAAGCAGCCGAGCAACAAAATCCTTTGCACTCACGCTGATATCTTTCCATGCCTTGGAGCTAAATCGGACGGGATCAATTATCACCGATCTACAAATGTCTTTATTACTTGTGCCATTGAACGGAGGTTGTCCGCACAGTAGAATATGGGCAATCACACCGACTGACCACACATCGCATGCCTTCCCATATCTTTTCCGTAGAACTTCTGGAGCGATATAGTACGGAGTGCCTGAGACATTTGTCAATGGCGGCTCTCCTTTGTGTGGGAAATGTTTCTTCGCCAGTCCAAAGTCGATTAGTTTGATGGGAGAGTTTTCATCTTGGGTTTGAAACAAAATATTTTCCGGTTTGATATCTCTGTGTAAAATATTGCGATGATGAAGGTATCGAACAGCATGGAGTATTTCGTAGAGGATACGAGCGGCTTGCCACTCCGCGAAACAACCCTCGACTCCATTAGATGCCTTTGACGAAGTTCGATCGAACAAATCTCCCCCATCGCACATTTCAGTAATGATGTGAAAATTTTCGTCGTCCTCTAAGACTTCGACGAAGGGAATGATGTGGGGATGTTTCAGGTTAGCAAGAAGAGTCGCCTCTTGTCGAATGTTTTGGGGCCGCAAGGCAGAATCAAATTTCCGTATGGACTTCACAGCGAGGCGGCGCCCATTTTGGCGGTCGATGCATTCTCTGACTGAGCCTTGACGGCCGTATCCAATGATGCTAGGCTTGACGAGGTACTTTTCTTCGATAATTCTGATTGTTTTTTTAAGAGTGGTTTCGGAATCGCTGGATGAATTACTCGTACTCGCTTCACTGGAAGAAGAGGAAACTACCTCTGTCGAGGAGCATTGAGGTAAGTAGGGCGTTTTTGATGACGAACCCGGATATTCTGTGTGTGATACTGGTGTTATTTTGCTAGCCATGTTATTTGCATCCGATGCGATCATGATTTATGATAGCATTATTCATGATATGGAATGATTTATTTTGGTACGGAATGATTTTTTTTGAATAGACATGGGATTGTTTTTATTTCTTAGTTATTTCATGGAATATGTGACTTTTTTGTACTGTGTTGTTCTGGGGTTTTTGCTTGGCGAAAATGTATGATGGTGTCGTGGTAAGTATTATATTTAGAGGTAAAACTTATAATTCTCTGTCCGTTTATATGTACTGATGATAGAGCTAGAAGATAGAGAAGATAAAACAGTATCGAGGGGGTGGGTAAGTCATTAATATTGTGGCGTATTATACTACCATAATCGTCAAAGAGAGTGAAAAATATGAAAGAGGACACGACACACATCATAGTAGTAACGTCAAAACACGGGATGAAAATCGGTAAAGAATTCATAAGAAGTAATGTATTATGATGTTCTTGATTGTCCTAAATCGTGAGAAGTAACAGAGTAACGGGACAAAAATCATTTTCTCTAGTGGATTTGGATTCGTGCTTCAAGTTTAGGGGCCGAAGACGGCTAAAAATACCTACAAGGATTTCCTGAATGAATATAAAAATAATTTCAACGACAATAATACAACTTTGCAGATATGGTAATAAAAATTAATATCAGATTCAATTAGATAAAAATGAGAACACTGAAAGTCGTGTCTAATTTTATTTTGTATCGTAGATACAGTAACCGGAATCCTTTAAATGGTTTGTGGGAACGTCGGTGTCAGTGTGTTTGCGACTCAAATATTCTTCTGGGACTCCGTAGATTTCTATGATACCTTCGGTATTTAACCATCTTTACATCTTCTCAAGACAGATATAATAGATACCATTGTTTTCAATGTTCACGTCAATTTCTGTTTCTCTCCCTCTGGTTAATATTCCTCACGACTCTTCTGATTATCTCTTCTCTCTGAGATTTAAAGAATCGTATTTTTTATTATGGACTTTCCTGGGGTTTGTATGTCGAGTAACATTACACAAAATAACAAGGAAGAAAAGTGGAATTTTATTCATAATATCCATTATGTTACTGCAACTTGAAGTTTCATTTTAAAAGTCGTGGACGGGATTTTCCTTGATTGTTATTTACATTTTCGTACACTGCCAGAGAAACCATGACAGTCCCGACGGGGTGAGTTACTTTACATGATGACTTTGTGTCCCAGACTTTTTTCTTGTATTCAGCCTCGACATGATACTAGTTCTTGACCAGTAGTTTCCTAGCCAAAAAGTAACATAATAGTTTCCTGATTTAAACAATGCAGGTTGTAATTCTCATAGTCTACTCTAAATAAAATCCAACATTACAGTCCTCTTCTCCATAATCTCAGGTTTATCTGGATATAATATATGTTGCGGGGTCTATGGCAAGCAGATCATCACCAAAAACCGAGCACAGGCACTGCATATTTGTTTTCTCCGCAGCCTTCCACTTCCAATTAGTTTTCATAACTGTCAGCCATAAATCATGGTCAAACCTGGCTCCAACCCTGACCCTAATACCACAGAGAGGGCAGTGTGGATGATGAGAATATTTTTTTAGGATTGATTGTTTTTGATGTGGTTTGAGAAGAATATTAAGAATATTCTTTGTTGCGTATTTTTCTGTTCTCCCAGGAAATCTTTGTGTGAATTTTTCAGGTTGTCCAGGGTGACCTTACATGGACAAGGCTCTGAAGGCCAAAGAGTTCCAATGTCATTGCATTCATCTCTACAAATGAGTTAGGGCAGCAAGGAAGTCACTAGCAGAGGCTACCAAAGAAGAAACCATGTCACTTCTTGCTGAAGTTGCACTGGCAGATGTGACACTAACATGTCTTCCCTTACACCATCTCCAGGAAATCACAAGTGTGAGCGGGAATAGGACAACAATCCAAGAGGTTTGCCAAAAGCCACAATGTAGTGAATTGATGAGTGAGGAATATTTTCTACACAGTCTATGAAAACACAAAATCCCCTTGAGAATGCTGTCAAAGATAATGTGAGTGTCTTATTTTGGCATCAGGATAATCAACAAAATCATCTACTTTATCAAAATCACAACCACCCTGACAAACCACAGCTAAAATATTGCACCATCATTCCTTCATGAAACAATACCATAAAATTTTTGCTTCTGCTCTATGACACTGTAGCAACTCCATCCAAATTGAATTCTGCAAAACAAGTTGTTGCAAAGCTCAATAACTTTGAATCTCTATATGGTAGTAAGTGGGATGAACTAATAGTGCTATGCCTGAAATATTGTCAACAAAAACAATCACCTGGAGAACTCATTTCAGCAAACCAAACAACTAGATTTCAAGAACAGTTACATCTTGATATTGACAGTGACGTCCATGATGCTGATTGCAATGATATTGTGGCACCAGTTGCTGCTGTTGGGACAAATCTTAGCAACAATGGTTTTGAGGGTAGTATGTAATTGTTAACTACAATTGTTTCTGAACTTGAATCATATAATTTTAAGTTTGATAAATGTTTCATTTTTCTAGCCTCATTTTGGGGAGGAGTTCTTTCAAGAGTACTAATTCCCATGAGTATCCTACATAATGAGGAAACTACTCCCAAGGCATTTTTCTGGAATCAACGTTGTGGCCATCACAGCACCAACACTATTGACCATGTCATAAAACCGAATTCCTGGCAGACTTGTTACATTATTGCAAGCAATGTTGCCTAAAAAAGAGTTGTAGCAGAATTTTTTATTCATTTCCAAGTAGCATTTTTGGGAAACTACTGGTCTAGAACTAGTATGATACTATGCAGTTGAGGGATTTTTGCCTTATATGATGCATTTTTACCTTACAACTCTATTCATTAGCTGGTCTGAGCCACAGAGGCACCCCTATAAAGTTTGCTTTTTTCCTTGTTAGTGTGTATTTTGTTCATTTTTTACAATTTTGTATTTGTTCCAATGTGTATGTAGCAATACGTATTTATTCCTACACAACACTGTTAAACTATTGAAGAGGCATACCAGCAAAGATTGTTTTTTTCTCTTCAAGTGGGCTTTGTTCCTTTTTACATTGTACTTATCCATTGTTTTTGTAACAATATGTATTTATTCCCACAGGACAACATTTTACCATTTGACTGGAATTTTTCAATCATTCTAGGTGTCATTTAATTATTGTTGAGATTGCTTCCTTTTTGTTAGGATTCAATATTCAAAAATTTTCATAGAATTGTTCAATGTTCAAATACACTAGAGCAAAAGCATCTTTTACTTCCACAGCTAATGATAAAAATTAATGATAGTTCATTTACTGTTCAATTGAAAAGTCATTATAAAATGAATCACAAAGAAAAATTTAAACGGTTACCAATGAATTAAAAATATTATCACTCAAGGTAATATCTTCTTCTTCAATCTCTTTCAGTCAGTTTGTAATCCACCTCTTATTTTGTTTTGCTGTTGTTTCAGTGGGCAGTTTCCAGTTGTGACAAAGAATGCCATGAATCTTGTAATCAGACCTTGCAAGACCATAGTAATCTTGATGACGAAACTTCCTGCAACATGATACTCAATTCCATGTCTTATTTGAAAGCACTCAACAATACATGCAAATCAAACATTTCCATTTTGTCTTTTTCTCACTGATGCATTGTGCTGCATTCATTTGCATCTCCATTTTATCAATTTTTTCCACAACAATGCAAACAACTCATCTTTCTGGTTACAAAGACATGGTACCTTTCTGCATCCCATTGTCTTTGCCTGTTGAAGTAACTCAGTTGTCAATCCCTGTCCACGATTGGGTTTCAGTGAAATCAACTATGTGTCCACTTCCTCCACAGACTCAGGACTCTTTTGCTTGGCACAGCGCTCCTTTGTACATCACCTCATTGATGTATCCCCTCTGTATTGTCAGTTTGTTGGACAGTATTGAAGCATTTGCTCTGACAACTTGGTCTGAAAGTCTCAGAAGAAAACCAATCCTTCTGTGGAACACCCCATTCAGGATCAAGACCACCATCACAGATTTCATTGTACATTTTATATATTGCAATGCAAACAATGGCTAAAAAGCTCCACATTGGGGAGTGCCAATACTTCCAACAATAGTAAAAAATGCTACAAAATTTTATCATTTTTTCTGCAGCATCAACAGACAAATACATTGAAAAATATAGCTGCCTAGCTTCATTGTACTCATTGGCCCCTACCTACTTGTCATTTCCTTGATCTCTTTCCTTTTTGGAAACAAATAGAAGGCATGATGGAAGTGAATTCAAAGAGGTGAGATTAGTAGTACCAGTTGATTCATAAGAAGTAATCACTTTTGTGTAGGCTTTGGTTTTCTGTGTAGAAGATACTTGCTTCACAGCAATGATTAGTTGCTTGTATTTTGCTATTTTTAGCCAGCTATTGCTTGTATCAGTTTGGTAGTTGTGATTGATGTAGTTACTGTTGATGTCTGTTGGTAGTGGTACAGGTGTACCCAAATCCATTTTCACCAAGGCAGTTTGCAATACCATTGCCTGAGAAGTAATTATCTGCAGTGACATGAGGATGTTTGTTGTATATGTTTCTGGGTTCACAGCCTATTGTAGTTGTGTTCAAGTTTGGGTGTAGTTGTTGTTTGCTTGTTTGTACATTTGTAGGTAACATTGATGCAATATTATCTGTATCAACTTCTTCATTAGTTTCAGGCAAAGGCAGCTTTGAGAGCAATCCAACTCTCTGGATGAGTTTGTACACCTCATTGGCACCTTGAGCTGTGAAGCATGGATCCTTCTTAACTTGTGAATGCCAATGGAAGTAAGCTTGTGGATAATGCTGGCTGATATTGTAAAGTATGACTGTCTGACCTCATTTGTTGACTCCAGGCTTGCCCATAATCCAGTTACAACATGGACCACCATATCCAGAAAAACCTTGTTTCATCAATAAATGCATCATTGCTTGCCTTCTCCATAATATTATTCATGTTTTGGATTGTTGTTTTAAAAATGTAGTCATATTTGGCACATGGATTGTGGTTGGGGTCACCTTGTTTCATTGTGATTGAGCTTAAGTACTGACTTAATTTTGATCCAGCAAGAGTACAACATTACATTCATGATTCATCATTATCAACATCATTCATCACCCAATGCCTGTGAAAAGCACCTTCAGTGCTGCCTCTTGCCTCATCTCAAATCAATACACCAAACCACTTAACTAATTCTTCCTTGGTCGCAGTGTGAAAACCATGTCCATACAATCCACCTCAATACCTTTTAGGACTGAATGCACACACATTTGTCCAAGCATGAACTATTGAAAAGAATGAAATTCTTTTGTCACCTTCCACACCAGATAGGTTTGGTATGTGAATCAGAAGAAAAAAGAAAGGGTGTATCATATCATTTGACCTGCTCAATTGTGAGTCCATATTTCTTTACAAGCTTTGCATGAAGTGTGCCACTTCTTGAATCCGGCAATGGTTTGCCCCAGCATGAACATAATTTTTATGAACTTCTTCATTGGCATAGTATCCTACATAATAAAACTCCCAATCCCCACATCTTCTCTCTCCATCCTCATTTACTGGAACTACAGTTGCATAGCTCAGAGTAAAATGGCCCAAATATTGTCCTTTTGAATACTTTGCTTGACAGGTTATTGAAACCACATTCCTGGATTGTCAACTCTCTCCCAAGGAGG
>JACCDI010408323.1_pt1 | contig 14444 bp, 9 predicted proteins | sample 7442791 | NCBI WGS metagenome assembly JACCDI01 (sample SAMN15323434, study PRJNA562643) | freshwater metagenome | isolation source: river surface water | place: USA:Blue River Watershed | collected 2017-08-15 | reverse complement strand
GTCACCGCCGCGTTGCAGGAAGATGCGCACGGCATTGCGATCTCCAGCTACCAGGGCGGGCATGTCGAGTACTTCCGGTACATGATCGACATGCTGCGGGAGCGCGGCGGCGCACACATCCAGGTCTTCGGCGGCGGCGGCGGCGTGATCGTGCCGGACGAGATCGCCGCGCTGCACGACTACGGCGTGGCGCGCATCTTCAGCCCCGAAGACGGGCAGCGCATGGGGCTCGTTGGCATGATCGTGCACATGATCGAGGCCTGCGACACGGACCTGTCGGTGCACGCGCCGGCCACGGTCGCGCCCTTGCAGCAGGGCGACATGGTCAGTCGGCAGCGGCCACTGGCGCAGCTGATCACTGCGCTCGAGAATGGCCGCGTCGCGCCCGAACTCAAGGCGGCGCTGCACGAGGCTGCGTCGCGGACGGCCATTCCGGTGCTCGGCATCACCGGCACCGGCGGCGCGGGCAAGTCGTCGCTGACCGACGAACTGATCCGCCGCCTGCGGCTCGACCAGGACGATGCGCTGAATGTCGCGCTGATCTCGATCGACCCGTCGCGCCGCAAGTCTGGCGGCGCGCTCTTGGGCGACCGCATCCGCATGAACGCGATCGGCCCGTGGCATGGCCATTCCCGCGTGTTCATGCGCTCGCTGGCCACGCGCGAGGCCGGCTCCGAGATCTCGCAAGCCTTGCCGGACGTGATCGCCGCCTGCCGCGTGGCCGGCTTTGACCTGGTGATCGTCGAGACTTCCGGCATCGGCCAGGGCGATGCGGCGATCGTGCCGCATGTGGACGTGAGCCTGTACGTGATGACGCCGGAGTTCGGTGCTGCGTCGCAACTGGAGAAGATCGACATGCTCGACTTCGCCGACTTCATCGCCATCAACAAGTTCGACCGCAAGGGCGCGCAGGATGCGCTGCGCGATGTGGCCAAGCAGGTGCAGCGCAACCGCGAAGCGTGGGATCAGCCGCCCGAGCAGATGCCGGTGGTCGGCACGCAGGCGTCGCGCTTCAATGACGATGGCGTCACCGCCTTGTACCAGCGCCTGCTGCCGACGCTGGCCGAACGGGGCCTGCCGGCGCGGCCCGGCAAGTTGGCGCCGGTGGCCGTGCGCATGTCGTCGGGGCGCAATGCGATCGTGCCGCCGGCGCGCAGCCGCTATCTGGCCGAGATCGCCGACACGGTGCGCAGCTACCATCGCCGCGTCGACCGGCAGGCGCTCCTCGCCCGCGAACGCCAGCACTTGTCGGAAGCGAAGCGGATGCTGGCGGCGGCCGGCAAGGCGACCGGCAGCAGCGCCGACTTCGACAGCCTGATTGCGCAGCGCGAACAGGCGCTCGACGCCGATGCCCGTACCTTGCTCGACGGCTGGCCGGCACTCAAGGCCGCCTATGAGGGCGACGAACATGTCGTGACCATCCGCGACAAGGAAATCCGCACGACACTCTTCACCGAAACGCTGTCCGGCAACCGCGTGCGCAAGGTCGCGCTACCGACCTACTCAGACCACGGCGACCTGCTGCGCTGGCTGATGAAGGAGCACCTGCCCGGCTACTTCCCGTACACCGCCGGCGTGTTCCCGTTCAAGCGCGAGAACGAAGACCCGACCCGCATGTTCGCCGGCGAAGGCGACGCGTTCCGCACCAACCGCCGCTTCAAGCTCGTCTCCGAAGGCATGCCCGCCAAGCGGCTGTCGACCGCGTTCGACTCGGTCACGCTGTATGGCGCCGACCCGGCGCGGCGCCCGGATATCTATGGCAAGGTCGGCAACTCCGGCGTGTCGATCGCGACCTTGGACGACATGAAGGTGCTGTACGACGGGTTTGACCTGTGCGACCCGACGACCTCGGTATCGATGACGATCAATGGCCCGGCGCCGACGATCCTCGCGTTCTTCATGAACACCGCGATCGACCAGCAACTGGCCAAGTTCCGCGCCGACAAGGGCCGCGAACCGACCGCCGACGAAGCCGCACAGGTGAAGGCCTGGGTGCTGAAGCACGTGCGCGGCACCGTGCAGGCCGACATCCTGAAGGAAGACCAGGGGCAGAACACCTGCATCTTCTCGACCGAGTTCTCGCTGAAGGTGATGGGCGACATCCAGCAGTACTTCGTCGACCATCAGGTGCGCAATTTCTATTCGGTATCGATCTCCGGCTATCACATCGCCGAAGCCGGCGCGAACCCGATCTCGCAGCTGGCCTTCACGCTATCGAATGGCTTCACGTTCGTCGAAGCGTATCTGGCGCGCGGCATGGCGATTGACGACTTCGCGCCGAACCTGTCGTTCTTCTTCTCCAACGGCATGGACCCGGAATACACGGTGCTCGGGCGCGTGGCGCGCCGCATCTGGGCGGTGGCGATGAAGGAAAAGTACGGCGCCAACGAGCGCAGCCAGAAGCTGAAGTACCACATCCAGACCTCGGGCCGCTCGCTGCACGCGCAGGAAGTCGACTTCAACGACATCCGCACGACCTTGCAGGCCTTGATTGCGATCTACGACAACTGCAACTCCTTGCACACGAATGCGTATGACGAGGCGATCACGACGCCGACCGATGAATCGGTGCGCCGGGCACTGGCGATCCAGCTGATCATCAACCGCGAATGGGGGCTCGCGAAGAACGAGAACCCGAACCAGGGCGCGTTCATCCTCGATGAGCTGACCGACCTGGTCGAGGAAGCGGTGCTGCAGGAATTCGAGCGCATCGCCGAGCGCGGCGGCGTGCTCGGGGCGATGGAGACCGGCTACCAGCGCAGCAAGATCCAGGAAGAATCGCTGCTGTACGAACACAGGAAGCATGATGGCAGCCTGCCGATCATTGGCGTCAACACCTTCCGCAACCCGAACGGCGACACGATGCCGCCGGCCTTGCTGCTGGCGCGCTCGACCGACGACGAGAAGCAGTCGCAACTGAAGCGCCTGGCCGAGTTCCACGAGCGGCACAAAGACGAGGCCCCGAAGGCGCTGGCCGCGTTGCAGCAGGCGGTGATCGACGACGGCAATGTGTTCGCGCAGCTGATGGACGCGGTGCGGGTGTGTTCGCTGGGCCAGATCACCGAGGCGCTGTTCGAAGTGGGTGGGCAGTATCGGCGCAGCATGTGATGGCTCCCATCCATTACACGAACTTGTAAAAAACACCTGCGATCTTTGCCGGGGATGCCTGCGCCGCGGATGCCGCAACATTACAATGCGGTATGCCCTCCAACCCTGACCGTTTTGAACCCACCGACACCGCGCTCGAAGCGCGGCTGTCGGCGCTCGACATCGCCGCCTATGGCAAAACCCGCAATCACCTGAGCGGCAAGGTCACGCGGCTGTCGCCCTACATCACGCACGGCTTCATCTCGATTCCCAAGCTGTTCGAGCGGCTTCCTGAACTAAAGCTCGCCGACAAGCTCGCGTTCGAGTTCGGCTGGCGAGAGTTTTTCCATCATGTGTGGAGCCGAGAGGGCGAGCGCATCCTGTCGGACCTGCGACCGGGACTAGCCGGCGTTCGATATGCCGACGAGTTACCCGATGACGTCCGCGAGGGCCGCACCGGCATCGCTGCCATCGACCGCGCGGTGCATGAGCTGTATGCGACCGGCTACCTGCACAATCATGCGCGGATGTGGATCGCCAGCTACGTGGTCCACTTGCGCAAGGTGCACTGGCGCACCGGCGCCGACTGGATGTACGCGCACCTGCTCGACGGCGACCTCGCGTCCAACCACCTGTCGTGGCAATGGGTCGCTGCCACCTTCAGCAGCAAGCCCTACCTGTTCAATGCGGAGAACGTCGCGCGCTACGCGCCGGCCGACTGGCACTGCGCGGGCAGCGCGATCGACACCAGCTACGATGAGCTTGAGCGTATCGCTCGCAGCAATGCGACGGTCGCCCTTGCGCCGTCGCTGGTCGGTGCCACCGAGGCTGAACTTTTGGCAACGCCACCCGACCTCAAGCGGCTATCGATACCAAAAGCAGAACGAATCCGGCTCGTTCACCCGTGGATGCTGGCCGACCAGCCGTTCGACGGGCTGCGCATCGGCGTGATCCACCTGCCCTTCCATGCGAATTTCCGCTGGTCAGGGCTGCGCTGGCGCTTCGTGATGGATAGAATGTCAGCGACCACAGACGCCGTCTTCGTCGGCGACCTGAACGAACTGAAGAACATGCTGTCCGAGACCCCGCACGTCGAATCGACCGCGACCCTGAACCCCGGCTACCGCGAGCTGCTGCGAGCGCTGTGCACGCAGCTGGCCGACGCGCCGCGCCGCTTCGCCAATCCGGCGAAGACCTGCCGCTCGTTCTCCGCGTTCTGGGCGCAGTGCGCGGGCGAGCCGCATGAGAGGAGCTGGCACCGATGAAGCTCGGCGTCGTCTGGTTCAAGCGCGACCTGCGCGTGTTCGACCATGCGCCGCTGGTCGAGGCTGCAAAGCACCGGCAGGTGCTGCCGCTCTACGTGTACGAGCCCGAACTGGTGCGCGCTCCCGATTGTGCGCCACAGCACATCCACTTCATCAATGAGTGCCTCGCCGATCTTGACCAGGCCTTGTCCGCACGCGGCAGCCCGCTGCTGATCCAGTTTGGCGAGATCATCACAGTACTCAAACGTGTGCTCGACACCTTCGGCCCGTTCTCGCTGTACTCGCACGAAGAGACTGGCAATGCGCTCAGCTACGAGCGCGACAAGCGCGTCGCCGCCTGGTGCCGCGAGAACGGGATCGCGTGGAAGGAATTCCCGTCGAACGGCGTAGTGCGCCGCCTCGGATCGCGCGACGAATGGTCCGACATCTGGATGGAAAGAATGAAGCAGCCGTCGCTGCCCGCGCCGGACTTCCTCGGCAGGCCGCCCGGCGAATTGACGCCGAATGGCCTGATGCAGCCGCGCTGGATGGGCATGCAGGGCGAGGACAAGCCGCTGCGCCAGAAAGGCGGCCGCAAGCAGGCCGCGCTGTTGTTCAAGGAATTCCTGAACCAGCGCGTCGGCAGCTACCGCCAATCGATGTCCAGCCCGTTGACCGCCGTCGATACCTGCTCGCGACTGTCGCCTTACATCGCCTACGGTACGCTGTCGATCCGCGAGATCGTGCACCGCGTGTGGAAAGCCCGCGCCGAGCTCAACGCGATGCCGGAACCGGTCCGCCCCAGGGGTGCGCTGGAAGGGCTGAAGTCCTTCGAGAGCCGCCTGCACTGGCACTGCCATTTCATCCAGAAGCTCGAATCCGAACCCGATATCGAGACGCACAACATGCACCGCGGCTTCGACGGCGTGCGCGAGCCGAATTTCGACCCCGAGTATTTCGAGCGCTGGCGCAAGGGCGAGACCGGCTTCCCCCTGATCGACGCCTGCATGAAGATGCTGGCCGAAACCGGCTGGATAAATTTCCGCATGCGCGCGCTGCTGGTCAGCTTCTCGAGCTATCAACTGTGGAATCACTGGCGCGAGCCGGCCCAGCACCTGGCGCGCGAATTCCTCGATTACGAGCCGGGCATCCACTATCCGCAGATACAGATGCAGTCCGGCGTCACCGGCATCAACACGCTGCGCATCTACAACCCGGTGAAGCAGGCGCAGGACCAGGACCCGGACGGCGAGTTCGTGAAACGCTGGCTGCCCGCGCTACAGAACGTGCCGAAAGAATTCATTCACGAGCCGTGGACCATGCCACCGGAGCTGCAGCAGGAAACCGGCGTGATCATCGGCCAGACCTATCCGGAGCCGGTCGTCGACCATCTGGCCACCGCCCGCTATGCCCGCGAGACGCTTTGGGCGCTGCGCCGTGAGCCGGATGCGCGCGAGGAGGCGCGGCGCGTGTTCGACAAGCACGGCAGCCGCAATCCCGCGCGCGAAGGCCGCCGGCCCGCACGATCCAAGGCAAAACCCTCGGACACAAAGAAGGACGACCCGGAACCGACGCCGCAACTGTCGCTGGGCCTCGAGTGATGCCGCGATGCTGAGGGGCGTGCTCGCTGCCGGCACCGCGTTCACGCTGTGGGGCATGTTTCCGGCCTATTTCCGGCTGATGAAGCAGGTACCGCCGCTGGAGATCCTGTCGCATCGCGTGTTGTGGTCGGTGGTGTTCCTGCTCGCGGTCGTCGCGCTGCGCAGGCAGTGGGGCTGGCTTGTAGCGATACGCGCGCAGCCTCGCATCGCGCTGGCCTTTGTCGCCAGTGCCGTGATGCTCGGCTTGAACTGGGTGGTCTATATCTGGGCGGTCAATGGCGGGCATGTGGTCGATGCCTCGCTCGGCTACTTCATCACACCGCTGTTCAATGTGCTGTTCGGGATCATGCTCGGCGAGCGCTTGCGCACGGCACAATGGGCGGCGGTTGCCCTCGCTGCCTGCGGCGTGCTGTGGCTGACCGTGAGCACCGGACACCTGCCGTGGATAGGCCTGGTCGTCGGCATCACGTTCAGCCTGTATGGGCTGATCCGTAAAGTCGCGTCGCTCGGCGCGCTCGAAGGGCTGACCCTCGAAACGGTAGCGCTGCTTCCCGCTGCTACCGCCTTCCTGCTGTTGCCGGATGCCGGCTCATCGCATGCTTTCGGCACCGAAGGCGCGATCACCTTGCTGCTGATGTCGGCCGGCCCGGTAACTGCCGTGCCCTTGCTGATGTTTGCGTACGGTGCGCGCCGTATTCCACTGTCGGTCATCGGCCTGCTGCAATACATCGTGCCGAGCATGCAGCTGCTGCTCGGCGTATGGCTGTATGGCGAACCGTTCGGCCTTGACCGGCAGCTGGGCTTTGCGCTGATCGCCTCGGCGCTGCTGCTGTCCTCGGCCGAGAGCCTGTTGCGCGGGGCAAGCATGTTGTGGGCGCAAAGGGAAGAAAAATCGCCCGGCAAAGGCCGGGCGAAACTGGATTAACCTGCCAGTGATTCTGGCAGACAAGGCAATGAACGCTACGAATTGGTTGGCAGCGCACTCAATGCTTCTGCGAACACGCCGCTTTGGTTGTCTGTCACGTTCTCTGAGGCTTGCATCAGGAATTTGCGATATTGCTTCAGGTTGTTTTCATCTGCGGACTCCGCTGCTATCTTGATGAAGTTGGCGACTTTGACGGCAACGGATACATGTAATTTCTCCTCCCAGATCAGTACTTGATTGTCGAATAGCGCAAACAATCCTTCGCTCAGATTACCGACCGTGACCGGATTGACCACACCCTTCGCCAGGGCGTGCTGTTTTTCCCGATATTCCTTCGAGGCGTGAGGACCAAGCGCGCCCACAACAAGCTTCCGGAGCTTTTCCATATCGGCATGGGGCCTTGTTTCGTTGGCTTGAAATACCAAAGATTTGTCTTTGATCATGCGCCCGAGCCGCATCAGCAATTTCCCAAGCTGCCGAGTATCGAAGGTATTCGGTTCGATCTTCAGCAGAGTGTCGATCGCTGAGTTCGCGATGCCCCGAAGTGACGGACTGTTTTCTCTTTTGCTAAAGCCGGCCAGCAACCCCACAACGGCGGGTGATGCCGACGTCGAAGTCGGCGCAGAGGGTCCGGAGGTGTTCGGAACCCAGTGATTTACCCCCCTGCACAGCCACTCGATCAGCGACAGGATTGAACCGATATCTTTTGCCGTGGCGGCCTCGAGCAATTTTCGCTGATGAATATGGTCAAAAACGGCCCGCATCAGTTTGCAGATAGTCGGACGCAGCGTTGCCCACGTCTGCTCCGGAAAAAAATCATGGCTGCGGTCCAGTTCGATGCAAGCTTTCAGTCCGTAACTAATTCTTCCCACTTGAAACAGGTTGAATGACGCACCTGCAACCAACTGCTTGCTCTGATTCTGGGCATGCACCCAAAAGGCGACGATCTTCGGAGCCAGTTGATCGACTACGTCCGGATATTGCGAATGCTTTTGCAGAGCAATGAAATCCACGTTTTCACCCAGGTCCTTCAGCGCTTGGCAGATATTGCTGAAATTGTCCAAAGGCGCGTCCGGCATCGTCAGAAATCCATCGATCTGCCCTATCACCTCGTTGACTTCTTCGATGGCACGCGCAGGGAGGGTAGTGTCTGGGGCGATGACTCCGCCGGCATCTTGGGCCATCGCCGAGGTCGAGGAGGCAGAAGAAGGCAGGAAATCCGGCGAGGAATGATATTGGACGACAGAATTATCAGCCGCTGGCAGTGCCGTTGTGGATACCGATTTTGTGCCCATCGAGGGCTGCGGCTGAACCGCTTGATTATTGGCAGGAGAGGAATTTCCGTTCAACTTGCTACCCAGCTGTTTCGAGGGCTTCAAGTTCGGATAGCTCTTCAACGTATTTTTCAAATGGAAAGAAGGCTTGCTCATAAGTATCCCGAAATTAGTTGGTCAATTTGTGCGTTTATCGATCGCCTCAGCTCGGTGGAATTTGTCGACTAAAAGTTCGATAGCCGCGCACTTATTGAGCCGCACGCTCTGAGGGTCGGCGCAAAACCCAGGGCAGGTTGGAGCTATTGCTGAAACCGTTGAGAAGGCCAGCGCGCCGAATGTCGACCCGTCTTGCGGCTGCTGCCCTCCCGGCAAAACTGGCGCACACAGTTCGGCTTTGATGTCTTCCGCCTGTACCCTGAACCGCCGTTCGGTTATCCTTTCCCGTCTTCGCGGCGCTCTGCCGCACGCCGACTCCCTAAAGTAAAAGCAATCCATGGCCAATTACGTTTACACAATGAACCGCGTGGGCAAGATCGTTCCGCCCAAGCGCCAGATCCTGAAAGACATTTCGCTGTCCTTTTTCCCGGGCGCCAAGATCGGCGTGCTCGGCCTGAACGGTTCGGGCAAATCGACGCTGCTGAAGATCATGGCTGGCATCGACAAGGACATCGAGGGCGAAGCAGTCCCGATGCCTAACCTGAAGATCGGCTATCTGCCGCAGGAGCCGCAGCTCAATCCCGAGCTGACCGTGCGCCAGGAAGTCGAGAGCGGTCTCGGCGAAGCGTTCGAGGCACGCGCGAAACTCGAGCAGGTGTATGCCGCCTACGCCGAGCCGGATGCTGACTTCGACGCACTGGCGAAAGAGCAGGAAAGGCTGGAATCGATCATCGCGGCGGCCGATGGCGGCAATCTCGAGCTGCAACTCGAAGTCGCCGCCGATGCGCTGCGCCTGCCGCCGTGGGACGCGAAGGTCGGCGTGCTGTCCGGCGGCGAGAAACGTCGCGTTGCGCTGTGCAAGCTGCTGCTGTCGCAACCGGACATGCTGCTGCTTGATGAGCCGACCAACCACCTCGACGCCGAATCGGTCGACTGGCTGGAGCAATTCCTGCAGCGCTTCCCGGGTACCGTGGTCGGCATCACGCACGACCGCTATTTCCTCGACAACGCCGCCGAGTGGATCCTTGAACTCGACCGCGGCCACGGCATTCCGTGGAAAGGCAATTACTCGTCCTGGCTGGAGCAGAAAGAAGGTCGCCTGAAGCAGGAAGAGGCGACCGAATCCGCGCGGCAGAAAGCGCTGAAGAAAGAGCTCGAGTGGGTGCGGCAAAACCCGAAGGGCCGGCAGGCGAAGAGCAAGGCGCGTATTGCGCGCTTCAACGAGCTGTCCGAGCACGAATACCAGAAGCGCAATGAGACGCAGGAAATCTTCATCCCGGTCGCTGAACGGCTCGGCAATGAAGTGATCGAGTTCAAGAACGTCAGCAAAGGCTTTGGTGATCGGCTGCTGATCGATAACCTGTCGTTCAAGATACCGCCGGGTGCGATCGTCGGCATCATCGGCCCGAACGGCGCCGGTAAATCGACGCTGTTCCGCATGATCGCCGGCAAGGAGCAACCGGATAGCGGCGAGATCAGCATAGGCTCGACCGTGAAGGTATCGGTGGTCGACCAGTCGCGCGAAGACCTCGGGAACAAGAAAACCGTATTCGATGATGTAGCGAACGGTGCCGACATCCTGACCGTCGGCCGCTTCGAGATGCCGTCGCGTGCCTACCTTGGCCGCTTCAACTTCAAGGGCAGCGACCAGCAGAAGATCGTCGGCAACCTTTCCGGCGGCGAGCGCGGTCGCCTGCACCTCGCGAAGACGCTGCTAATGGGCGGCAACGTGCTGCTGCTCGATGAACCGTCGAACGACCTCGACGTGGAAACCCTGCGCGCGCTCGAGGATGCCTTGCTCGAATTCGCTGGCAGCGTGATGGTGATCTCGCACGACCGCTGGTTCCTCGACCGCATTGCGACGCATATCCTCGCGTTCGAAGGCGAGTCGCAGGTGGTCTTCTTCGACGGTAACTACCAGGAGTATGAAGCCGACAAGAAGAAGCGTCTCGGCGAGGAAGGCGCGAAGCCGAAGCGCATTCGCTACAAGCCGCTGCGGACCTGATTATCTGCACGCCTGGGCGATCTCCAATCTGATTTCGTATGACTACCCTGGCGGCTTCACTGGACATCGGCGGCACAAAGATGGCCGCCTGCATCGCCGATGCAAGCGGCCCGTTGTTGCGCGTGACCCAGCCGACGATCAAGACCGGCATGCCGGACGCGATCGCGCGGCAGGGCCTGCACCTGATCGCTGAATGCTGTGCCCGTCTGCAGATAGCTCCCGACTCGGTACAGCAGCTCGGCGTCAGCAGCTGCGGCCCGTTTGAAATGCGCGACGGCGCGCTCGGCTTCATTCCGCCTAACTTGTGTGGTGGCCTTGCGAATGGCGACGACCTGCCGAACGACTGGACTTTCCTCCCGCTGGAATCGGTGCTGCGCGAACGATTCGGTACCGTACGTATCGCGAACGACTGCGTGGCCGCATTGCATGGCGAGCGCGCGTTCGGCAGCGCTCCCGCGAATTCGATCTATGTCACCTGGAGCACCGGCATAGGTTTCGGCCTGTGCGTCGACGGACACATCCTGAATGGCAAGTCTGGCAACGCCGGCCATGCAGGTCACATGCTGCTGTCGGATACCTCGGATGCGCTGTGCGGCTGCGGCAATCGCGGCGACCTCGAGGGCATGATCGGCGGGCGGAATTTCGGCAAGCATCTGGGCAAACCGCTCGAACAGATTTTCATGGATGCCAGTCATGGCGACGCGTCCGCGCTGCTAGTCGTGCAGGAGGCGGCGCGCTGGTTCGGACGCGCGCTGTACAACCTGGTGGCCATTCTCGACACCGAAGCGATCTACATAGGCGGCAGCGTGTGGCGGCACAATGAGGCGCTGCTCGCGCCGCTGGCGACGCAAGAGATAGGCAGCCGCTTGCCTGCGCTGACGCGCGGCGTCTCGGTGCAAGGCGCAGCGCTGGGCGAACTGGTGACCGACATGGGCGCATTCGCTCTGGTGGTACCCGAACCGTGGATCGCGGACTGGCGCTTGCGGAGGCCGTGGGAGGCACTGGGCTCTGTGCCGCTTTCCGATTAAGGCGCACCGCCCCAAGCTTGCAAACCCGCTACAATCCGCCGGCACAAAACCAAAAAACAAAACCGGTGACTTCCCTCTTCCCCGACCCGCTGGTCATCGACCAGCTGACAAAAAACTTCGGCCCGCGCCGCGCCGTCGATGGCGTCAGCTTTTCCGTCGCGCCCGGCGAATTCGTCGCGCTGCTGGGGCCCAATGGCGCAGGCAAGTCGACGCTGTTCCAGATGCTGTCCGGCCTGTTCGTGGCTGACGGCGGCACCGCGAAGGTGGCTGGCCATGACATCGGCACCGACCCGATCAGCGCGCTGGCCGAGCTCGCGATCGTGTTCCAGCAACCGGCGCTCGACCTCGACCTGTCGGTCGCCGCCAACATGCAGTTCCAGACCGACCTGCACGGTATCGCGCGGGCAGAGGCGAAGCGGCGCATCGCGCACTGGCTGGATCGCTTCAAGCTCGCCGACCGCGCGCAGGAAGCCTGCCGCAACCTGTCCGGCGGCATGCGCCGCAAGGTCGAGCTGGCCCGCGCGCTGCTGTCGCAGCCGCAGCTCTTGCTGATGGACGAGGCGACCGTCGGCATCGACCCGGCGTCGCGCGCGGCGATACTGGCCGACGTGAAGGCGCTGTGCCATGAGCGCGCGATGGGCGTGCTGTGGGCCACGCACCTGGTGGACGAAGCCGAAGCAGCCGACCGCATCGTCGTGATGGCCGCTGGCACGGTGCGTTTCAACGGCAACGCGAAAGACCTGATGAAGCAGACCGGCCACGCGACCCTGCTCGACGCCTTCCTTCACCTGACCAAAGCGGAGGCCAAGGCATGAAACTGCTGCACGCGCGCCTCGCACTGGCCGCCATCGCCGGCCGCGAGATTCACAAGTTTCTGCGCCAGCCCGGTCGGCTTGCGTCATCGCTGGTGCGACCGCTGCTGTGGATGGTGGTGTTCGCCGCGGGCTTCCGGCAAATGCCTGACCTCGGCTCGGTGATGCCCTTCGACCCCAACCTCGACTACCGGCTCTACATGGTGCCGGGGCTGGCGCTGATGGTCTGCCTGTTCAACGGCATGCAGTCATCGCTGGCGATGGTCTATGACCGCGAGATGGGCGTGATGCGCCTGCTGCTGACCGCGCCGCTGCCGCGCACCTACCTGCTGGCCTGCAAGCTGATGGGCGGCGCCTTCCTGTCCGTGCTGCAGGCGCTGGCCTACATGATCCTGGTCGTGGTCTGGAACATCGGCCTGTCGCCGTGGCAGGTGCTGACCGCGCTGCCGGCGCTGGTGGCCGGCGCGCTGATGCTGTCGGCTTTCGGGCTGATGCTGTCGGTGTACATCCGGCAGCTGGAAAACTTCGCTGGCACGATGAACTTCGTGATCTTCCCGATGTTCTTCCTGTCGTCCGCGCTCTACCCCATACGCCGCATGCAGGATGCGGGCGCCGACTGGATCTTCCGCATCTCGTCGCTGAACCCGTTCACGCACGCGGTCGAGTCGCTGCGGCACGCGCTGTACGGCGAAGTCTCTGCCTCGCTGCTCGTGGTGCTCGCGTCGGCGCTGGTGTTCTATCTGGTGGCAGCCGCCGGCTATGACCCGCAGCGCGGGCTGATCAAGTCGGCGCGCGGCGGCTGACGCCGCAGGCCGGCGTCAGCCGCCGGCCTTCCCTTCCTCCGGCGGGCACTTCATGAAGTTGACCAGGAAGCCCTCCCGCCAGTCTATGCCCTGCTCGCCCAGATAATTGTTCTGCACAAAGTAGGCCTGTCGCTCGCTGTCGATGCGGCGACGGCAATCGTCGAAATAGTCGTGCCCGTATTTCCTGTGTTGCAGCACATGCACCAGTTCGTGGACGATGAAGCCGTTGTCCATCGGGTCATTCAGGTCGAGCGAGTCGCGCAGGTAGATGCGGTAGTCCTCGGCATCGAACAGCGCCGCCATCGCAGTGCAGCGTCCGGGCTCGTCCGGGCAGACTTTTTCCGCCAATACGGCCGCGCTCACCTGCTCGATCGGCGGCAGGTCGGCGGTATCGATCGCGGGCAGCGACGAATAGCGGATCGCGGCGGCGAGCAGCCGGGCCAGCAGTTCTGCCGAGAGGTTCATGGTTGTTCCTTCGTTAGGGTTTTTTTGTCCGCACTACGGCCGCAAGAAGCTTTCGTGCCAGCCCGACTGTCACGCAATTACGCGGCACTGTCCGCATCCCGACTGTTCAAAGATGTGACACCTGAGCGGATTTGTCACAGCCCTGCTTTCATCTGTTGAGAGTTTTTGCGGGTTTTGGCTCATATGCGTGAGCATTATTCATGGCATGTCCTTTGCGTTATATCTTCGCTGCTTCCGGTCGTTTGCCAGCTTGGCAACCGACCAGTGCGCGAAAAACCTTATAGCCAATTTGGCATAACCAAGGGGAGATGAAAGATGAAGAGGAAACTTCTTGCGTCGACGATCGGCATGGCGCTGATCACCGGCTCGTCGGCTTTCGCGGCCGCCGTGACCGACGCAATGATCGAAAACGACGCCAAGTCGACCGGCGACGTCCTGAGCTGGGGCATGGGTACCCAGGGCCAGCGCTTCTCGACGCTGAGCAAGGTCAACGCCGGCAACGTTTCCAAGCTGGTTCCGGCATGGTCGATGTCCTTCGGCGGCGAGAAGCAGCGCGGCCAGGAATCGCAGCCGCTGGTCCACAACGGCAAGATGTTCGTTACCGCGTCCTACTCGCGTATTTACGCGCTGGACACCAAGACCGGCAAGAAGCTGTGGAAATACGAGCATCGCCTCCCGGACGGCATCATGCCGTGCTGCGACGTGATCAACCGCGGCGCCGCACTGTATGACAACCTGGTCATCTTCGCGACGCTGGACGCACAGCTGGTCGCGCTGGACCAGAACACCGGCAACGTCGTCTGGAAAGAGAAGATCGATGAATACTCGGCTGGCTACTCGGCATCGGCAGCGCCGATCGTCGCAGGCGGCCTGCTGCTGACCGGCGTGTCCGGCGGCGAATTCGGCGTGATCGGCCGCGTTGAAGCGCGCGATCCGAAGACCGGCAAGATGGTCTGGGTCCGTCCGACGGTCGAAGGCCACATGGGCTACAAGTACGTCGACGGCAAGGCTGTCGAGAACGGCAGCTCGGGCACGACCGGCAAG
>JACCDI010872411.1_pt1 | contig 14447 bp, 10 predicted proteins | sample 7442791 | NCBI WGS metagenome assembly JACCDI01 (sample SAMN15323434, study PRJNA562643) | freshwater metagenome | isolation source: river surface water | place: USA:Blue River Watershed | collected 2017-08-15 | reverse complement strand
TTTTAATAAGGATGAATTTATAAGTTGAATTTATAACTAGATAGGATTTTAAGGAACAATTCATAATGAAGTACGAAAAAGAAATTAATAGAAGAAAAAGTTTTGCGATTATCTCGCATCCGGATGCTGGTAAAACTACCTTAACGGAGAAGTTATTGTTATTTGGTGGTGCGATCCAAACAGCTGGTGCCGTTAAAAGCAATAAGATTAAAAAACATGCGACTTCGGATTTCTTGGATAAAGAACGTCAAAGAGGTATCTCAGTGGCGTATTCTGTGATGTCTTTGGAATATAAAGGCAATTTGATCAACTTATTGGATACACCAGGGCACAAGGACTTTGCGGAAGATACTTACAGAACATTAACTGCGGTAGACAGCGTTATCTTAGTAATTGATAGTGTGAATGGTGTGGAGCCTCAAACGCGTCGTTTAATGGAAGTATGTAGTATGCGTGCAACTCCAGTGATTGTATTCATCAATAAGATGGACCGTGATGGTAAGAACAGATTTGATTTATTAGAAGAGATAGAAGCAGAATTAAAAATATCATTACACCCAATGACTTGGCCTATTAATAGTGGTAAGGAATTTAAAGGAGTGTACAATTTACATGATAAAAGTTTGCGTTTGTTTACTGCTAGCACGAAGGCCGATGATGAAGATGTAGTAGCGATCGAAGATTTATCAAGTCAAGTATTGCAACAAAAAGTGGGCGACCGTGATGCAGATTTATTAAGAGAAGATGTAGAATTAATAGACGGGGTTTATGGGGCATTGAATCCAGCAGATTATTTGTCTGGTACAATAGCACCTGTATTTTTTGGTTCTGCTGTGAATAATTTCGGGGTCCAAGAAATGCTAGATACATTCATTCAAATTGCACCAACACCAAGAGATCGAGAGACCAATGTAAGAAAGGTACAAGCGGGCGAAGATAAGTTTAGCGGGTTCATTTTCAAGATCCACGCGAACTTAGATCCAAAACACCGCGATCGTATTGCATTCATGCGTGTGTGCAGCGGCAAGTTTGAAAGAAATAAGTATTACAAGCATGTGCGTCTAGACAAGGACGTACGTTTTACAAACCCGTACACTTTCTTAGCACGTAGCAAGGATATTGTGGAAGATGCGTATCCTGGGGATGTAGTGGGTTTATTTGATACAGGTAATTTCAAAATTGGAGATACCTTAACAGAAGGAGAGAAGTTTTACTTTACGGGTATCCCTACCTTCTCTCCAGAGATCTTTAAAGAATTGGTGAACAAAGATCCAATGAAGACCAAGCAATTGGAGAAGGGTATACAACAGTTAACAGACGAGGGGGTAGCGCAGTTGTTTACGCAGTTTGGTGGCAATAAAAAAATCATTGGTTGTGTGGGAGATTTACAGTTCGAAGTCATCCAATATCGTTTATTGCAAGAATATGGTGCTGCTTGTGAATTTAGAACCCTGCCTTTTTACAAAGCTTGTTGGTTGACTTCTAACGACAAAAATAAATTGAACGATTTCTTGCGCTATAAGCAACAAAATGCGGCAGAAGACAAAGATGGTTCACCCGTGTATTTAGCACAAAGTGAATGGTTCTTAAATACAGAGATCACCAACAATCCAGACATTACATTCCACTTCACCAACGAGGTGAATAAATAAAAAGCCAAACGAATCAAAATAGTTCGTTTAAATATACTTTATGAAGTCAAAAACTTTAAAACAGAACAAAGTCAATATCATCACATTAGGTTGTAGTAAAAACTTAGTAGATAGTGAAATGCTGAGTGGTCAATTGGCTGCCAATGATATAGATGTGGTGCATGAAAACAAGAAGTTAGACCACAATATTGTGGTAGTGAATACCTGTGGCTTTATCGACAAGGCAAAAGAGGAGAGTGTGAATACTATCTTAGATCAGGTTGCCTTAAAAAATAAAGGAAAGTTAGATAAAGTATATGTTACAGGTTGTTTGAGTGAAAGATATAGAGGCGACTTGGCTGCAGAAATACCAGAAGTGGATGCTTGGTTTGGTACCATGGAATTGCCCTTGATGTTGAATCAATTGAACGCAGATTATAAAGCAGAATTGTTAGGAGAGCGTTTATTGAGTACGCCTCAGCATTACGCCTATTTAAAAATTAGTGAAGGTTGTAATCGTACTTGCTCCTTTTGTGCCATCCCATTGATGCGTGGTCAACACGTGAGTAAGACCATCGAGCAATTGGTAGATGAAACGAAGGGATTGGTAAAGAAGGGAGTGAAAGAGATCATGTTAATTGCCCAAGAGTTAACTTATTACGGGTTGGATATTTATAAAGAACGTGCTTTGCCAAAATTATTAAATGCTTTGGCAGATGTAGAAGGAGTGGAGTGGATTCGTTTGCACTATGCCTATCCTTCCAAGTTTCCTTTAGACGTATTGGATGTGATGCGTGAACGCGATAATATTTGTAAGTACATCGATATTCCATTGCAGCATGCAAGTAACAATATGTTGAAAGCAATGCGTCGTAATATTACTAGAGAAGAAATGAGCGAGTTGATCCACGAAATCAGAAATCGTGTACCAGGTATCGCCATTCGTACCACTTTGATTGCAGGTTTCCCAGGAGAAACATTAGAAGATATTGAAGAATTAAAAGCATTCTTACAAGAACATAAATTTGACCGTGTAGGCATCTTCACTTATAGCCATGAGGAAAACACAAGTGCACATGATTTAGTGGACGATGTGCCTGCAGAAGAAAAGCAACGCCGTGCAGAAGAGATCATGGAAGTACAACAAGAAATCAGCCTAGAAATCAATCAGGCTAAGGAGGGACAAATCTTAAAAGTATTGGTAGATAAAAAAGAAGCTGGACGTTTCCTAGGACGCACACAATTTGATAGTGTGGAAGTAGACAACGAAGTAGTCATCAATACGAATAAAAGATTGAAGCCAGGTGATTTTGTGAACGTAAAGATTACGAAAGCTTACGACTATGATTTAGAGGGGGAGTTGGTTGACTAGAATAATAGGCAACAACACCTGCACTCACCGCAAAATAACCCATCATCAAGTAGCTGCTAGGGCTATAGTAATATTGTAGTCCAAACCATCCACCATAGATGATGATGCCTGCAATGCAAATTGCATTTTTACAGGTTTCAATGATCCAAGCATTGGGATTGCGGTCCATGAATTCAGTGAGTGCATACACTTGCGCGAAAACGAATAAGCCATAGTAAAGCATATTCGGTAGTCCAATATTGGCTACGTTCCCAAACAAATAACTCACCAATAAAAGCAAGCAGAATAGTTGTATCCATAGATATACCATCATGCCTTTTGGTGCAGGGGTATCGTATTTTTCGAAATGGTACACATCCTCAATTTTTGCTATAGGATATTTTTCAATCACATCTGCTGGTCTCCAGCCCAATGGCATCAACCAAACACGCAATTTATCTTTCCAGCTTTGAGTATGCCAAGCATCTTTTGCCAACAACCAAAGATGCATAAAATTAATTTTGATAGGATTCCAAGTGCGCACTGGACGCGTTACGCCGAATACTGCTGGAATGTCTGCACGCTCTTCCTGAAATGTGCCAAACATACGATCCCAGAAGATGAATATTTGACCATAGTTTTTGTCTAGGTATTCCGGATTAATCGCATGGTGAACTCGGTGATGTGCTGGGGTAACAATAATGTATTCTAACCAGCCCATCTTATCAATATGTCTTGTATGGTACCAAAACTGCGCAAATAAATGTAAAGGAGCAACTACGGCAATTACTTGCTGAGGCACACCAAAAATAGCAGCAGGGATCAATAAAAAAGCATAGATCCTAAAGTAAACCGATATGCTTTGTCTTAGGGCACATGCCAGGTTAAATTCTTCACTACTGTGATGAATGATATGGTTGTTCCAGAAAAAATTAACGGTATGTGCCAATCGGTGAACCCAATAACCAGAAAAGTCTAAGGCTAAAAAAGCAATCACATAGAGTAGCCAACTTGATTGCACTTGATAGATGGTTAAGTGCTCCACCAACCAGCCATAACTGATGATCGCCACGCTCATTCCTAAAACATCTTTGGTTGAATTGGTCACCCCCGAGCTTAAGCTAGAGATCATATCCAGTGTCCTTACGGTGTCAAACCCTTTGCGCCAGCCATACCATTTTTCAAATAAGACTAACAATAAAAATAGGGGCATGGCAATAATCAAAATCTTACCGTAGGTTTCCATAGGGACAGTTTTAAGCGAGCAATCATTTTGCTGTATAAATGTATTATTTTTTGCGCATTCTTTAATAAAATGCCTATATCAAAGCATTTTTCCCGAAATTTGCACACGATGTCTTCAAGCTGTGTTCATATCCCATTTAGTACAACCCAATTGTTCTCCAAGCTAGTCAATGATTATGTGGAGGAAAAAGGCACCGCTCAAGCATTTGTGCAATATGCGCCTAATACAGAAGGGTATCAAGCAGCCATAGAAGGAAGAAAAGCAAATCCTGTAAACCGTGCATTGTTGGTGGAGGTGTTGACTGCCCAGTATGCCAATTTGCAACAGGAAGCTGCTGTGAACGACAATATCGCTTTGCTCAAAAAGGACAATACTTTTGTGGTTACCACAGCACATCAGCCCAATTTATTTTCAGGCCCTTTATATTTCTTTTATAAAATTATTCATGCCATCCAATTGGCTGCAAGTTTGAAAGCGCAGTTTCCTCAGGATCATTTTGTGCCCGTATATTATATGGGTTCAGAAGATGCTGACTTAGACGAAGTAGGGTCTTTTAATATTGAATCCACAAGGTATCAATGGAATACCAAACAAACAGGTGCTATAGGAAGGATGCAAGTGGATGATGCTTTGTTGAAATTGATTCAGCAATTAGAAGGCTACTGGGCCATCTTGCCACAGGGTCAAAATGCATTGGCTATTTTAAAAGAAGCCTATCAAAAAGGGAAGACTATTAATGAAGCGACTTTGTATTTTGTACATGCATTTTTTGGTCCAAAAGGATTGATTGTTTTGCAACCAGATGATGCAAAACTAAAAGCTGCTTTTATTCCTGTAATGGAGAAAGAATTGTTATCCCAGTTTTCGCATGAAGCGATTCAGCCTGCGATTGCGCGTTTAGCAAAGGACTACCATGTACAAACAGAAGGTCGTAGTTTGAATCTGTTTTATTTAAAAGACCAGACTAGAGCAAGAATAGAAAAACAAGGAGACCTATATATAGTGGTGGATACGGAGATTCGTTTTGCGCAGTCCGAAATCATAGCGGAATTGCACCAGCATCCAGAACGCTTTAGCCCAAATGTCATATTAAGAGGGGTGTATCAAGAAACCATCTTGCCAGGTGTGGTTTTTGTAGGGGGAGGCGGAGAATTGGCATATTGGATGGAATTAAAAAATGTGTTTCAACAAGTGGGGGTGCATTATCCATTATTGCAGTTAAGAAATTCTTTTTTATTCATGAATCAAAAGCAAGCTGCTCAATGGAAGGAGATGCAGTTTGAGGTTCAGGATTTATTTAAGCCATTATTAGATTTGGAAATAGCGTATGTTAAAAAGCATGCCACTGAAGCTTTGCATTTGAATGAACAGTTGGACACATTAGCTAGTTTATATGCTACAATCAAAAACGAAGTAGTGAAAGTGGATCCAACACTAGGTGCACATGCAGAAAACTTGGCACATCAAGCAAAAGCAAAGTTGGAAGCATTAGAAAAGAAGATGGTACGTGCCGAAAGGCGTAAACAAGCAGTGGCTATACAACGCATACACCGCATTAAAAAGGAATTATTTCCTCAGGATAATTTGCAGGAAAGAGTGGAGAATTTTTCTAAATGGGTAGGGCAGCATGACCTTGCATGGATTAATACCATCATGGACAATTCAACAGGATTGGAATCTCGCTTTAGAATAATAACAATCGACTAAGTAAAGTATACGAGCAATAAATTTCTCCTAATTTAAAATTTACTATTTACGCGTCAAATTGGTTGTCCCAATTCGTTTTAAGTTTACTTACTTTCTCCATTACTTCCGATTCCATTTGCAATTTATAATCGGCCATTGCTTTAGAAATGGTTTCGTTATGGGTGCCAATAATTTGTGCAGCCAATAAGCCTGCGTTCTTAGCAGCATTCAATGCAACAGTAGCAACTGGAACACCATTGGGCATTTGTAAAATAGATAAAACAGAATCCCATCCGTCGATAGAATTAGAAGATTTAATTGGAACGCCAATCACAGGCAAAGTCGTAATGGCTGCAACCATACCTGGTAAATGTGCAGCACCACCAGCGCCAGCAATAATCACTTTTAATCCTCTTGTTTTGGCTTGCTTAGCATAATCGACCATTCTTTCTGGCGTTCTATGTGCCGAAACCACCGTTAATTCAAAGGGGATATTGAATGTCTTTAGGATATCAGCAGCAGCTTGCATGATGTTTAAATCACTGTCACTTCCCATGATAATTCCGACTAAAGGATGGTTGGCCATAAAATGTATTTACTGCAAGTTAATTAAATTTTTGTTAGGACTGATCTAGTGCTCTTTTATACAACTGAATGGTATTTTCAAGTCCAAGGTACAAGGCATCACAAATAAGTGCATGACCAATGGATACTTCGTCTATAGATGGAATTTCTTTCACTAAATAAGCAAGGTTAAAACGGTCTAGGTCATGCCCGGCATTGATGCCTAGTCCAAGTTCCTTAGCGGCAGCTGCGGCCAATTTATACTCCAGTATGGCAGTTTCTCTCTCACCTTTAGCAAAGGCTTTCGCATACCCTTCTGTGTATAATTCAATTCGGTCAGTGCCTGTTTTTGCGGCGCCTTTCACCATTTCAATACTCGGATTCACAAAGATAGATACGCGAATGCCTGCAGCTTTAAACACCGCAATGATTTCTGTTAAATAAGCTTTCTCTGTAATAGTATCCCAGCCATGGTCGCTGGTCAATTGATTGAGTGCATCAGGCACCAAAGTCACTTGTGCGGGTTTTGTAGCCAATACTAAGTCTACAAATTTTTGTTCCTTAGGATTGCCTTCTATGTTGAACTCTGTATGTATGTTTTCCTTTAAATCATAAACATCTTGATATCGAATATGTCTTTCATCTGGTCTAGGATGCACGGTGATACCTTGGGCACCAAATCGCTCGCAATCTAAAGCTACTTTTAACAAATCTGGATTGTTGCCGCCACGACTATTTCTTAGGGTGGCTATCTTATTTATGTTTACACTTAAATGAGTCATGAGCAAATTTAAGTTAATTTTGCATCTCAATTATCACCTCATGGCTTATTCTAATTTAGAAGCTTGTTTATTGGATTTAGAGCGAAATGGACAACTACTCCGTATAAAGGAGGAAGTAGATCCGCATCTAGAAATGGCTGCGATACATTTACGTATTCATGAACAAAAAGGACCAGCTATTTTATTTGAAAAAGTAAAAGGTTCAAAGTTCAGGGCAGCATCTAATATTTTCGGCACATTAGAAAGAAGTGAATTTATTTTTAGAGATACATTGCCACAGGTAAAAAAATTAATTGAAATCAAAATTGATCCAGCTGCTGCGATCAAAAATCCATTGGCTGCATTAAGTGCATTGCCTGCGGCGATCAATGCATTGCCGAAAAAAAATCCAATCAGTCAACCAGTTACTTACGAAGAAATTAAAATCAGTGACCTGCCTTTAATCAAGCATTGGTCCATGGACGGAGGCGCTTATGTGACACTGCCTCAAGTGTATACAGAAGACGCAGATAAGCCAGGCATTGCGAATAGTAATTTAGGCATGTATCGAATTCAATTAACAGGGAATGAATATGAGTTGGATAAAGAAATTGGCTTGCACTATCAATTACATAGAGGGATAGGAGTGCATCAAACCAAGGCGAATAAAAAAGGGATGCCATTAAAAGTGAGTTGTTTTGTGGGCGGTCCTCCAGCACATAGTGTGGCTGCGGTGATGCCACTTCCGGAAGGATTAAGTGAAATGAATTTTGCAGGGGTACTTGCTGGTAAAAGATTTGGCTACACCTACAAGGATGGATATTGTTTAAGTACAGATGCAGACTTTGTAATTACAGGAGAAGTGTATCCCGGGGAAAATAAACCAGAAGGTCCTTTTGGAGACCATTTGGGTTATTATAGTTTACAACATACATTTCCTTTAATGCGTGTGCACAAAGTATACGCGCGTAAAAATGCCATTTGGGCATTCACAGTGGTGGGACGTCCTCCACAGGAAGACACAAGTTTTGGTCAGTTGATCCATGCCATGACAGGTGCTGCAGTGTCCAATGAAATTCCTGGATTAAAAGAAGTGCATGCAGTAGATGCTGCAGGGGTACATCCTTTATTGTTGGCAATAGGTAGTGAGCGTTACACACCTTATCTAACCAATAAGCAACCGGCAGAAATTTTAACCATTGCAAATCATATATTAGGAACAGGTCAATTGAGTTTGGCTAAATTTGTGTTCATCACTGCAGATGATACCAATCAATTATCAACCCATCATGTACAGGAATATTTTGAATACATTTTGTCGAGACTTGATTTAGCAAATGATATTCACTTTTATACCAAGACCACCATGGATACTTTAGATTATTCTGGTGATGGTTTGAATACTGGATCTAAAGTAGTGATCGCAGCCTATGGCGATGTGAAAAGAAATTTAGCAACCACTGTTCCGGCTAGATTAATAGCATTGAATGTGGAAGCTAGCTTGGTGATGCCTGGTGTGATTGCAGTGAATGCCTCCGCCTATTCTACAGCAGCATTGCAAAATGCATTGGAAGGACAGGGAGAAGCATTGTTAGCACAGGAAGGGGTGGTGATGATCATTAGAACCGAAGATCCAGCATGGATGGCGAGTGACTTGAACAATTTCTTATGGGCTACATTTACTAGAACCAATCCATCACATGATATGGATGCAATTGATGCGTCTACGCATCATAAACATTGGGGCGCTAAAGGACCATTGGTATTTGATGCAACCATTAAGCCACATCACGCCCCACCAGTAGTTAAAGACCCTGCAATTGAAAAGAAGGTAGATGCTATTTTAGAAAAATACGGATACTAGGCAGGTACTTCGATCCATGTATGGTCTGCTAATAATTTTACTGTTGCAATGAATTGCGCAAAAGGTCCCGCTCCGCCGCCCCATTCGTGTGGTGCAACCATGGACAATACATGCGATCCATCCTGCTTTTCATAGACGTGATAAATTTGTCCAATCTGAGGTTTGAAGGTGATTTTAGCTTCGTAAATCATCATACTTAATTCTTTACGCTTACGAATTTCTTGCGCCTGTCTAGCTAATAATTCAATTTGCTCCTTAATCTGATTCAGCTGCATATTGGTTTGATCCTCCATGGCAGATAATGCTTTGTGTTTGATGACGCCCTCTTTAGTAGGTCGAATAGCCACACTGCCTGCAGAAGAGGCATAAGGCAACACACTTAATTGTTTATGGTAGACTTCGATGTTTTTAAATGGGCTTTGATCTTCTTTAAATCCCTCGTGTGTGACTTTTAAAAAGCCGTTCGCAAGAATTTCATGCACTACTTTAAGGGATAAGGCATCATTTTTGAAAAACTGCACAGTGAGGCATGAAGCATTGTTGATTTCGGCGCTGATGGTGTCGGCTAGTTCAATGTTATCAAAATCCATTGGCTGGCCATTCGGATTTACTTGATATTGGGCATAGAAAGCATCGTTTTCTAGGTTCACCCAATTGTGGCTGAAACTTAATAAGTGTCCTTGCGGAACTGTCTCAATTTTATAATTACCAGATTTTGGTACCATTTGGTATTCGAAATCACATTTCTCAGGAAACAATTGCCAGCTGGCTAAAAAATTATATGCTTGAACCATAATGAATACAACAATTTAAGTCTTGAATGGTTGAGTCAAGAGGGCTCAAAATTAATTTATTTCAACATAATTAGGCTTCTCAATGATATTGGAATTGTATTTGTACCTAAGGTTGGTAATTAAGCTAAAATTCCATGGGCTTAGTTGTTGATTGGTCCTTGGGAAATAGAATCCTTTTAGTTCAATGGTACCGAAAATAAGGTTCTCGTTCCTTATCCTCATCCCAGAACCAATAGAACTATAGATGTCACCTTTTAAAATAGGATCACCCATTGTTCTAATATAAGTAAGGTTGCCAAACACAAATGGCGCTGATTTAAATCCCCAAATGGCACGGTTATTATAAAATACAGTTTCCCAGTTGGCAGAGATACGCGTACCGCCTTTTATTTGCTCTCGATTTAGTTGAGGTATACCATAAATACTATTGATCCTTAAAGCTTCATTGTATTTATTTTTCAAGGTTTGCGTAAAGCTTAGATTTAGAATTTGGCGATAACCGAATCCATTATTCAAATATTTTAGTTTACTAAACTGTTCTAAGCTAGTTAAGAATCTAAAATCTTGCAATGACTTATCCATATAGCTACTCGCTATATTGGCAATGATATGCGTGTAATTTTCCTTTCTTGAAAGTTTGTATTGTTCAAATTTAAATCCGAGATAAGGCGCTTGGTCTTGTTCAATCTGATACCCGCCTGTAGTCCATGTCAAAGATCGGCCAATGGGTAAATCCTCGTACCTGCCTAATCCATACAAGTAACGTGTTCTGTATACAGATTGCCTCACAATGGTATAGGAAATAAAATTAGCGATTAGGTTTTGATAATTTCGATCTAATTGTAATTGATAATTGAGAGGCCTTTCTTTAAAATCATTTTCAAGATGCCTGTATTGTATAAACTGTCTATCCTCATTTGCTTTGATCATTCTTTTTTTCTTTGTCAGCTGATAGCCAATCCAAATATCTTTATGCTTTAAATTATAATTTAGTGCTAGGTTGTAGATGGAATCCCATTTGTTTGGGAAAACATTTTCATTCACTGCTTCAAGGTATTCCATACCGCCCAACCATTTGCTATTGGGGTGGAGGATAGGTCTTTGTATACTGATATAATTTTTCCTAGCAGACAAAACGTTGTTGGCTAAATTATTGCCAAATTGGTTCATACCAGCATTCACTGAAATAAAACTACCAAAAATATTACTCAGTCCAAAGTCATAGCCCCATCCCGATTTGGGTGTTCTTTCATTCTCGAAATTTTGAATGAGTTGAAGGCTATTACCTGTTCCTGCTAGGTTGGTATTGTTGATTTTGGCGGAATAGGCATTTTTGTTATTGATGAGTATTTCTCCTCCATAAGAGAATAAGTCCTTAGTAATGACTAGTAGGTCAACTTGATTGGTGTCGTAAGGAGTGACAATCGCTGTTATTTTTGCATCTTGTATATAATTTAAATTTCTAAGCCATTTTTCATTATAGGCAATAATGGAGGGATCAAATAAATCCCATTCACTAAAGAATAAGTTTTCTCTTATGGCTCTTGTATTTGAATTGTAATGCAATTGATTGCCTAGTCTTGAGAAAAAATCTTTGAAATTAGATTCAGTTGAGTCTATGTTGGTCGAAAAATTATGTTGTTCAATAGTGATACTATTGATTCGTTTGCCTGCATAAGATTTTAGGGTAGCAATATTGTTGAATAAATAAATTCTATTACTATCCGTCATAGAAAGCGATTTGCCAGTGATGGCTTTCTTTGCTCTTTCCATTAAACTTGTTTGTGCAAATGAATTTTGCGCTTGCAAGCATGAAAGTAGAGTGAAAAGTAGAATCGTTTTTCGCATTGTTTTATAAAACTTTAACAGCTCTTTGTTTCAATGCAGCCAATGGGATATTCAATAGTTTGCCAATTGGTTTGCCATTTTGGTAACTCATCACCCTTAAAATGGTCACATCCTCTGGAATGAGGATAGGTGCATTAAAATGATGGCTATAATTGTCTGGCATAGACTCGTCAATGCTGTAATAAAAATCCAATCCATTGATTTCGCCTTCCATATGGGCGTACAATTCACCTTTGGTATTTAAAGTAGTGGTGACAATAGGATCGTAAATGCTTTTTGCATATTTAATTTTCAAAGTATCTAGGATCGCAAAATGACTTTCAACTTTATTTGTAAATCTGTTCCAGTCCTTGCTTGTTTTAGGCGACCAAGCGACTTCGGCGATCGCCATTAGTCTTGGCCATGCCATGTATTCTAGGTTCCTAATATTTTGTAATTGTTCAGTCCATAAATTACCTTGATTCCCCAAAATATATTTTTCCTCAACGCCTTCAGGAACGGGTTCAAAGCTATAGGTTTTCTTCATCCTAAGCCCGGCATAGACTGTGCCTTCTGCTGTCGCTTCGCCTTGGTAATAATCCAAATAATTATGTGAGCTTGGGCTCATGACAACAGGATGTTTTTGCTTGGCTGCTTCCGCGCCACCTTTCACACCTCTCCAGCTCATGACAGCAGCCTCAGGGGCTAATCCTCCTTCAAGTATTTCATCCCAGCCCATTAGTTTCTTGCCCTTGGACTGCATGATTTTTTCTACTTTACGTACAAAATAACTTTGCACTTCTTCTTGGTTCTTTAAATTTTCTTTTTGCATCAGCGCTTTAATGTCGGCACTTTTAGCCCAATTGTTTTTAGCAGTTTCGTCACCACCCATATGGATGTACTCAAATGGGAATAGGGTAGCTAGTTCACCAAAAATAATATCTAAGAATTCGTAGACTTCTTTTTTGGAAGGATCAAGGTTGTTGTCGATCCTTGCAGTGATATGTCCATTCATGCCAGACCAGTCTATGAATTCTTCGCCTGCATTTACTTGATAAGGATAATTTGGGGTAGTGCTTAATTGCGGGTAGGCTGCTAGGAATGCCATGCTATGACCAGGCACATCAATTTCTGGCATGATTTCGATATGCTTAGTTTTTGCATAGGCCACCAATTCCTTTATATCTTCTTGCGTATAAAATCCACCGTAGGTCTTTGGCTCCTCAGTAGCAGGCTTGGTAATATTATGCCATTTGCCAATTCTATTGGGTCTCCATGCGCCCACTTGTGTTAATTTTGGTAGCGCTTTAATTTCAACCCTCCAACCTTGGTCGTCTGTTAAATGAAAATGCAATCTATTTAATTTATACATCGTCATTTCATCCATCATTTTCTTCACTTCTGCAACAGTAAAAAAGTGACGGCTTACATCCATCATAAAACCTCTCCATTCGAATCTTGGGGTATCTGTAATTTCAACAAAGGGTAGGGTCCAACTTATTTTTTGTTGGGTCTGGTTGCTAAAAATTGCTGGTGGAAGTAATTGTAAAATACTTTGCCAAGCATACAAAGCGCCTGCATAGGTTTGTGCTTTTACTTGTATGCCTTTTTCATTGACGGTTAAATGATATCCTTCTTTGCCCAATGTTTTGTCTTGCACTTGGTCAAAATGGATGGTCGCATTTTTCTGATTCGTCAACGATGCGGCTTTTCCGGTTGCTATTTTAAATCTTGTACTCATTTCCTTTCCAATAGCTTCAAAACTAGAAGGCATTGAAATGCTAATTTGTCCTGGTAATTGGTAGAAGCCATTACCCATTTTCACTTCAGTTGGTTCTGGGATAACTTTAATTTGTTGTGCATTTAATTGCAAAGAAGCTATTGTAGCTAAAAGGATGAAACCGAATTTTCTAAGTTGCATGGTTCAAGTTTTTTATCGTTCCTTAAAGGTACTGAAAATACAAAGCCCGACCACATTTCTGTAGTCGGGCCGTATAGATCGTATTCGTCCTTTTGACGATTACAATTTAGTATCTGTAAGCATCAGATTTAAATGGACCTGCTTTAGGTATACCCAAATATGCTGCTTGCTCGTCTGTTAATTCGTCTAATTGAGCACCTACTTTAGCTAAGTGTAATCTTGCAACCTTCTCATCTAAATGCTTAGGCAATACATACACTTTGTTTTCGTAGTTCTTGCTATTGGTCCACAATTCAATTTGAGCCAAAGTTTGGTTAGAGAAAGAGTTACTCATCACAAAAGATGGGTGACCAGTTGCACAACCTAAATTCACCAAACGGCCTTCTGCTAAAACGATTACATCTTTACCATCGATATTGTATAAATCAACTTGTGGTTTGATGGTATCTTTTGTATGACCATAATTTTCATTCAACCAAGCCATATCAATTTCAATATCAAAGTGACCGATATTACAAACAATCGCTTTGTCCTTCATTGCTCTAAAATGCTTCTCGTTGATCAAGTCTCTACATCCAGATGCAGTTACAATAATATCTGCTTCTTTAACTGCGTCAATCATGCGCTTCACTTCAAATCCATCCATTGCAGCTTGTAAAGCACAAATTGGATCAATCTCAGTTACAATCACACGACATCCAGCACCACGTAAAGAACCTGCAGAACCTTTACCTACGTCACCGTAAGAACCTACTACTGCAACTTTGCCAGCCATCATCACATCAGTTGCACGACGAATCGC
>JACCDI010073989.1_pt1 | contig 14452 bp, 14 predicted proteins | sample 7442791 | NCBI WGS metagenome assembly JACCDI01 (sample SAMN15323434, study PRJNA562643) | freshwater metagenome | isolation source: river surface water | place: USA:Blue River Watershed | collected 2017-08-15 | reverse complement strand
CTGTTGACATTGGTGGGCGTTTCTTTTTCAAGATGGTTTTAACTGAAGCCAATTCAAAGTTGGAGCATGTATTGATTTATGCTTATTTTGATCAGCAACCTCGGCCCATTTTGTTGCAACAGGCCAAATACTCGGGGCCCTTTCCCAACTCTCCCCAACCCTATGCCTTAACAGGTGAGCAGCGTGTTTATGGTGGCCCCGTTGAGCGCGAACTTATCTACAGTTGCTGGCTCAGCACCATGAACCCATGATCTCGCCTTCTTTCAAACTGATGCGCTGCGTCGCTTTTCTTCTTTCAAGCTGGCTTGCCTTGCCTTCGAGCTTTGCTCAAATAAACCCTTCGAGCTTTGCTCAAACCAATTCGTTGGTCAGCCTTGTTTTTGCAGGCGACAGTACCCTAGACGATGACGCGGGCGATCTAATTGCCAAAGGCGGCGATCCCTTTGCGGCCTTTGATAGCTTTTTTGCCAAGGCAGATATTCGCATCACCAATTTGGAATGCGTGGTGTCTACCAAAGGTTCAGCAGCCGACAAGATGTTCACCTTTAGAGCACACCCGCGCGTGATTCCTGTGCTTAAAAAACATTTCGATGCTGTGGCCTTGGCCAACAACCACAGTGGCGATTTTGGACCCGATGCCTTTGCCGACATGTTGCAACTTCTCAAGAAGGGCGGATTGCCGCAAGTGGGTGGCGGTATGAATAAAAAGGAGGCACATGCGCCTCTGATCTTTGAACGCAAAGGCCTGCGCATTGCCGTTTTGAGCTACAACGAATTTCAGCCTCGCAGTTTTGAAGCAGGCCACAATTTGCCGGGCGTTGCGTGGAGCGAAGATCAGCAGGTGGTAGCAGATATTGTGGCTGCAAGGGCCGTACACAACGCCGATTTGGTTATTCCCATCATGCATTGGGGATGGGAAAATGAGCTAAAGGGCAACGCGCGTCAATGGCAATTGGCCAAGCTGATGATTGACTCTGGTGCTGATGCCGTCATTGGTGGACACCCTCACGTGACGCAAGACGTTGGCCTCTACAAAGGCAAACCCATTTTGTTCAGTGTTGGCAACTTTGTTATGAAAGAAACCGACAACGACAACCAACGCAAAGCCTGGGTGGTCAAATTGGAAATGGACAAACAAGGGGTTAAAAGCTTTTGGGGTCAACCCATTGTGATTGACATGAAGGGCATTCCAAAAATGGCCCTCAAGGCCACCGGCCCCTGTTGGCAACGAGGTGCCAAGTCGGTTGGGCAGTGCAGAATTTAAATTTTGCGGTCACTCAAGTTAATCCGCCAACTGTCGATTAGATTTTGAGGCTGAATGTTTCGCTCGAAAGATGTAGGATCGAGCCGCAGCAGTTCTTGTGCAATTGCAATGAAAGTAGGGTCTTTGAAATACCATCGCAATCAGTTTTGGCTAGGATGCGCCTTCAGTCTCCTGATGGTTGTGACAGCGCACGCGCAGACCCGACCCAGAGCAGCAGCGCCTGCCCCTTCTGCACCAGTGCCTACTGGGTCTTGCGTCATTGCCGAGTTTCGTCAACTTGCCTTAACCAATCATGACCCCCAAGAGCGTGAAACCAAAGCCATCGATTGGTTGAAAAAGAATGGTAACTTTTGCTCGCCCATGCAAATGTCCATCATTGTTTCTAGCAAAGCAACTTTGTTAGGCACCTCCGATAGCGTGGCATTGGGTGCGGTTGTTGACGGCATCATGGAAAGACGAATGGGCGCTGATCATGGCGCTGTCAGCCGCTATTACCGACCCGAAGTTCAAAGTCCTGGCAGTGGGCGTGAAGGCGCTGCACCTGCGCAAACTACTGAATCGGGTCCTGCACCTACAGGCACTGCCAATGCTGGTGCCCCTGGTGCCGCAAATGCGGGTGTGGCACCCGCGGTAGTGGCCATGGCAGGTATGCCTGCAGCTGCAATGCCCGGTGCTACGGGTACGCCCAACATCAATATCAACATGGGTGGACCCAAGCCACCTGAAGAAGACATGTCCCGCAAGTACCCCTTGCCCACGGAACCCATGTTTGTATTTCCCCCAGAATTTGGAACACCTGCCCTCAATTATTTTGGAAAAATCAGACGTCAGTTTGTGCGTTCTTTTTTCATGGAAACATTGTCGCCAGGCAAATGTCCTGAGGGCATGAACTGGCGCAACGACGCCTGCGAAGTGGGCATCAAAGTGGCCTGGAAATTTGGTGAAAAATTGCCCCCTGGTGCCAAAACTTATCCTGTAGAACCCAAGCTGGTCGAGAAGCTTAACTTTGATCCAGGCTACACCTTTGTCCGTATTGGTGGCGATATTTTGGCCTTAGAGCGAGACACCGGTAAGGTGGCCGACGCTGTTCTGAATTTAGGCAAAGCCACCTAAAGCTGGCATAAAAAGGCCTAAAGCTTGCGGCATAATTCAAGCTATGCCGATGAAACAATATTCCAAACTGCTGACCAAGCTGGTGCTGGTCTGGTTTGTCATGTTCGTCGGTACATCTATTGCCGCCAGTATTTTTAAGCCAACTGCCAGTCAAGTCATTTGCTCGTCGGCTGGCGTGATGAAGATGGTGTCAACAGACGATGGCAGCACCGAAATCCAAACCTCCAGTGGCATGGAATGCCCATTGTGCGCAACGGTGGCAACACCACTGCCACCAGCTTCACCAGTCATCCAAAAACCCTGCTCTTTGGCGCATGTGTTGCAACCCATTGCGGCTGCCCACATTATTTCAGCCACTGCACCACCGCTGCCCTCACGCGGGCCTCCCTCTTTTCTCTGATTGAAAACCAATTGGCGCTTGCTAACCGCAAGTGCTTTTGTTTGTCTTTTCGCACATAAGTTTTGCGCCTCTGTGGCCCGCTCTTATCTGCAGTTTTGCATTAATCATGAGAAAAAAATTCACCTTCAATCCGCTTCACAGTGCCTTGCTGGCCCTGTTTGCCAGTTCAGCAGCTTTTGCGCAATCAGACACAGTGGTCGTTTCTGGTTCTCGCGTAGAAACCAAACTCTCTGAAACGCCTGTTTCTATTGGCATAGTCAACCGCACCCAATGGGATCAAGACAAAGCCAAGTCGGTAGGCGAAATGATCAATCGCATTCCGGGTGTTTTTTGGAACGATTTGGGCAATGAACAGCACAGCATGTCCATTCGCCAACCCATCAGCACCAATGCTGTCTACCAGTACTTAGAAGACGGCATTCCAATTCGACCTTTGGGCGTGTTCAATCACAACAGCTTGAATGAAACCAATATGAACGGTTCCAGTGCCGTGGAGGTTGTCAAAGGCGCTGCTTCTTCTTTGTATGGAAGCAATGCAGTGGGTGGCGCTGTGAATTTCTTGACGCAAAAACCTTCACGCACACCCACAGGGTACTTAGGGTACAGGCGTGACAACACGGACGGTTTTTACCGTGTTGATTCTGGTGCTTCCAACAGTTGGGGCAACTTGGGCCTGAGGTTTTCGCATTACAGCTCTGAGCGCGAACACACCAACTGGCAGCAATACAGTGGTGGAAAAAAAGACTCATTGACCTTGCGCGCTGATTATGAATTGAGCCCAACAAGCTGGCTGCGCGCCTCTCTGGTGCATACCAATTTAGATGCCGATATGACAGGCAGTCTTTTTGAAAATGACTACCGGACCAACCCCAGCAAGAGCATTAACACCTTTACTTGGCGCAAAGACAAAACCACGCGCGCCAACTTGGCATGGGAAGGCGAAACAACTTCCAAAGGGGTCACAACAGTCACACTCTTTGCTCGTCACAACGACCATGGCCAACTGCCTGCTTACACCATCAGCGGCTGTGTAGGAACGGTTTGCAGAGGCACCATCAACAACAACCATGTTGAGTCTTTGGGCCTTGATGTGAAGCATGTCCAGGCTTTGAGCTGGTTGAACGCACGCTTGGTTTCAGGTGTTTACATTGACAGCAGCCAAAACGACTATGTGTCGGATAACTTGAGAATTACGCGAGATGCTGTGTCTGGTGTTTATCAGTCGTACGCGCTGAACAATGTTGCCAACCCCAGTGGCGTCAGAGACTATGGCGCAGGCATTTTCAATCACGCTCTCTTTGCACAATTGGAATTGACACCGGCCCAGAATTTCAGGGTAGTGGCCGGTGCGCGGTATGACAGCATTGCTTACGACTTTGTGAATCATTTGGTACCCAGTGCAAACTTTGGTGCCCCCAATGAGAAACGCAACTTCTCTCGCATCAGTCCCAAAGTGGGTGCAACTTTTGCGCTGTCAAACACGCAAAGTTTGTATGCCAACCTAAGCCAAGGTTTTACGCCGCCAGAGGTAAGTCAACTGTATGGCAAAACCGCCATTCCAGATTTAAAGCCATCGGTTTACAACAACCAAGAAATTGGCTGGCGCGCATTACTGCCCAATCGCATTCAATTCGAGACAGCCTTGTATCAATTGAACGGCAAAGACACCATCGTGTCTTACACCTCTGAAGTGGGGGACAGCTACAACAAAAACGCCGGTCAAACTCGCAGTCGTGGCCTTGAGTTGTCGCTTGCTCAGCAGTTGCCAGAGTGGGATTGGCGCCTTGGTGCCACTTGGGCAACACATGAGTTTGTCAACTACTTGGTCAGTGCCAAAGTGGGCGCGGTGGAAGACTATGCAGGCAAGTTGATGCCGCAAGCACCGTCTCATACCTTGAATGCACAAATCGCTTGGAAGTTCACACCCGATTCACGCATTGCAGTGGGCTTGATCAAGCAAGGCAGCTATTGGATGAACAACCTTAATACGGTTCGCTATGAAGGCCACACCTTGTTGAATGTCACGGCCAGTCACAAGCTGCAAGGCGGCATTGAAGTTTGGGGTCAAGTGCGCAATCTCAACAATGAGCGCTATGCAGACACTGCATCCAGCTCTTACAAGAGCGGCACCTTCACACCCAATTCACAAAACACCTATTCACCCGGCGCTCCACGCAGCGTGATGTTGGGTTTGACCAAGTCATTTCTTTAATTGAATTCTGAAGCTCTTATGAACACCCCACTTGCCTCCTTGAAAGCACGTCGCAGAAGCTTGCTATGGCGCTTGCATTTTTGGGCCGCTTTGATTGCCAGTCCTTTTGTTTTGGTGGCTTGCCTCACAGGTTTGCTCTATGTGTTCACGCCTCAAATTGAACGGTCTTTGCATGGCCATTTAGACACCGTTGTGCCGCAAGCTCAGGCGCGTCCTTTGGACGATGCCGTGTCGGCTGCACAAGCGGTCATTGCTGAAGGCTGGACCCTGCACTCCGTCATTCCAGCCTTTGCAGCAGATGACAGTGTGCGTGTTGCGTTTTCTGCGCCCAAGCAAGACAAGGCCAAAGGCGGCGGTCACTCAGGGCATGGTGGCGGTGCTGCAAATGCGGAGAGCAAATCTCAGTTTTTGCGCCCCAACTTTGGCATTCCTTCCAAGGCGACTGTGGTCTATGTCAACCCCTACACCGCGGAGGTGCTGGGGCAATTGAACGAGTCCGACAGGTTTGCCACTTGGGCGCGCAAACTGCATTCCAGTTTGTTGCAAGGAGACAGTTGGCGTTGGATGATTGAACTGGCAGCCAGTTGGACCTTGGTGATGTTGGTCACTGGGGTGTTTTTGTGGTGGCCCGCAACTGGACAGTCTGGCTTGCCACAAAAAGACGCCAAAGGACGGATGGCTTGGCGTCAATGGCATGCCTTCATTGGGGTGGCACTGGGCTTGATTAGTTTTGTAATTTTGGTCACTGGTTTGACCTGGAGTCAAAACGCGGGCAGCCAAATTAAGTGGGCCCGTGACGCCACAGGTCAAACGCCACCCCGAATTCCAGCCAAATACAAGTCTAGCCCTGTAGAAGGCGCAAAAGCTATGTCGTGGGAACAAGCATTGACAGCCATTCGCCGTGAAGCACCAGAAGTTTCCATCATGATGATGGCACCCAAAGGCCCTGAAGGTGTTTGGCGTGCCAACCAAATGGACAGAGGCGATCCTACGAAGCGTTTTGATCTGCTGCTTGACGCTTATTCAGGCGAGAAACTTTTTTACAGTGGTTGGGCAGAGCAAACAGTATTTGGCAAAGCAACCGCCATTGGCATTCCATTTCACCGCGGAGAGTTTGGTGTGTGGAATCAAATTGTGCTGTTTGTTTTTGGCGTCAGTATTTTGTTCTCGGTGGTGTCTGGTTGGGTGATGTTCTTTAAGCGTCGCCGTTCCGGATCGACTGTTTGGCCCGCGTTGCTGCCAGGCGCATGGCGAAGTGTCAGCCCTTGGGCTTACTTGGGCGGTGCGCTGATGTTGATAGCCATGCCAGTTTTGGCCATTTCGGCTGCGGCAGTGGCTGTTATTGAGCTTGGCTTATTGCGTACAAGTGCGGGTACGCGTAATGGTGCCGTCTGAGCTTTGAACTTCAGTCCATGGCGTGCAAGTGGGGTTTTGCAGAACGATGTTGTCTGATGGCTGCTGAATGACCACGGGCGCTTGTTGGTAAACCACGGAGGGTTGCTGAACAATGATGGGCTGCGGTTTGATGGCTTGATAAACAATGAGACCCCCGATGGCAGCGGGGACTGTCCAGCCCCAGCCGCCACTGATGTGGCCCCGACTATGGTGTCCATGGTGGCCGTGGTAACGATGACCATGATGCTGCGCCATGGCAGCAGAAGCACTGAGCGTGAGCAGTAAAAGTGCAATCAGTTTTTTCATGGGGTTCTCCTGTTTATGCTTCAATAACGCACTGACAAGCATATCGGTTTACTTATCTCAGGTAAATGCTAAAAATGAATACCTCTTTATTCAAAATTGTTTTGCTGCTGGCCGTTTTTTCTAGTCAAGCCATGGCTCAAAGTCGGAAGCCGTCCCAAGAGTTGGGTGCGCAAACGCTGGTCCATGGTTTGTTGTGGGATGTGCATGAGGTATCGGTTGCGCAAGTCAAGCGATATGCCGCTGCCAGTGGCTTTGTTAGCCAGGCAGAAAAAGAGGGCGGTGGTTTTATTTATGAGTCTGGCTGGACTCAAAAAAAGGGTTGGAATTGGCGCGCGCCCTTTGGTGTCACAGCGCAAGATGCCGAGCCTGCAGTTCATTTAACGTTTGATGAAGCGCAGCAAATTTGCCGTGCACAAGGCCGAAGATTGCCAACGGATACTGAGTGGGTCAAGGCCGCGTATTTGGAGCAAAGAGACAACCCGCCCGCAGGCTTTGTCAAAGGGCAGCGCTACCCCTATCCCAATGGCCAAAGTGCTCGCGAGAGCCATTGCCTCAATGGCTGCGGCAATTACCCAGGGCAGGCACCCAAAGGCGCCCTGTGGCGCGGTGTGGGGCATGTCTTGGTTATGAGCACACCACCCGGTGTGAACGGCCTGTTTGAAATGGGCGGCAATGCGTGGGAATGGGTTGATACGGGCCAGGGTTCTGAACGCGTAACCCGCAGTGCCTCATGGTGGTATGACGCAGACCGACAAAAAGAATCTGACCTAGCAACCAAGCCGAGGGACACCCGGGTTGGTTACATTGGGTTCAGATGTGTGCAAGACAAATCTGCAAATTAGTGATTCGAAAATTTGGCAGCCCGCTTGTTCAAGAAAGCATCCATGCCTTCTTTTTGGTCTGCTGTGGCAAACATCGCATGGAACAAGCGGCGTTCAAACATCACGCCATCGCTCAGTCCGCTTTCAAAGGCGCGGTTCACGCTTTCTTTGGCCGCCATGACGGCCAGTTGACCCATGTCGCTGATGAGCAAGGCCACGCCCAAGCTCTCTTCCATCAATTTCTCGGTGGGCACAATGCGGCTCACAAGGCCAGCACGCTCGGCTTCATTGGCGTCCATCATGCGACCCGTTAAGACCAAGTCCATGGCTTTGGATTTGCCAATGGCACGGGGCAGACGCTGTGTGCCACCCGCACCAGGAATGATGCCCAGTTTGATTTCGGGTTGACCGAACTTGGCGTTTTCTGCGGCAATGATGAAGTCGCACATCATGGCCAATTCACAGCCGCCGCCCAAAGCAAAGCCGCTGACGGCTGCAATGACAGGTTTGCGGATGCTGCGAATGGTTTCCCAATTGCGGGTGATGAAGTCGCTTTTGTAGACGTCATTGAAATTGTGTTTGGCCATGGCCGAAATATCGGCGCCGGCTGCAAAGGCTTTTTCACTGCCCGTGACAATGATGCAGCCAATGGCTTCGTCAGCGTCAAAAGCTTTGAGCGCTGTACCCAGCTCGTCCATCAGCGGGCCGTTCAAGGCATTCAGGGCTTTGGGGCGGTTGAGCGTGATGATGCCAACTTTGCCGCCTTCGGTGCGGACTTCGATGTTTTCGTAGGTCAAATCAATTCTCCAATCAAATACAGAATGCAACTGTCCTCCACTATAACGGGATGAAACAGATGCTTTAATCAAGGGAAAACATTAACCAACCGATCGGTCGGTTAATGGTACATTTCAGTTTTCCAACGCATTCACAGAGTTTTCACCATGACCCAAGACAACCCTTTGTCAGTGACCTTCGAAAAACGCGGCGCGGTTGCGTTGGTGACACTCAACCGTCCCCAGTCCTTGAACAGCTTCACGCGTCAAATGCACCATGATTTATGGGCCGCTTTAGACCAAGCCGAAGCCGATCCAGACATCAGGGCCACGGTGCTAACTGGCGCAGGGCGCGGTTTTTGTGCGGGTGCAGATTTGTCTGAGTTTGATTTCACGCCAGGCCCCGACGCTGTTCAAAGAGCCGATCCTGGCCCCATCATTGAACAAGCCTTTAATCCCACCACGCGCCGCTTACAAGCCATGCGCATGCCGGTCATTGCTGCAGTCAATGGCGTGGCTGCTGGCGCCGGTGCTTCAGTGGCCATGGCCTGCGACATTGCCATTGCCTCACCGCAAGCCAGTTTCATTCAGGCCTTCAGCAAAATTGGTCTCATTCCAGATGCTGGCAGCAGCTGGTTATTGGTGGAGCGTTTGGGCATTCCCCGCGCTTTGGCGCTGGCCATGACAGGCGATAAATTGGGTGCACAACAAGCCAAAGACTGGGGCATGATTTGGGATGTTTCTGACGACTGCGTGGCCGCTGCCATGGCCATGGCCGAGAGATTGGCAAGCATGCCGACCAAGGCCTTGGTGACCACGCGCAAACTCATGATGGGTGCGCACACACGCAGCTTGTCAGAGCAACTAGACCAAGAGCGCGACGCGCAATCGGCCATGGGCAAAACACACGATTACTTCGAAGGCGTTAAAGCGTTTTTGGAAAAACGACCTGCTGTTTTTAAGGGCGAATAAACATGAGCGCACAGACTACGGGCGTTTCTTCTGCGTCATCGCACGCGACACAAGCGGCGCAAACTTCGCAAGCAGCCATCGACTTGGCGCGCCAAGTGGGCGAGTCTATGTTTGCGGTGGACACTGCCACCAAAGACACCATGGGCATGGAGTTGGTGTCGTGCCAACCCGGCCGCGCAGAGTTTCGAATGACGGTTAAAGAATTGCATTTGAACGGTCACAAAATTTGCCATGGCGGCTTTATTTTTACCTTGGCCGATTCCACATTTGCGTTTGCGTGCAACAGCTACAACAAGGCGGCTGTGGCGGCAGGTTGTAGCATTGAGTTTTTAAAGCCTGGTCAATTGGGCGATGTACTGACCTGTGTGGGTCAAGAGCAAACCATGAGTGGTCGGCATGGCATTTATGACATGAAAGTCACCAATCAAAAGGGCGAAGTGATTGCCATGTTCAGAGGCAAAAGCGCGCAAATTCAAGGCACCGTCATTCCGGAATAAGTTGGAGCGTTAAGCATGAGTCAAGCATCCCATTTGGCCTTAGAGCCCATCGAAAAAGCCAGCATCGATGAGTTGCGATCACTGCAACTCAAGCGCTTGAAGTCGACACTGCAGCACGCTTACGACAACTCACCGGTTTACAAAGCAAAGTTTGACAAAGCAGGCGTGCATCCTAGCGATTGCCGGTCCTTGTCTGACTTGGCAAAGTTTCCTTTCACCACCAAAGCAGATTTACGCGACAGTTATCCCTATGGCATGTTTGCAGTGCCACGCTCAGGCTGCTCCCGCATTCATGCCTCCAGTGGCACCACAGGCAAACCAACAGTGGTGGGCTATACCCAGCGCGACATTGACATGTGGGCCACGGTGGTGGCGCGCAGCATTCGCGCAGGCGGCGCCAAACCTGGTGACATGGTGCATGTGAGTTATGGCTATGGTTTGTTCACTGGCGGTTTGGGGGCACATTACGGTGCCGAAAAATTGGGTCTCACAGTGGTGCCTTTTGGTGGCGGGCAAACTGAGCGCCAAGTGCAGCTGATACAAGACTTCAAACCCGACATCATCATGGTCACACCCAGTTACATGCTGGCCATCGCCGATGAGTTTGAACGCCAAGGCATTGACCCGCGCAGCAGCTCACTGCGCATTGGTATTTTTGGTGCCGAGCCCTGGACCAATGACATGCGGGTTGCCATTGAACAACGCATGGGCATTGATGCTGTCGATATTTATGGTTTGTCAGAGGTCATTGGCCCAGGTGTGGCCAGCGAGTGCATTGAAACCAAAGACGGCCCCACCATTTGGTAAGATCATTTCTATCCAGAAATTATCAATCCCGAAACTGGCGAGCCCGTGGCCGATGGGGAAATGGGTGAGTTGGTGTTTACCAGTTTGACCAAGGAAGCGCTGCCCATCATTCGCTACCGAACGCGCGACCTAACGCGCTTGCTACCTGGTACTGCTCGCACCATGCGCCGCATGGAAAAAATCACGGGTCGCAGCGACGACATGATGATCATTCGTGGCGTGAATGTGTTCCCCTCGCAAATTGAAGAATTGATTTTGAAGCGGCCAGAACTGGCACCGCATTACCAATGTGTGCTGACGCGTGAAGGCCCAATGGACAACCTCAAGGTGGCTGTCGAAACCAAGCCCGGCTTGCAGCCTGATGGGGTTGAAGCCCGTGCCGCTGCCAAAATGCTTCAGCACGACATCAAGGTTTACATTGGTTCCAGTGTAGAAATTGATTTGCGACCTGAGGGCGGCGTTGAGCGCAGTCAGGGCAAGGCCAAGCGAGTGCTTGACCTGCGTGGCAAATAATTTGAACGATTTGCCAAGGCTTTTGCCTTGGCCTTTCGCTTAGCGCAATGTTCCGTCCAACCAAGCGCTGGTGCGGGATGCCGCTGAGCCTTGGATGGGCGCTGCACTAAGGCGCCAAGTGAAAACATCACTCGGAATGCTCAAGTCCAGTTCAAAAACTTTTTGATCACGGCTGATGGTGGCTTTGGCTTTTTTCTCATTACCCAAGAGCAAGTTCAAATCTTCCAATTTTTTCAAACGCCAGGTGGGTGATTTGGCCTTATTGCTGGTCACAGCCCACCATTCATCGCCAGCGGCCATGCCCGCTTTTTCGGCAGCGCCACCGCGCAGTACCGCTTTAATTTGAACCACACCTTGAGCTTCAGCTACGCGCAGGCCCAAGCGTTGCGCCATTTGCGGCGGATCTTCGTGAACCACCACGCCATGCGAAGACAGCAATGTTTTGAGCGGCAGGTCTTGCGTGCCATGCACCCAAGCCTTGATTTCTTTCTTCCAACTGCGACCAGTTTGGGTTTCAAGTTCTGCCAGCAAGTCGGCCTCGCTCATTGGGCCACCTTTGCAGCGTTGCCACAGACCACGCATCACTTTGTCTAAATTGGCGGTGCCTTCTGCGCGCATGGTGAGGTCGAGACACAAGGCAACCAAGGCACCCTTGGTGTAATAACTGATGGTGGCGTTGGGTGTGTTTTCGTCTTGACGGTAATACTTAACCCACGCATCAAAACTGGCTTGCGCCACAGACTGAACTTGCCGTCCAGGCGCTTGCAAAACCAAGTTGATGGTTTTGTTCAGCAACTTGAAATAGGTGGTGTCATCTATCAGTTTGGCTCTGCGAAGCAGCAAGTCATCGTAGTAGCTGGTGAAGCCTTCAAAAAACCACAGCATTTGGGTGTAGTTTTCTTGGGTGTAGTCGTAGCGCTTGAATTCGGATGGGCGCAATTGCTTGACGTTCCATGTGTGAAAGTACTCATGGCTGATCAAGCCTAGCAAGGTGACATAAGCCTCCGGCATTTTTTTCATGCCCAGGCTGGGCAAGTCGCGGCGATTGCAAATGAGGGCCGTTGAATTTCGGTGTTCTAAGCCACCATAGCCTTCTTCAACGGCATTGAGCATGAACACATAGCGTTTGTAGGGTGCCTGGGACTTGGGTCTTTTGTCGTGCCAAAAATTGATTTCGGTTTCGCAAATTTTTTGTGTGTCTGACAAAAGCCGGCTGCCATCAAAGGAAGGCAGTGCACCCGCCACCACAAATTCATGGGGAATGCCACACGCCGTAAATTGACCGCGCCAGAAATTGCCCATCTCAAAGGGGCAGTCAACCAACTCGTCGTAGTTGGCAGCCAAATAGTCGCCAAAGCCTTGCTTGTTAACTTTGACGGGCGTCAATCCGGTAGCCACAGACCATTGGCTGTCTTTGAGAGGTGCCAGTGAGAGTGCATGCGGCACATCTTCTTGACCGTGCACCCGCAAACAAAGACTGGTGCCATTGAAAAAACCACGTTGCATGTCTAGCCATGCGGTGCGCACAGAATTGTCGAAGGCGTAGACCTCGTAGCTCAAATGAAGCGCTTGCTCAGGCTTTGATTCAATCTGCCATTGGCTTTTGTTGACCTGATGAATGGCCACTGATTTGCCGCCTTGTTTGGCTTTGAGGTTTTGCAAATTTTTTGCAAACTCACGCACCAAATAACTGCCAGGAATCCAAACTGGCAAAGACACCACTTGACCCGCCTGGGGTTTTTCAATGTGCAAATTGATTTGGAAAAGATGCGCGTGTTTGTTGCCTGCATCGACAATGTAATGAACGTCAGATTTCATAAAAAATATCAGTTAATTAGGTAGCAGCCGCACCCAAGAGGCAGCTGAGCGCAGCCACCACTGTGAGGTGCCATCGCATCGGTAACCATTCTCCTATGCCAGCTTCTGGATAGGTCTTGCGATCGACGGCGTAGCAAAGAAACAAGATGGCGGCCAGCAAGGGCAAGCCCGCATAAGCTGGCATGGTGATGGCCACCCAAGCCAACAGCGATGGCACCACACCCCAGCCAAAATTAAACAAGGGTGCATTGTGCATGCGCGAAACATTTCTGAATCCGATGCCCCAATGTATGCCGCCTAGAAAAGACACGATGCTGGCGCCATAGCCCGCCATGGCCAGTGCCACAAAGGGATGCAAATCTGGGTGGACCAACCACAACAATACCGCCAGCCCCACAAAGGGTGTCAGCCCTGCATAGGCCAATAACTTGACTTGCTTGCGAGTTTGATCTGCGTGAACACTCATGGTTTGACGCCATTCAACAAGGTTTCAATTTGTGCCGCATCGATGGCGCCTGGAACGCGCGTGCCATCGGCCACAAACAATGTGGGCGTGCCGTTGATGCGACTCTTCTTGCCAAACTCCACAATGGCCTCGATGTTGTGGTTGTCGCAAGCGACTGTTGGCGGTACCACGCCTTGTAGCATCCAGTCGTTCCAAGTTTTGACGCGATCTTTTGCGCAAGCAATGTTTCGCGACTTGGTCTTGGAGTCTTCGCCCAATACGGGATACAAGAGGTGGTAGATGGTGACGTTGTCAATTTTTTGCAGGTCTTTTTCGAAGCGTTTGCAGTAGCCGCAGTTGGGGTCGGCAAAAACCACCAGTTTGCGTTTGCCGTTGCCTTTGACTTGTGTAAAGGCAAATTTAAGCGGAATACTGTCAAAGGCCACAGCCGACAATTTGTCGGTGCGCTCTTCGGTTAAGTTACGTTTTTGTTTGGTGTCAATGAGCACACCTTGAATTAAAAATTCGCCTTTGGCATCGGTGTAAAAAAGCTCGTTTCCTTGGACTCGCACTTCAAACAAGCCTGGCATGGGTGTTTTGCTAATCTCTTCAATTTTGGGCAGCGAGGGCAAACGCTCTGCTAAATTCTTTTTCAAATTAACATCTTGAGCCAAGATTTGATAACTGCTCAACATCATCAAGGCGGCCATAAGGGCATGTATCAAACGCATGGAGTGCTTGTCCTAGAAATCTAAGGTGAAGGTTTATTTGTTGGCTTGCATGGCTTGGCGAGCCATCCACTTTTTGACGGGAATCAGTTGGTTAAAACCTGTCATGCCCCAATTGCGAATTTTTTGAATGGGCAATGCAGGCTGAGCAAACAAAACCTGCAAGCCATCTGTGACGCAGCCCATGGCCCACACCTCGGATTGCCTTGCGCGTTCGTAGCGGCGCAGCAACTTGAGATCGTTCAGTGGCCGCCAAAATTCTTTGGCCTGAATGACGCGTGCCAATTCCTGAATGTCACCCAAGCCAATGTTCAAGCCTTGCCCAGCCAGTGGGTGAATGGTGTGTGCAGCGTCACCTGCCAGCGCAAAAGCTTGCGCAGGCAGG
>JACCDI011499015.1_pt1 | contig 14455 bp, 11 predicted proteins | sample 7442791 | NCBI WGS metagenome assembly JACCDI01 (sample SAMN15323434, study PRJNA562643) | freshwater metagenome | isolation source: river surface water | place: USA:Blue River Watershed | collected 2017-08-15 | reverse complement strand
GGGACTGGTCGAAGTGGCCACGCCCTACCTGCACCGCCAGCACCTGGCCGAGGAACTCGCGATGCTGCCCGCCGACACGCGCCTGGCCGAGGGCCAGCACGTGGAGAACCAGCTCGATCGCTGCCGCGCCGCGCAACCCGACCTCGTGGTGTGCGGCCTGGGCCTGGCCAATCCGCTGGAGTCCGAGGGCCTGACCACCAAGTGGGCCATCGAGCTGGTGTTCACCCCCATCCAGGGCTTTGAGCAGGCGGCCGATCTGGCCGAGCTGTTCACGCGCCCGCTCACGCGCCGGCTGAAGCTGGCCGCCTGAGGAAAGACGCCCACCATGCAACTGACCCTCTGGACCTACGAAGGACCGCCCCATGTGGGCGCGATGCGCGTGGCCACGGCGATGAAGGACGTGCACTACGTGCTGCACGCCCCGCAGGGCGATACCTACGCCGACCTGCTGTTCACGATGATCGAGCGGCTGCCGCGCCGCCCGCCCGTCACCTACACCACCTTCCAGGCGCGTGACCTGGGCGGCGACACCGCCGAACTGTTCAAGACCGCCGCGCGGGAAGCCTACGAGCGCTTCGCTCCGAAGGCCATGCTGGTGGGCGCCTCCTGCACCGCCGAACTGATCCAGGACGATCCGGGCGGCCTGGCGCAGGCGCTGGACCTGCCGGTGCCGGTGGTGGCGCTGGAGTTGCCTTCCTACCAGCGCAAGGAAAACTGGGGCGCGGCCGAGACCTTCTACCAACTGGTGCGCACGCTGGCCGGCGCCCAGCGCGAACGCGCACCGGCGGCCAATGGCCGTCCGCGCTGCAACGTGCTGGGTCCCACGGCGCTGGGCTTTCGCCACCGCGACGATCTGCGCGAGATCTGCGGCCTGCTCGATGACATCGGCGTCGACGTCAACGTCGTCGCCCCCTTGAACGCCACGCCCGCCGACCTCGCGCGCCTGCAGGACGCCGAGTTCAACGTGGTGCTGTACCCCGAGATCGCCTCGGTGGCCGCCAGCTGGCTGCAACGCAGCTTCGGGCAGCCCTTCACCCGCACCGTGCCGATCGGCGTGAACGCCACGCAGGATTTCATCCGCGAAGTGGCCACACTCGCCGGCCTGGACGCCGAGCCTCTGCTGGCCCGCACCGCCTCGCGGGCCCGCTGGTATGCACGCTCGGTCGACTCCACCTACCTCACCGGCAAGCGCGTCTTCATCTTCGGCGATGCGACGCATGCGGTCGCCGCCGCCCGCGTGGCGTCGCAGGAAATGGGCTTCACCGTGGTCGGCTTGGGCACCTACAGCCGCGAGTTCGCGCGCGAGATCCGCGAAGCCGCCAAGGGCTATGGCGTCGAGCCGCTGATCACCGACGACTACCTGGAGGTGGAAGAACACATCCTCGCGGCGCAGCCCGAGCTGGTGCTGGGCACGCAGATGGAGCGCCACATCGCCAAGCGCGCGGGCATCCCCTGCGCGGTGATCTCGGCGCCTGTGCATGTGCAGGACTTCCCCGCGCGCTACTCGCCGCAAATGGGCTTCGAAGGCGCCTGCGTCCTGTTCGACACCTGGGTGCACCCGCTGATGATGGGGCTGGAGGAACACCTGATCGGGATGTTCCGTGGCGACAGCGAGTTCCATGAAGATGCCGCGCCCTCGCACCTGGGCGGCGTGCGGCGCGTGCCGCAGGCCGCAGCGGCGGCGATGTCTGACGCCGCGCCGGCAACCGACAGCCTCACCGCACCGACCGCGGTCGCATCGACAGCTCCGGCCCCGGCAGCGCCTGCCGCATCCGCCACGCTCACCGACGCCGCGGCGGCGGCCTGGGTCGCCACCTGGCAGGCCGAGGCCGAGCGTGAGCTGAAAAAGATTCCCTTCTTCGTGCGCGGGAAGGCCCGCCGCAACACCGAGCTCTATGCCCGCGAGCACGGCCTGGACGTGATCACCCTGGACACCCTCTACGATGCCAAAGCCCACTTCAGCCGCTGAAGCCCGGGCCGGCACGACGCCGATGCGGGTCGTCCTGGTCACCATGGACAGCCATCTGGCCAGCGCCGCGCAACGCGCTGCGCGCCGTCTGGCCAAGTCGCTTCCGGGTGTGTCGCTCAAGGTGCATGCCGCCGCCGAATGGTCGGATGAACCCGCCGCCTTGCAGCGCGCGCTGGACGACATCGCGCGCGGTGACATCGTCATCGCCACCATGCTGTTCATGGAGGACCACTTCCTGCCGGTCCTGCCTGCGCTGAAGGCGCGGCGTGACCAGTGCGACGCCATGGTCTGCGCCATGTCCGCCGCCGAGGTGATGAAGCTCACGCGCATGGGCAAGTTCGACATGGGCGCGCCCGCCAGCGGCTTCATGGGCCTGCTCAAACGCATGCGCGGCAAGCGCGAGGGCGACAACGTCGACAGCAACCGGGGCGCCGAAGGCAAGGCCACCGCCGGCGCGCAGCAGATGAAGATGCTGCGCCGCCTGCCCAAGATCCTGCGCTTCATCCCCGGCACCGCGCAGGACGTGCGCGCGTACTTCCTCACCCTCCAGTACTGGCTGGCCGGCTCCGAGGACAACCTCGTGCAGATGGTGCAGCTGCTGGTGGACCGCTATGCCGACGGCCCGCGCATCGGGCTGCGCGGAAAAGCCAAGGTGCTGCCGCCCGCCGAATACCCGGAAGTCGGTGTCTACCACCCGGCGATGGAGCCGCGCCTGTCCGCGCAGCGGGCCGACCTGCCCCGCGTGGCCACCACCGGCAAGCGCGGCACCGTGGGCCTGCTCCTGATGCGGTCCTACCTGCTGGCGGGCAACACCAAGCATTACGACGGCGTGATCACCGCGATGGAAGCGCGCGGTCTGCGCGTGATTCCCGCCTATGCCACGGGCCTGGACAACCGCCCCGCCGTCGAATCGTTCTTCATGCAGGACGGCCGCCCCGCCATTGATGCCCTGGTGTCCCTCACCGGCTTCTCGCTGGTGGGCGGGCCCGCCTACAACGACGCGCGCGCCGCCGAGGACGTGCTGGCCACGCTGGACGTGCCGTACCTGGCGGTGACGCCCGTCGAATTCCAGACCCTGGACCAGTGGGGCGCCTCGGCGCGCGGCCTGCTGCCGGTGGAGGCCACGATGATGGTGGCCATCCCCGAGCTCGATGGCGCCACCGGCTCCATGGTCTATGGCGGGCGCGGCAGCGCCGCCCACACGGCCTGTACCGGCTGCTCCCACGGCTGTCACTTCATCCAGGACAGCGACGCGCACGACATGCAAAGCTGCATGGACCGCGCCGACATGCTGGCTCGCCGCGTGGGCCGCCTGGTGGACCTGCGCCGCAGCGAACGCGCCGCCCGCAAGGTGGGCGTGGTGATCTTCAGCTTCCCGCCCAACGCGGGGAACATCGGCACCGCCGCTTTCCTGGGGGTGTTCGAATCGCTTTACAACACCCTCGCGGCGATGCAGCGCGAGGGCTACAGCGTCGACCTGCCCGCCAGCGTCGACGAACTGCGCACGCGCATCACCCAAGGCAACGCCGAGCGCTTTGGCGCCGACGCCAACGTGCATGTGCGCATTCCCACCGACGACCATGTGCGCCGCGAGAAGCACCTGGCCGAGATCGAGGCGCAGTGGGGCCCCGCCCCCGGCCGCCAGCAGAGTGACGGCGCCAGCCTGTTCGTGCTGGGCGAGCGCTTTGGCAATGTGTTCGTGGGCGTTCAGCCCGCCTTCGGCTACGAGGGCGACCCGATGCGCCTCTTGTTCGAGAAAGGCTTTGCCCCGACCCATGCCTTCTCCGCCTTCTACCGCTGGCTGCGCGAAGACTTCGGCGCCGACGCGGTGCTGCATTTCGGCACGCATGGCGCGCTCGAATTCATGCCGGGCAAGCAAAACGGTCTGTCGGCCCAGTGCTGGCCCGACCGCCTGATCGCCGACCTGCCCAACGTCTACCTCTACGCCGCCAACAATCCCTCCGAAGGCACGCTCGCCAAGCGCCGCAGCGCCGCCACGCTCGTGAGCTACCTCACGCCGCCGGTGGCCCAGGCCGGCTTGTACAAGGACCTGGTGGATTTGAAATCGGCGCTGGAGCGCTATCGCGGCCTGGAGCCCGAAGCCGCTGTGGAGCGCGCCGACCTGGCGGTCAGCATCCAGGCGCAGGCGGCCCTCCTCGAGCTGGCACCGGCCGAGCCAGCCTGGACCGATGCCGACGAGGCGATCAACGCCCTCACCGGCAAACTGCTCGAACTCGAATACACCCTGATTCCGCACGGTCTGCACGTGGTGGGCCAGGCCCACACGCCGTCCCAGCGCACCGACCTGCTGCTCGCCTGCGCCGAGGCCGGCCACGGCGTGAAGCCGGTGCGCGAGATGATCGAGGCCATCGTGCAGGGCGCGACCGCCGATGACGCGCTGGCCCAGTATGTGGGCGTGCGTCATGACCACGCCGAGGACCCTGTCGACGCCGAGGCCCTGCGTCCCGTGCTGCGCGAACTCGTGCAGACCAACGCCCTGCTCGATCACGACCACGAGATCAACGGCCTGCTGCGCGCCCTCGACGGCCGCTTCCTGCGCCCCGCGCCGGGCGGTGACCTGCTGCGCACGCCCGCGGTGCTGCCCACTGGCCGCAACCTGCACGGCTTCGACCCCTTCCGCATCCCCAGCGCCTGCGCCGTCAAGGACGGCGCGCGCCAGGCCGATCGCCTGCTGCAGAAACACGCGCAGGACGGCCATGCCTTCCCTGAATCCATTGCCATGGTCCTGTGGGGCACCGACAACCTCAAAAGCGAAGGCGGCCCGATCGCACAGGCCCTGGCGCTCATGGGCGCGAAGCCGCGCTTTGACAGCTATGGGCGCCTCGCCGGTGCGGAACTCATGCCGCTGGCCGACCTGGGCCGCCCGCGCGTGGACGTGGTGATCACGCTCTCGGGCATCTTCCGCGACCTGCTGCCGCTGCAGATCAAGCTGCTGGCCGAAGCGGCCTTCCTCGCTGCCAGCGCCGACGAGCCGCTGGAGCAGAACTTCATCCGACAGCACGCCCTGGCCTACCAGGCCGAACACGGCGGCGACCTGGAGACGGCGTCGCTGCGCGTCTTCGGCAACGCCGAGGGCGCCTACGGCGCCAACGTGAACAGCCTGGTGGACAACAGCCGCTGGGAAGACAACGACGAACTGGCCGAGACCTACAGCCGCCGCAAGGGCTTCGCCTACGGCCGCAGCGGCCGGCCGGTGCAACAGGCGCAACTACTCAACAGCGTGCTCGCGGGCGTGCAGCTGGCCTATCAAAACCTGGAGTCGGTCGAATTGGGCGTCACCACCGTGGACACCTACTTCGACACCCTGGGCGGTATCAGCCGCGCGATCGCCCGCGCCAAGGGCCCCGAGGCCAGCACCGCCCCCGTCTACATCGGCGACCAGACCCGTGACGCCAATGGCGGCGGCACGGTGCGCACCCTCACCGAGCAGGTGGCGCTCGAAACCCGCACCCGCATGCTCAATCCCAAGTGGTACGAGGGCCTGCTGGAACACGGCTACGAGGGCGTACGCCAGATCGAGACCCATGTCACCAACACCCTGGGCTGGTCGGCCACCACCGGCCAGGTGCAGCCCTGGGTCTACCAGCAACTGAGCGAGACCTTCGTGCTCGATCCGGCCATGCGCGAGCGCCTGGCCCAACTCAATCCCACTGCCGTCGCTCGCGTCGCCAACCGGCTGCTGGAAGCGACCGAACGCAATTACTGGCAACCCGAAGCCAGCGTGCTCGAAGCCCTCAAGCGCGCCGGCGAGGAGCTGGAAGACCGGCTCGAAGGCATTTACGAAGAAAGCCCCACATGACTGTGACCTCCGTTCCTGTGTCCAACATCGGCCGAGGCGGCCGCCCCGACGGCGAGGGCAGCGTGCAGGTGCAGCTGGACCCGAGCGTCAAGATCGGCAACGCCAAGGTCTTCGCCATCTACGGCAAGGGCGGTATCGGCAAGAGCACGACCTCGTCCAACCTGTCGGCGGCGTTCTCGCACATGGGCAAGCGCGTGCTGCAGATCGGGTGCGACCCCAAGCACGACTCCACCTTCACGCTGACCAAGAAGATGCTGCCCACCGTCATCGACATCCTGGAGACGGTGGACTTCCATGCCGAGGAACTGCGGCCCGAGGACTTCGTCTTCCCCGGCTACAACGGCGTGATGTGCGTGGAGGCCGGCGGCCCGCCCGCCGGCACCGGCTGCGGCGGCTATGTGGTCGGCCAGACCGTGAAGCTGCTGAAAGAGCACCACCTGCTGGAAGACACCGACGTGGTGATCTTCGACGTGCTGGGTGACGTGGTCTGCGGCGGTTTTGCCGCGCCCCTGCAGCACGCGGACCGCGCGCTGATCGTCACCGCCAACGACTTCGACTCCATCTTCGCGATGAACCGCATCGTGCAGGCGATCGGCGCCAAGGCCAAGAACTACAACGTGCGCCTGGGCGGCGTGATCGCCAACCGCAGCGCCGCCACCGACCAGATCGACAAGTACAACGAGCGGATCGGTCTGCAGCTGGCCGCACACTTCCCCGACCTGGACGCCATCCGCCGCAGCCGCCTGAAAAAGGCCACGCTGTTCGAGATGGAAGACTCGCCCGGCCTGCAGGCGGTCAAGGACGAATACATGCGCCTGGCGGCCAAGCTCTGGCTCGGCACCGACCCCTACGCCGCCGTCCCGATGAAGGACCGCGACATCTTCGACCTGCTGGGATTCGACTGACATGCAGCCCGAGCACCGCTACCTCGAACGCCGCAGCCAGATCGAACACTATTTCGATCGCACTGCGGTGCAGGCTTGGGAACGCCTGACCTCCAACGCGCCGGTGGGCCGCATCCGCGCCACGGTGCGCGCGGGGCGCGATCGCATGCGCGAGAACCTGCTGTCCTGGCTGCCTGCGCGCATGGACGGTCTGCGCGTGCTGGACGCCGGCTGCGGCACCGGCGCGCTGGCCCAGGTGGCGGCCGAACGCGGCGCGCATGTGATCGCGATCGATCTCTCGCCCACCCTCGTGAACCTGGCACGCGAGCGCCATCGCCTGGCGGGACACGTGATGATGGGCCGCATCGACTTTCGCGCCGGCGACATGCTCGATGAGGCCCTGGGCGAGTTCGACCATGTGGTGGCGATGGATTCGCTGATTCACTACGACACCCCGGACATCGTCCAGGCGCTTGCGCGCCTGTCGCACCGCACCAAGCGCTCCATGCTGTTCACGTTTGCGCCGCGCACGCCGCTCCTGGCGGTCATGCACCGCGTGGGGCGCCTCTTTCCCCGCTCGGACCGCTCACCGGCGCTGGAGCCGCAGTCCGAGCCGGTGCTGCGCGAGGCGCTGGTCGCCGGCCTGGGCCCCCTGGGCTGGCAGGAAGGCCGCAGCGAGCGCGTGGCCAGCGGCTTCTACACCTCGCAGGCCTGGGAGTGGAAACGGACATGACCAAGGCCTGGCGTCTGCCGCCCGCGCTGGTCGGCGTGTTCAATCGCTACGTCCCGTTCGCGGACGCGGCTTCGCCTGACCTGCCGCTGGCGCGCCTGTTGCGCCTTTCCTTGTTCCAGGTAGCAGTGGGCCTGACCACTGCCCTGCTTGTGGGCACCCTCAACCGCGTGATGATCGTGGAACTGGGCGTGCCCGCCTGGTGGGTGGCGCTCTCGGTCGCCCTGCCGCTGGTCTTCGCGCCGATGCGCGCCTTCATCGGCTACCGCAGTGACACGCACCCCTCGGTGCTGGGCCTGCGCCGTCTGCCTTATCTCTGGATCGGAACCCTGCTGATGTTCGGCGGGCTCGCGATCATGCCCTTCGCGCTCCTGCTGCTGTCGGAAGCCGACACCACGCCCGCCATGTGGCTGGGTCGTACCGGCGCGGCGCTGGCCTTCATCGTGGTGGGTGCGGGCCTGCAGATCTCGCAGACCGCCGGCATCGCCCTGGCCAATGACGTGTCCCCCGAGGACAAGCGCCCCCGCGTGGTGGCCCTCCTGTACGCCATGCTGTTGGTGGGTCTGATCGCTGGCAGCGCGATGCTCGGTGGCCTGCTGTCGCAGTTCAGTCCGGTGCGCCTGATCCAGGTGGTGCAGGGCGCCGCCGTACTGGTGGTGATGTTGAACCTCGTGTCGCTGTGGAAGCAGGAGGCGCGTGGTGCCCGGCGCGGCGCGCGCGAGCCCGATGGCTTTCGCCGCAACTGGCAGCGCCTGATGGCCCTGCCCAAGATGCGCCGCTTTCTCTGGACGGTGGGCCTGGGCACCGCGGCCTTCAGCATGCAGGACATCATCCTCGAGCCCTTTGGCGGCGAGGTACTGGGGCTGGATGTGGGCCTGACCAGCGCACTCACCGCCTTGTCAGCGGGCGGTGCACTGCTCGCCTTCCTGTTGGCAGCCCGCCTGTTGGGGCGTGGCGTCGATGCCGTGCGCTTGGCCGCCGCTGGGGCATTGCTCGGATTGCCCGCCTTTGCCTGCGTGATCTTCTCGGCGCCCCTGGAGGCGCCCCACCTGTTTCGCTTCGGCGCCGGCCTGATCGGCTTTGCCGGTGGCCTGTTCTCGGTCGGCATGCTCCTGACCGCCATGGAAATGCCGGAGAAGGAATTGACCGGCATGGTCCTGGGCGCCTGGGGGGCCGTGCAAGCCACCGCCGCTGGCGTGGCCATGGCCCTGGGCGGCGTGGTGCGTGACCTGGCGGATCACCTGGCGATGCAGGGCTGGCTCGGCGAATCCCTCATCTCCAAGGCGACGGGCTACAGCGTCGTCTTTCACCTCGAGATCTACCTCTTGTTCGTCGTGCTGGTGGCCCTGGGGCCGCTGGCACGCCGACGTTCGACCACCCCTGTGCCGCACGCGCCGCAGCCTTTCGGGCTGGCGCAGCTGCCGGGATGATTTTTCACACCGCCTCAATCTAGGAGAACCCCATGGGAACAGGCGCCATCACCCAGTACGTCGACGTCGCGCAGCTTGTGCTGTACGTCTTCTGGGCCTTTTTCGCAGGCCTCATCTACTACCTCGCGCGTGAGAACCACCGCGAGGGCTACCCGATGGATCCGGGCCGCGAGAACGGCCCCAAGATCACCGGCTGGCCCGTGCCGGAAGCCAAGACCTTCAAGCTGGACGACGGCCGTGAATTCCACGCCCCCGACTTCAACCGTCCCGACGGCAGTTACAGCGCCCAGCCCGCGCACCGCTTCAACGGCGCGCCGCTGGAGCCGGTGGGCGACCCGCTGCTGGCCGGCGTCGGCCCCGGCGCCTGGGCGGCGCGAGCCGACATCCCCGACATGCATGAAGGCCACGCCAAGATCGTGCCCCTGCGCGTCGCCGCCGACCACGGCGTGTCGCCGCGCGACACCGATCCCCGCGGCCTGCCGGTGCACGGCGCCGACGGCGAAGTGGCGGGCACCGTCACCGACCTGTGGATCGACCAGTGCGAGATGATGTTCCGCTACATCGAAGTGCAGGTGCCCGCCGGCCACCGCGTGCTGCTGCCGATCGCCTTCGCCCGCATCCGCAAGGATGAAGTGTCGGTGCAGGCGCTGCTGGGCGCGCAGTTCGGCAACGTCCCGCGCACCCGCAACCCCGAGCAGGTCACGCTGCTGGAAGAAGAGAAGATCAGCGCCTACTTCGGCGCCGGTACGCTGTACGCCACGCCGGTGCGGCAGGAGCCGCTGGCGTGAACCAGGACGCAGGCACGGGCGATCGTCATATCGCCCCGCACCACGAGCACGAGTTCGAGGCCGCCCCGGGCCTGCCCGAGGCGCTTCCGGCGGGCGAACGCATCCTGTGGCAAGGCGGCCCGCAGTGGGGCGCCTTGTGCCTGCATGTCTTTCACCTGCGCAAGCTGGCGGTGTACTTCGCCGCGATGATGGCCCTGCAGGCGCTGTATCTGCTGGGTGGCCCGCAGGCCGCCATCGGTCCTTCGCTGGCCGTCAGTGCGCTGGCGGCTGCGGCTGCCCTCGGACTGCTGGCCCTGACAGCCTGGCTGGTCGCCCGTACCACGCTGTACACCCTCACCTCGCGCCGTGTGGTGATGCGCATCGGGATCGTGCTCACGATCACCCTGAACCTGCCGCTGCGCCAGCTGCGGGGCGCCGACCTGCTCGTACATGCCGACGGTCATGGCGATGTGTCACTGGCCCTGGCGGGTGACAAGCGCATCGGCTGGTTCCACCTCGCGCCCCATGCACGTCCCTGGGCGCTGCGCGACCCGCAGCCCACGCTGCGTTGCATCCCCGACGCCCAGGCCGTGGGGCGACGGCTGATGGACGCCTGGCACACCGCCAACCCGGGCGTCGCCACCCGCACCGTGGCGAGCCCTGCGGCGACCCACGACGCGCGCGAGACTGCCGCCAACGACCCGATGGCTGCGGCATGAACGCGCACACCGCCACCGCACACCGTCCCGCGTCCCGGGCACTGCCCTGGCCCGTGTGGGCCATGCTGGGCCTGGCCCTGCTGACGCTGGCGGGGGTGGGCTGGCAGCGCCTGGCGGGAGGACCGCCCACCGAGGTGACGGACATCACCTGGCAGCGCGCCTTGCATTTCGAGGACCGCCCCAACGGCGACGTCGCCGTGGTGGATGCCCAGGACCGCCGCGAAGTCGCACGCTTCCAGGGCGAGCAGGGCTTCCTGCGCGGCGCGCTGCGCACCCTGGCCCGCGAGCGGTTGCGCCGCGGGATGGGCCCCGCCGAACCCTTCGTCCTGAGCGGCCACGCCAGCGGCCGTCTGACCCTGTCCGACCCGGCCACCGGCACCCGCATCGCGCTGGAGTCCTTCGGCCCCAGCAACGTCGCGGTCTTCGCGCCCCTGCGCGATGCCGGACGCACGGCACCCCGACCCTGAATTTCATTGCCACGAGAGCCACGCCATGAACGCACCGCACGCCGCCACCCTCGAATACGACGCCCTCGCGAACCTGATCGACACCGTCGAGACCGCCGACGACGCCATGGCCAAGGCCACGCGCAGCACCATGCTGACGCCGCGCTTCTACACCACCGACTTTGATGCGATGGACCGGATGGACGTCTCGCCGGTGCGCGCCGAGTGGGACGCGATGATGCAGGAGTACGAGGGCGACAACAACCACGACCACTTCCAGCGCGACGCCGCCTTCGCCGAGGAAGCCCGCGCAGGTCTGGCCAGCATGTCGCCCGAGCTGCGCCAGGAGTTCCTGGACTTCCTGATCTCGTCCTGCACCTCGGAATTTTCCGGCTGCATCCTGTACAACGAGATCCAGAAGCGGGTGACCAACCCCGACATCAAGGCCTTGATGCGTTATATGGCGCGCGACGAATCGCGCCACGCCGGCTTCATCAACTCGGCGCTCAAGGACCTCGGCCTGGGCATCGACCTGGGCGGCCTCAAGAAGAACAAGGCCTATACCTTCTTCAAGCCCAAGTACATCCTGTACGCGACGTACCTGTCCGAGAAGATCGGCTACGCCCGCTACATCACGATCTTTCGCCAACTGGAAAAGAATCCGGACAAGCGCTTCCACCCGATCTTTCGCTGGTTCGAACGCTGGTGCAACGACGAATTCCGCCACGGCGAATCCTTCGCGCTGCTGATGCGGGCGCAGCCGCAGCTTCTGTCTGGCATGAACACGCTCTGGATCCGCTTTTTCACGCTGGCGGTGTACGCCACGATGTATGTGCGTGACCACATGCGCCCCCTGATGCACGAGGCCATGGGCCTGCATTCCACCGAATACGACTACGAGGTGTTTCGCATCACCTCCGAGATCGCGGCGCAGGTCTTTCCGGTGGACCTGGACATCGACCACCCGGTGTTTCGCGCCGGCATGATCCATCTGCTGGAATGCGCGGTGGGCCATGCCAACGCCAAGGCGCGTGGCGGCGTGATGGGCCTGCTGGGTCAGGCGCGCCATGCCTTGGGTGCCGCCTGGACCTTTGGCCGCCTGTTCTTCCTGCCAGTCAAGCACCGCCCGCTGCCAGACCAGATCCGCGTGCAGCCGGTGTGGTGAGCGCCGCACCGATCGCCATCGCATGAACGATTTCTGGCCTTCCACCGCGGCGCCTGCGCTGTTCGCGCTGTTCGCCTGGTGGTTCGGGACAGGCGCCATCCTCTGGCTGGTACGCCGGCCCGTGCGCAGTTTCCGCTGGCGCATGGCGGGCATGAGCGTGCTGGGCATCGCGAGCCTGTGGGGTGCACACCGCAGCATGCAGTCCAGCGAGGTGGCCAACGCCTACCTGGGCTTTGCCAGCGTGATCGTGATGTGGGGCTGGCACGAGCTGGCCTTCCTCAGTGGCTGGATCACCGGGCCACGGCGCGAACCCCTCACGCCCGGCGCGCGCGGCGTGGTGCGGTTTCGTGAATCGCTGCAAGCCATCTTGCATCACGAGTTCGCACTGCTCGCCAACTTCGGCGTGCTGCTGCTGATGCAGCAAGGCGAACCCAATCATGTGGCCATCTGCACCTTCGCCTTGCTCTGGTGCATGCGGCTGTCGGCCAAGCTGAACCTGTTCTTCGGCGTGCCCGAGGTCGGCGAGCAGTATCTGCCGTCGCACCTGACCTACCTGGGCAGCTACTTCCGGCGCGGGCCGGTGAGCGTATTTTTCTATTTCTCGATCAGCATCGCGGCGGGCAGCTGGCTGTGGCTGGTGGGTCAGGCCAAGCTCGGCGCAGTGACGGTGAACACGGGCTGGGTGCTGCTGGCGGCACTCCTGGGGCTGGCCATCATCGAGCACCTGCTGATGATGTTCCCGCTGCCGATGCAGCGCCTGTGGGGGTGGGCCATGGGCCGCTCGACTTGCGCCGCAGCGCCGTCGACGACGTCCAGCCTGCCGGTCGTGCCCGCCGTGCCCGTCATCGGGCCTGAGGCGAGCCGGCCATGAACGCCTTTCGCGCTGTGGAAGACCGCATACCTTCACGCCTCGCGGGACCCGACACACCCCTCGCTGTGGTGATCGGCAGTGGCTTTGGCGGTCTCGCCGCGGCGATCCGTCTGTCGGTGCGTGGATGGCGCGTGCGCGTGCTGGAAAAACTCGACGCGCCGGGCGGCCGCGCCTACATGCACAAGCAGGAAGGCTTCAGCTTCGATGCGGGCCCGACCATCATCACCGCCCCCTTTCTGCTCGAAGAGTTGTGGACGCTGTGCGGCCGCAAGATGGACGACGACATCGACCTGCGCCGCATGGATCCGTTCTACCGGATCCGTTTCCATGACGGCACCCACTTCGACTACAGCGACGACGAAGCGTCCATGATGGCCCAGGTGGCCGCGATCAGCCCGGGCGATGTACCGGGCATGCGCCGCCTGATGGTGGCTGCCGAGCGCTGCAAGGTCCTGGGCTTCGAGGGCATGGGCGACAAGGCCTTCGAGTCGGTGGGCGACCTGCTGCGGGCCATTCCGTCCTTCATGCGCATGCAGGCCTGGCGCAGCATCCACAGCCTGGTGGCCCAGCACCTGAAGCACCCCAAGCTGCGGCTGGTCATGAGCTTTCACCCCTTGCTGATTGGCGGCAACCCGTTCTCGGTCACCTGCGCCTACGCCTTGATCCACGCGCTGGAACGCAACTGGGGCGTGCATTCGGCCATGGGTGGCACCGGGGCCATCATCGACGGCCTGGTGGGCCTGCTGCGTGAACGCGGCGTGCGCATCGACTGCAACACGCCGGTGACCCGCATCCGCGTGGAAGACGGACGCGCGCGCGGCGTGGAGCTGGCCTCGGGCGAGTACCTGCCCGCCGACATCGTCGTGAGCAACGGCGACTCGGCCTGGACCTACCGCCACCTGATCGAGCCGCAACACCGCCGTCACTGGACGGACCGGCGCATCGACAAGGGCCGCTACTCCATGGGCCTGTTCGTCTGGTACTTCGGCACGCGCGGGCAGTATCCGGACGTGCCGCACCACATGATGGTGATGGGGCCGAGGTACAAGGAGCTGCTCGCGGACATCTTCAAGCGCAAGAAGCTGGCCAAGGACTTCAGCCTCTACCTGCATCGCCCCACGGCCACCGACCCCTCGCTGGCACCTCCGGGCTGCGACACCTTCTATGCGCTGTCACCGGTGCCGCACCTCGATAGCGGCACCGACTGGTCGGAGCAAGCCGAGATCTATCGGCAGGCGATCTGCGAGGCGCTGGAGGCCACGGTGCTACCGGGGCTGTCGCAGCGCATCGTGACCTCGCGCGTCGCCACGCCGCAGGATTTCCAGGATCGCCTCTGGTCCTACAAGGGCGCGGGTTTCGGCCTGGAGCCCCTGCTGCTGCAAAGCGCGTGGTTCCGCCCGCACAACCGCAGCGAGGATGTGGAAGGTCTGTACATGGTGGGCGCGAGCACGCACCCGGGCGCGGGCGTGCCGGGGGTGCTGATGTCGGCCAAGGCCTTGGAATCGGTCTTGCCGGAAGTGAGTGCGTATGCGCGCTGAACGCTCTGGCGCGCAGGCTGCGGCCGACACGGCCACCGACCTCTCCAGCCACGACCTGCAGGCCTGCGTCGCGATGATGCGCGGCGGCTCGCGCACCTTCTACGCTGCCAGCCGCC
>JACCDI011066326.1_pt1 | contig 14467 bp, 10 predicted proteins | sample 7442791 | NCBI WGS metagenome assembly JACCDI01 (sample SAMN15323434, study PRJNA562643) | freshwater metagenome | isolation source: river surface water | place: USA:Blue River Watershed | collected 2017-08-15 | reverse complement strand
GAAACATCACGGATGATTCCTGGCAGCCACCATTCATCTTGATCTTCAAGATATGACGCAGCGCTGAAAGTGTAAACGCGAAGCGTGAGAGTGTTGCTTGCTTTCGCGCGACCGCTGAGATCAAACTCGCTCGGCAGTCGACTGCCTCGAACAGAGCCAATGTATTCGTCGTTCCACCAAACATCGGCAGCACCTTCGATTCCGTCAAATCTCAAGACCGCGTTGGTCGGGGGCGCATCCCAGCTAACATCGCGCTGATACTCACCGACACCGTTGTCGTCTGGCGGGTATGGCGGGTCGACGGCGAAGGGATAGTTGACGTTTGTGTAACTCGGCAGACCGTGCGGCTGCTTCAGAAAGTTGTCGAGGTGCGGCATAACGAAACTCGCCGGCACCGGAATCAGTTCGTCGTGACCTTGTTCAAACCTTGGCACCAATGTGGCGTCGACCACCCGAGGCAGCCAGCGAAAGCGCCACATTCCGTTGAGGTTCGTGGTTGGGGCATCGGTCTTGAGCGCGGCTCTGGGCGGCAGGGTGTTGTAGCCCGGATCTCTGCTTTCGAGGGGTTGAATCATTGATTCGCCGTTCTGGTTAGTCAATTTGGAGTCCTGACAGGCGCAGTGTGATCACCTGGAAGGGCCTAAATTTCAGGTCTATAGAGCCACCCGAAACCTGCTCGGCTGAGGTCGGTAGCTCTAAGAAGTCGGTCAGCCAAATCTTCTTGGCGACACCTGCGAATGCAATTCGGCTGTCGGCGCGACCGCCAGTTGACTCATAGAGCCTCACGATCAGGTCGCCGCTGCCATCTTCGGCAAGTTTCACGGTTTCGACCAGCACCTGCGGGGCAGAACTGCTCACCAGTGGCTCAACCGGTCGATTGCCCTGCACCTCGCGCGCTGGGTAGTTCAGTTCGTAGCCAAGGCTCACGGCATCTTCGATTGTCGCCGCTGGCCGAATCTTGAAGTTCAGAGAGTGCCTGCCCTGATCGGCTTCTGGGTCTGGAAACTTCGGCGAACGCAACAGCGAGAAACGCACGCTCGTGACCGTTGCACCGTTGGCCTCGGTGGTTCGTTGAACGTCGAATCCGTAGGTTGAGTCGTTCGCGAATGCAACACCCCAGTCTTTCTCATTCAAGAACAGATACTTGTGCTGGCAAGATTCGAAGCGCGCGAAATCCCAACTCGTGTTCTCGTGGGTTGGCCTTTTGACAAAACCAAACTGTGTTTCGGCTGCAACTTCTTCTGCGTGAATGTCAATCGGAAACGCGAGCTTGAGTAATTTCTCGTTCTCGTGCCAATCAATTTCGAAACCGATATCGATTGACTTCGCCCCTGGCTCGAGGCGAATGGTTTGCACGATGGTGCTGGCTTGTTGCGAAGCAGAGTGAAGCACGCGCCTGGTTTCGATTACCGCCGTGCCATCGGCTTCTTTTCGCACGTTGAAATCATCAACGCTGTCTAACACGTGCTTCGAGTTTCGATAGTGCTCGTCGATGTCCCAGGCATCCCAGCGGGTTGGGTTGTCGTTGTGCAGGTGCAACTCGTTCGCAGCGATGCCCGGTGCAATTGCCTCGCGGTTAGTTGCCAAAGAAAGGAGAGATACTATGCGGCCTGAGCGATCTACCCGCACGCGCAATTCTTCGTTTTCGAGAGTGACAAACTCGTTTTGTTCTGACACTGAGGTTGCCTGAGCAGAGTTTCTCGCAATTCCAACCCCAAGAGCCGCAACACCATTTCGCGAAAGAGGCATGGCATTGACTGTTAGGGCTTGCGTGGCTGTGTTGGCCGTTGGGTCGTTCGCCAGCGCGGCTAGCGAAGAGTTGATTATCTCGAGCAGCTCGCGAGTTATCTCGGCGTGACGATTCTCAACCTCTCTGTAGACCCAAGCGATTGCAGTGCCAGGCAGAATGTCGTGAAACTGCATCAGCAGAATGCTCTGCCAAATCTCTTCAAGCTGGGCGCTCGGGTAGGCGGCGCCTGTCTTGAGGGTCGCGTAGCTCGCCCATAGCTCAGCCTCACGCAGCAACCCTTCGTTGCGACGGTTGCCCTGCTTGGTTCTGTGCTGCGAGGTCAACACGCCGCGGTGCAGTTCGAGATACATCTCGCCGCGCCAGACCGGTGCATTGGCATACTCGCTTCGAGCCAGCGCGAAGAACTCATCGGCTGTGCCCATGGATACCTTCGGCGAGCCCTCGAGATCGCCGGTGCGGTGTGCCGCCGCAATCATTTCGCGGGTTGGCCCGCCGCCACCATCGCCCCAACCAAACGGCACGAGCGAAATTGACGAGCGACCCTTTTCAGAGAAATTCTTTTCGGCGTGCGCCAACTCTTCACCTGAGAGTTCAGAGATGTAAGTGTCTGCCGAAGGAAAGTGCGAGAAAACTCTTGTGCCATCGATGCCTTCCCACCAGAAGGTGTGATGCGGCATGCGGTTGACTTGATTCCAAGACATCTTCTGACTCAGAAACGAACTGATTCCAGACTGCGTAACAATTTGCGGAAGTGAACCCGAGTAACCGAATGAATCTGGCAACCACGCCTCGCGTGCGTGCATCGCAAAGTTATCTTGAAAAAACTTTTGCCCGTAAACAAATTGCCTAACCATCGCTTCAGAGCCGGGCATGTTTCCGTCACACTCGACCCACATTCCGCCAACCGGTTTCCATTGACCATTCGCCACGCGTTTTTTGATGCCTTCAAAAACACTCGGATAGTGATCTTTGATCCACTTGTAGTGCTGAGCAGAAGAGGCCGAAAAGATAAAGTCGTCGTGCTCATCCATGAGGCTTAGAACATTGCTAAAGGTTCTCGCACACTTGCGCACGGTTTCTCGAATTGGCCACAGCCACGCCGAGTCGATGTGCGCGTGACCGGTTGCAATAACTCGATGGCTCGAGGCACTTGCCGGTGCGCTAAGCGCGGCAGTGAGTTTTTTGCGGGCCGCACTGGCGGTGCCAGAAACATCGCTCGGGTCGATTGCATCGAGCATGTCTTCTATCGCGCGCGTGACCACATGCCTTCTGGTGCTATCTTGCGCAAGGCTCACCATTAGACCGCGCAGGGTGAAAATGTCTTGAACTAACTCCCAAACCTCGATGTCTCGTCGAGCGATGTGCAGCTTCTTCAATTCATACAGTGGCTGCTCAGAGGCGGTATCCCAGTCGCCAAGGGTTGTCGGCTCAAAGGTGTATTCGCCGGCGACATCGGGGTTGGCCGCTACCTCGAGGTAGAACTCAACCTTTTTGTTGCCGTAAGACCACGGCAACCAGGAGTTCTTCGGCGCTATGGCCTTGATGGGCTTGCCGGCCAGGTCGTAGGCCAGCGCTTCGGCCTGAAAGCCAGATCTTGAAGTGTTGTAGCCGAAGTCGATCACGATCTCGGCGGCTAGGGCGCTTTCGTCATTGGCGTTCCAGCTCGCCGGAATCTCGCCCGAGACCTTCAGCCAAATGGTCGACCAGGCCCTGCCGAATCGCCATCCGAGGTCGACGGCCTCATACCGCTGATTGGCTGCCACCTCGAATGGCACGGGTTCGCGCGGCGCCTGCCAAGCGGTTATTGAAAGCGCAACGTGGTCGCGGTAAATCGCGGGCTGGAGTTTGTCTCTGAAGAATCTGTCGAGTCTCTCTTCAACAGCTTTGGTTCCCTGATGCATTAAACCCTTGCTCCCTTTGGTCGAATTTCCACAATCCAAGAATTCTTGCCGCCAGCGAGGCCTTCTAGCAACTCGGCGTTCAGCAGTTTGCCGAGCGCTGTCGACGAGTTTTTGCTCTCAAGGTCAACGACAACATAGTGTCGGTTCTCATCGAGTTGCGCGGGTCTGAAGTCTGCTAAAGGTGTTGACTCATCTAACTTGAGCGACATAACTAGATGAACCTCATCGTCGCTGTTCAGATTCGCGGTTAACTGCCAGACTGAGTTTCTCTCGCCTCGGTTTGCGCGCAACGGAGAGTCGGTGAGTGACATCAAACCTGCGGTTGGTAAAACCGGTGCAATGTGATCTCTAAAGACCTGCAGGTGATAGCTCAATCGCTCTAGCAGCCGCGCTGGCATTTTCGGCAAAGGATAACTGATGCCAAGGCGATGGAACATCGCGGCTCTGATCATCACGTCGAATCTCTCGACTTCTACTTTCATCCAGTCGAGCTGTGAAGGTTCGTAGTCGTTTCTCCACCACGACCACGGCCAGTGAAGAATCGCGAGTGGTGGCAGCATGTGTGCCGCACCCCACAGAACTTGCAGGTGGTGCTCGGTGTAATCGGGATCACTCAAGAAGAAGCAGTGCACATGTTTTGCTAAACCAAGATCAACTCGCAACCCACCCGAGGAGCATGCCTCGATGAGTAGCTCTGGAAAATCTGCGCGAATTTGGTCGAGCAGTTTGTAGAGACCCTCGTAGTGGCGCAATAGTCCGTCGCCGGCACCGTGCCCGTGATCGGTTCGTGTGCAGCCGAACCCAGGGTCGATGTTGAAATCCATCTTGAGCCAGCGAGCCTGCATTGCAGAAACCACACTCTTTACAGAGTTGTAGGTGTGCACCCACCCCTCGGGCGAACCTAGGCAAACGTAGCCAAGAAAGCCTGGATCGCTGGGGTCTAGCGATACCGTGCCCACGCGGTATGAAGGGTCTGGCCTAAGCCCACTGTCGTCACGGGCCATCGCAGCTGGCAGTGAACGACGCAGTTCAGACTTTGCTCCGACTGCCTCGAGTTCAATCCAAATGCCTGGCGACTTGCCCATTTCAATTATCGAAGCACCGAGTTTTTCTAAGCCGTCTGGAAATCTTGCGAGGTTAACCAGTGACCAGTCACCGCGCAGGTCTGTCCAGTTGGTGTCTAGCTTTGATTCACCAAACCAACCCGCATCAACAACAATCGCGTCGATTGCCATGTTCTGTGCAAGCTTTGCGTTTTCGATGATTACATCTTGTGTAACTTCAGCATCTTCATAGGGCCACCAGTGATTCCACTCAATCGGAATCGCATCGGTCAATTTTGTGCGCGGCAGCCAATTGTCTCGAATTGCTTCTTGCAAACTTCGCTGAGCAATCTCTTTGCTTTCGCCCGCGGCAACAACCACACTCGGTGCATTGAAAGTTTCATCGGGTGCCAAAAGAACGTTTAGGTTCCAGGTTGAAATGCCAGCGCTGATGTGTGCGCCAGCTAACACATCTATGTGCCAGTTTCCGCTCCAGGCCGGCGAAACAATAACGGTGTAGCCGTCAGATTCTCTGACGAAGTAAACAATCGGGCTCTCGCCGTGCGAAGACCTTCCCGAGCGAACTCCGAAGAACGAGTCGTGCTGTGTTCTGGCTATCTTTGGGCGAAACTCGTCACCCCAGGCAGATGCGAAAGATTCCACGCGCCACACTTCACCCTGAAGCGCTAGGGCAGCGCTGTCTAACCTTGAAATCGAAATTGGCGCAGAGCTTTTGTTTTTGGCAGATAACTTGAACTCCCAAACCGCTTGGCTCGACAGCTGAATCGCTTGCCAGTCGAATTGCAAGCCCTGAGCTTCGGCGTTGGCAGAGGCCGATGATTCTGTGCAATTCAGCCGAGCCGAAGTCTTGAGCTCAACTTCTCGGCCGTCTATTGCTGCTCTGAAAGGCAGTGCGCTGCTGATCAAATCTGAGCCGAGCAGAAGATTTAGAAAGGGCGAAGTGTCAGCCGAGGCTTGGAGTCGAAACTTCATCGCAAAGACACCCTTTCGTTCATAACATCATACATTAGGTTTTTTGGGCAGAGAAAAGTGATGTTTCAAGGGCTGATATTTGCCCTAATGGTATGATGAAAAGCATTACTCGCTACTCTCTCTAACATGTAGTTATTGACGACGACCAACTCTAAGGAGCGAATTTTGACTGCAGATGCACCCAAGTTGCGAGCGGCGGTAGTTGGTCTGGGCATGGGAACAGCCCACATGAAGGCTTTCTATCAAAACCCCCGAACGGTTCTAGCGGCCATAGCCGGAAAAGAACAGGATCGCCTGGCAGCCCTGGCCAAGGAGTTTGCGGTTGAAAAGACAGCAGCCGATTGGCAAGAACTGGTCGATGACCCATCGATCGACATAATCAGCATCGCCACCCCAAACGCTCTGCATCACCCGATTGCCGTTGCGGCACTCAAAGCCGGCAAACACGTCTTCTGCGAAAAGCCCCTGGCGATAACCGTCGAGCAGGCCGAAGACATGGTGGCAACGGCAAAAGCCAACAATCGCATTCTCGAGGTTGCGTTCAACTACCGACGCCGAGCAGACATAGGCATGGCCAGAGAATTGGTTGCCTCGGGCAAGCTCGGTCGCGTTTACCACTCACGAATCAGCTGGAAGCGACGCGCAGGCATACCCGGCTTGACCTCTTGGTTTACCTCGGCCAACTTAGCCGGTGGCGGCGCTGCCATTGACCTTGGCCCACACATCATCGACTCACTCTTGTACATGTTGGGTGAGCCAAAGGTGATCGCCGTTAGTGCTGTCACATACGGCGAGCTTGGCCGAGCCGGCTATGGAGCCATGGATAAGTCGAACTACACGCAGGGCAGCACGGGTGAGTTTCAGGTTGAAGATCTTTGCAGCGCACTGCTGCGACTTGATAACGGATCATCGGTGGCATTGGAGATAACCTGGGCTGGGCACACGGTCGACGACGAAGACATCTCATTCGAACTCTTGGGTATTGAGTCTGGGCTCAGAATCTTTATTCCGAGGTATGCAACTGAGAACACGCTGAGCCTCTTTGGTGACGAAAATGGCGAACACTACACTCGCACACCAAAGGTTTCTTCTACCGGCGAGGGACACCTAGCCGTCATTAACGAGTTCATCGAACACGTTGAATCGGGTGACTTTGCCTCTCACGCTGGCGATTACGCCCTGCACCGCACGGCAATAATCGACGCAATGTACAGATCGGCAAAAACCGGGAAAGAGGTAACCCTCTAATGACAATCAGAGTCACAATCTGGAACGAAAACATCCATGAGCAGCAAACCGACTCTGTTCCGGCGAAGATTTACCCGAATGGAATGCACGGAGCAATCAAGACCCTGCTTGAAAATGAACTCGGCAGCTCGGTTACCGTGGCAACCGCGACTCTCGACGAACCCGAGCACGGCCTAACCAAAGAGGTGCTTGACAACACCGACGTGCTGATGTGGTGGGGTCACGAGGCGCACCCAAAGGTTAGCGACGAGGTTGTTCAGCGCGTGTATGACGCGGTCTTGGGTGGCATGGGCTTGATTGTCTTGCACTCTGCGCACTACTCGAAGATCTTCAAGAAGCTGATGGGCACAACCTGCTCGCTCAGATGGCGAAGCTCAAAAGACCGCGAACTGGTCTGGAACGTCAATCCTTCTCACCCGATAACTCAGGGAGTTCCCGACCCGATTGTCATTCCGCTGCAAGAAATGTACGGCGAGTTCTTCGACATTCCTGCACCAGACGAGCTCATCTTCATCTCGAGCTTTACTGGCGGTGAGGTTTTCAGATCAGGTGCAACCTGGCGACGCGGCCTTGGCAAGGTGTTCTACTTCTCACCTGGCGACCAGGATTATCCGGTCTATCACCAGAAAGAAATCGGAAAAGTTTTGGCCAACGGTGTGGTTTGGGCGAAGCCTGTTGTTCGCACCGAACCTATCGATGCAACTTTTCACCCGGATGGCTGGATCGAAAAGAACTAGCGGCTTAGGCCAACCTGCAGACCTCGCATGATGTACTTCGATGCGAAGGCGAGCAGCAACAGCGGCACCAATGCCGTGATGAAGAGACCGGCCGAAGTTAGCGGTTGATCTGTCACGAACCTCTTGCCGATAGATGCGAGTGTTGGGGTTAGCAACCTCATCTGCGCGTCTGGAATCAGAATCAGCGCAAAAATCAGTTCGTTCCAGGTGCCTAGAAACTGCAAGACCGCTAGCGTGGCAATTCCCGAGGCACCCATCGGGCGAATGATCGACCAAAGCGTTCTAAAGAAGCCAGCGCCGTCGACCTTTGCCGCATCGAGAATCTCTTCGGGTATCGCTCTGAATGTCAGGGTCAAGAAGAATATTGCAAACGGCAACCCGGTTGCCAGATAAACCAATATCAATCCCGCGTAATCGCCAACTATTCCGAGTCGAGCAAGCACCAGGTAGATCGGAATGATCAGCACGGGCCCAGGAATCAACATGACAGATACGAAAGTTGCCGTGAAGAATTTGCTGCCGAACACCGGCAGCTTGGCCAAGGCGTATCCGGCAAGGGTTGCGAAAACGAGAATCAGACTAACGGCACTTAGCGAAACGAAAAGGCTGTTTAGAAATGCTCGGCCAACGCCATACTCATCCCAGAGTTCTATGTAATTCGATATCGTCCACTCAGCCGGCAAGCCAAACGGGTCACGTTTGTAGTCGACGTTGCTTCTAAGCGAAGTGACGACCACGAAGAACAACGGGTAAATGATTGTGGCAGCCAAGGCGCACATGGCGATGAAAATCGGCCAGCGACCGCGGGTGTTCAACTGCGAGCTAATCGAATCTGACACGTTAGTCCTCCTTCTGCAACCTGAATACGCGGTTCTGAATCAGAGTGAGCAGACCGATGAACATAAACAAAACCACAGCCAGAGCCGCTCCAGAACCTAGGTTGTTGCTCGAGAAGGCCCTTAGGTAGACCAAGAAGTCGATGGTGGTTGTCTCGTAGCCAGGCCCACCCGCTGTCATTACGAAGACGAACCCAAATAGCGACGCAAAGGTGTAGAGAATGTTGATGATGAAAACGAATCCGAGAACTTTTCTGATGTTTGGCAGAGTGATCGACCAGAGTCTGCGCCACCAGCCTGCGCCATCAATTGCCGCGGCCTCGAACACCGCCGGGTTGATTGATGTAAGACCGGCTAGCAGCAAGAGTGACTGGTAGCCGAAACCCGACCAAACCAGGGCCAAGATGATGATGAGAATGCTGTAGTTCGCGTTGATAAAGAACTGTATCGGCTCGACTCCGAATAGACCGAGAAACTGGTTCACGGCTCCGTCGTAGCCAAATGCATTTCTGAAGATAAGGCCGATAACGGCAACCGATAGAACATTGGGAAGAAAGAAGATGACTCTGAAAAACTTCCAACCCCTGAAGCGCTCAAAGAGCAAAATTGCCGTGACTAGAGCCGTAAAGATAACCAGGGGAACCGAAATGATGAACTTGAAGTTGTTGAGAAAAACTTGGTGAACGATTGGGTCGACAAATATGTCTGTGTAGTTCTTGAACCAGATCCAATCGAATGTGAGTCCGTTTGTTTTTGTGAATGAAATATACAGAGCGAACATGATTGGAAAAGCCATGAAACCGGCGACTATAAAGAACGCCGGTAGAACCGCCAGCGTGCCGATTAGCTTGGACTGTCGCATCATTCACTTCCTTGTGAATAGTGAGCCTGAAGGCTGGGAAACAATGTCTCCCAGCCTTCAGTCTTGATTCACTAATTTACTACTTATTTATTTCTTGCTCATAGGAGGCTTTCAATTGCGCCACCGCATCTGCCGGCGTTATGGCACCACTGAAGACTCCAGCATTCATTCTGTAGAACAGGTCGATTGTTGCCTGAGGCATCACGCTGTCGAAAGCGAACGTGATTCCGTCAGTTGATTGAGCCAACTGCTCGAACTGCTCCTTTAGACGTGGGTTCTGAATCATCGACGGGTCACCGTCTTTGTGGTTTGAACCCTGAGTCTGGTAGATCTCTACGAAACGGTCTTGGTGCTCAGGGCGAGCGATGAACTTCAAGAACTCAGCTGCGAGTTCCTTGTTCTTGCTTGCCTTGGTGATTGATAGGGCGATCTCAGGACCACCTGAACCAATCTTTGAGTACTTTGCACCTTCAAGAGTTGGAATGAAGAATGACGAAACTGGGCCATCTGCACCAAATGCTTCGGTCATTCCGTTGTTCTCCCAGCTACCAACCAAGTAGTAACCTGCTTCACCAGCAACGAAGCCCTGGCCACCGGCCGAAACCTGTGCAGCATCTGGGTTGTTAACTGTGCTTGCTCCCCAGTCTGCGAATGCCTGGTATGCCTTTAGCATCGCTGGGTCGTCAACTGCAACCTTGCCACTGTACATGTCGGTGAACGCTGTCTGACCAAGCTCTCCACCAACCATGTTGGTGATGAACCATGCGCCAGGGTAGCCTTCCAAGTTTCCGGTGTAGAAACCGTTCTTGTCGGTCTTGTCAGTGATCTGCTGTGCGTTTGCCATCAGTTCTTCCCAGGTAGCAGGCTTCACAGTTGGGTCAATCCCGGCCTCCTTTAGAACATCTGCGTTCTGGAAAACAACGAATAGGTTTCCAGCGCCGTATGTCATGCCAAGTAGTCGACCGTCAGAGGCGAAACCTTCGCGGTTAACATACTGGCCAGCCATTGAGTCGAGCATGTCCTTCGGAAGTAGCGGGTCAAGGTCTTCGAAGAAGTCAGCGAACGAAGTGGTTGGTCCACCTGCGTACTGAACACGAATGTCAGGACCGGTACCTGCAATTGCTGCAGCTTGGAACGCGGCAGCGTTAGACGAGATGTCGCCACCCTGCTGAACGATTGTTACTGTTACGCCAGGGTTTGCTTCCTCGAATTCCACACCCATCTGGTTTAGGAATGCCTTGTCTGCATACGGATCATCCGACGGGTCTTTTCCTAGAATTCCTGTGTCCCAGATAACCAAGTCACCCGTAGGTGCTGCTGGGGCACAAGCCACTAGGCTGCCGGTGGTCAGCGCCAATGCTGCCATCACTCCAGCCCATTTACTTACTTTCATTAGCTTTCCTTTCATGGAGGTTTTGAACCACATGCGAGAGCAATTGCTCACACATGCTCTTGTGAGGAAGGCAACCAATCCCAAAATTTGCCCACCGCACTATTTACTTCCTTGACTACATGGTCATTACATCATATGAACCGAGCAGATTTGAACCTAGATTGTGCCTAGAAAGTCAAGAAACTATAACGATTTGCTGTAAAGGTATGACGAAATGATGTATTCTCGGACAATAGTCATACACGGTTTCATCAACGGGGCCACTGAAGGGCAGGCAGATTATGCGAATCGACTCGGTCGAGTTCTTCTATGCGGCTATGCCCGAAGTCACTCTCGAGGCAGACGGAAGCCAGGATGCCCTTCTGGTCAGGGTCACCGGCGATGACGGCAGCGTTGGCTGGGGTGAGTGCGAGGCCTCACCGCTTACATCAATAGCCGCATTCGTAACCCCGAGATCTCACGGAGTTTGCCAGCCGGTCTCTGCGAGCGTTATTGGTGAGCGGGTGAGCGACCCCAAAGACATCTTGAGCCTGAGCCAATTGGTTGCCAGAAACAGCATGGATCTTCTGCAAGCCGCCCACACCTGGTCGGGTGTTGAGATTGCTCTCTGGGATCTTCTCGGTCGCAAGCTTGAGCAGCCGGTTTGGAAATTGCTTGGTTACCAAAAGAATTTTGCAAAGGTGCCCTATGCCTCGATGCTAATGGGTGACACACCGCAGTCAACTCTTGAGCGCGCTCGCGATGCAAGGGCAAAAGGATTCAGAGCGGTGAAGTTTGGTTGGGGAAACTATGGCACAGCCGATGTTCTCGACGATGCAGATCACGTTGCCGCTGCGCGCGAAGGACTCGGCCCTGATGCCGATCTGCTAATCGACGCGGGCCAAATCTGGGGCGATAACGTTGAACTCGCAATCTCGAGAATCCCCGCGCTGCAAAGAGCCGGGGCCACTTGGCTCGAAGAACCTTTCTTTGCTCACGCATTCAAGGCTTACTCAGAGCTCGCAAAAGTTTCGGGCAGCGTTGGTCTTGCCGGCGGCGAAGGCGCACACACCGAACACATGGCGTTGAACCTAATCGATTTCGGTTCGGTGAAGTTCATTCAGGTTGACTCGGCCCGCATCGGCGGCATCGGCCCATCCAAGATGGTTGCAGAGCACGCCGTGAGAAACGACGTGACTTTCGTAAACCACACGTTCACTTCTCACCTTGCTCTTTCGGCTTCGATGCAAGCTTTCGTTGGTCTCGAGAATCACAGAATTTGCGAATACCCGGTTGAACCAAAATCGGTTGCCTGGGATCTCTCGGTTGAGCACATCGAGGTTGATGCCAACGGAGAAATTTTGGCGCCAGATGCTCCCGGCCTTGGAATTCGGGTCGACGAGCAGGCCCTTCGCCCATACCTTCGAGAAGTCGAGATCAAGATCGATGGCCAGCTCGCCTATGAGAGCACTGCCATCGATACAGCGACTAGGGTAGGACATTAGCGCCCAACAATTCGAGGTGAAGATGGACAATACCTTTGAACCCCTGAGTGGTTCTCGGTCGTCTATCCGTGGCCTGCAAAAGACAGTCATCGAGGGCATCGGCAGAACAATTATCGGCGGCAAGATTTTGCCCGGCGAGTTTTTGCCAACCGAGCCCGAGATCGGCGCCAGCTATAACGTGAGCCGCACCTCGGTTCGAGAGGCCATGCGCGTGCTGTCGGCCAAGGGTCTGATTGAGATTCGCCAGAAGGTTGGCACCCGTGTGCAAGAGCCTGAACACTGGAACATTTTCGATTCAGACATTTTGAGGTGGCATCACGAAGAAGGGCGCGGCGATGCCGTGATGCTCGACCTGATTGAGCTTCGTCAGATTCTCGAACCGGCCGCTGCGAAGTTGGCAGCTAACCGAGCAAACATGGATCAGCACCGCAGTCTCAAAGCCGCCATTCAGACGATGCAAGATCAACTCGATAGTCCTGAAGATTTCGCGCGCGCAGACCTTGATTTTCACCTTGCGGTCTACGAAGCCAGCCAGAACTCATTCTTGTTGCAGTTTGGTTCGGTTGTGAGCGACTACCTGCGACGAGTTTTCATGATTCAACAGCAGGCCGTGCGCGGTCGTGACGCGTTAGAGAAAGACGTGCAATTGCACGACAAGGTTTATGAAGCGATAAATCGTGGCGATGGCCAGTTGGCTGCCGACACGATGTTGAAGGTTGTTTTGGAGGGAAAGAATTCGCTAATCGAGGCTCTCAAGTCTGGAGCGAATTCAAACGACCTTAACCGCCGAGGTGAGTGATGGCAACATCGGTGACTCTTCTCGTCGGTGATTCGCAGTTAGAAATCATTCCGCAAGAAGGCGCCGTGTTGTCCGATTTTCAAATCGGTGGCATGAGTTTTCTGGCACAGACCCCGTGGGCCGAAACCGTTGAACCCTCGCAAGTGCCGGCTGCCGATGAACGCGCTTGGGTTGAAAACTGGCGCGGCGGTTGGCAGCTCTGCGCACCAAACACCGGGTCAGCAACTGAGCAATCTGCCGAACCCGCATTTCACGGCGCGGCGTCGCAAGCCACTTGGAAAATCACCGAAGTGAACCCAGACAGCTTGACTTTGAACTGGACAGACAGCCGAGGCGAAATCGAACTATCTCGCAGATGGAGTGTTTCAGCCGGGGTGATCATCGCAGAAACCACGGCGACAAACCACTCGTCACATCGCAAGGCGGTTGGTTTCGCCGAGCACCTGATCTTGGGCTCAGACTTTTTGCAACCGCTCAAGCACGGCGCAGTTGCAGAACTGACTTTTTGCCCGGCTGCCACCATCGTCGAACTCGACTATTCGGGTGCACCGCTCGAAGCCACGAGCCAGTCATCCGTGCCGGCCTTGGAGTTCAGCCGGTTATCGGTTGCCCAGCCGGCCAAGGTTTTCGCGCTTGCGAACCCGAAAAACAAGAGCATTTCGGTTGAAGTTGCGGGCTGGGTGGCAAGAATCGACTGGCAAGGGTTAGACCACGCGCTGGTTTGGCAGGAGTTTGCGACTTCGACTGACGCACCTTGGAACAGTCAGGTTTACGCCCTTGGCATCGAGCCAACAAACGTTGCGCACGGGCTTGGAGCAAACGATTCGGTCGGGCCCTTCTTGGCTGCGGGTGAAACTGTTTCATGGACAACCTCGTTGCAGTTCTTTAGAAAGGTAGATGATTCACTTGAACCAGCAGCTTAGAACTCTTGTCACCGGAGTCGCCAGCGGAATCGGACGCAGCGTTGCAGAAGCACTTCGCAATCGTGGCGATTCGGTTTTTGGTGTCGACTATCAAGCCGGTGAGGGTTGGTTGCAGGCAGATCTATCGTTGCCTTCAGAACGCGAACGAGTGGTGAAGTCTGCGGTCGCGCAACTCGGCGCGATTGATGTGCTCGTGAATGTTGCCGGCATCTACCGCTCGACTCCGTTTGGTGATTCATCTTTAAAAGATTGGCAGTCGGTTTGGGCTGTGAATCTCGAGGCACCAATCGATTTGATGTCGCAGGTGTTTGACTCGATGAAGTCGCATGGTTTCGGTCGCGTCGTTAACATCACCAGCGTGCACGCCAAGTTCTCACGGCAAGACGCGTTGGCCTATGACGTTGGAAAGGCCGGGCTCGAAGCGGCAACTCGATCTTTTGCTTTGGCCGGTGCAGAGTTTGGCATTCTGGCAAATGCGGTTGCGCCTGGTTTCGTGCG
>JACCDI010340283.1_pt1 | contig 14471 bp, 15 predicted proteins | sample 7442791 | NCBI WGS metagenome assembly JACCDI01 (sample SAMN15323434, study PRJNA562643) | freshwater metagenome | isolation source: river surface water | place: USA:Blue River Watershed | collected 2017-08-15 | reverse complement strand
TTGATGTGTCTATCAGCGAGAGCAACGGCAGGCCGAATGCTGCTGTTTTTCCTGTTCCGGTTTGGGCCAGACCAACAAAGTCTTTGGTCCCTTGTAAAAGAACCGGAATGGCTTGTTGTTGAATTGGTGTTGGTTTGACGTAGCCTAAATCACTGATTGCATCAAAGACGGGTTGACTTAAACCCAGGTCCTGAAATGTTTCTATCATAAAGAAGTTGCAAAGGTACGGCAAATAATCGAGAATATAAGATTAATTGTCATTTAACCTAATGTTACAGCCTTCAATTTATGGTTTTTGACCATACTCAGTCTATGTTCAGACTAAAAAAAATATATTTTAATTTTATGGGAGGAAGACAAAAATAAGTTCTTAATTTCCTTTTAATTATTATTGCATCTGTTTAAATGACACCTCAAAAACATTCTGAAATAATAAAACAAGTAGCAAAATTAAATGGGTTTGACTATTGTGGTATTTCGAAGGCTGATTTTCTGGCGGAAGAGGCTCCCAAGCTTGAGAAATGGTTAAAGAGTGGTTTTCAAGGAGAAATGTCTTATTTAGACAACCATTTTGATAAGCGTCTTGATCCCCGATTGCTTGTGCCTGGAGCAAAAACAGTGGTTAGTTTACTTTTTAATTATTACCCTGAAAAAAATCCAGTAGAAACGGAATATAAAATAGCAAAATATGCTTATGGAGAAGATTATCATACCGTAGTGAAGGATAAATGCTACAGTATGCTTGAGCAATTGCGGTCACAGTTAGGTGACATTGGAGGTCGTGTTTTTGTTGATTCTGCACCTGTGATGGAACGCGTATGGGCAGAGAAAAGTGGTCTTGGATGGATTGGCAGACACGGATTACTCATAAACAAATCACAGGGGTCTTACTTTTTTATTGCAGAGCTTATAATAGACCTTGAATGCGAGCCAGATGGTCCGGTTAAAGATTATTGCGGAACATGTACAAAGTGTGTAGACGCCTGCCCGACAGAAGCAATTTTACCCAACAAGACCTTAAATGCTTCACATTGTATTTCTTATCTGACCATAGAACTCAAATCATCCATTGATGAGAAGTTTTCAGACAAAATGAATGACTGGATTTTTGGTTGTGATATCTGTCAGGATGTTTGTCCATGGAATAGATTTTCTAAACACACTAATGAAATTCGCTTTGAGCCAGTTGAAGCAATTGGGTATTCGAAAAAAGATTGGGAACAGCTTGAAAAAGAACAATTTGATAGGGTTTTTAAACATAGTGCTGTTCAGAGAACGGGATTTGAAGGTTTAAAAAGGAATATTAGCTTTCTGAAAAAAATTAGTACAAACTCATAATACAATTTATTTAAGTAAGTTTCTGGCATCCTAATTTTGAAGGATGGACGAATTTAAACGTATAAAAGACTGGGTTCTTGAAGAAAGACCCAGAGAAAAGATGCAGAAACTGGGTAAATCTGCATTAACAAATTCTGAATTACTGGCCATACTAATTTCTACTGGAACCACAAAGAAATCGGCTATAGACATTGCCCGTGAAATTCTAAATAAGACCAGCAATGATTTAATGGAGCTATCAAAATGGAGTTTCTCTGATTTTTGTAGAATCGATGGTATAGGAGAGGCTAAAGCAATAACGATTATTGCTGCACTTGAACTAGCCGGCCGGAGAAATAACAGCACAGTCAGACAGAAATCATCTATCACCTGCAGCAATGATGCCTATAAAATCATGAAAAACAGACTTGAAGATTTGAATCACGAGGAGTTCTGGGTGCTGACACTTAACCGTAAAAATGCCATAATCAATGAGTACAAGATAAGTGAAGGTGGAATAACTGCCACGGTAGTAGATCAGCGAAAAATATTTAAACTTGCCTTAGACGATAAGAGTACTGGAATAATTCTGTTTCACAACCATCCATCAGGAAATATTACTCCCAGTGAGTCTGATAATCAGCTTACTAGAAAGTTAAAAGAAGGGGGGAAGCTTTTGGATATATCTGTACTGGACCACCTAATAATCGTACAGTCTGCCTATTTCAGTTACGCTGATGAGGGGCAACTGTAACATTTTTTGAATAATAGCGTTTAAAGCATTACCTTTGCAGATTCAATTAAGTAGTGAAGAGAATCCTATTATATAGCCTTTTAATCTTCGTTTTAGCTTCATGCTCGGAATATAGTCGTGTCATAAAAAATGGCACTAACGACGAAAAATATGCCTTAGCATTGAAATTATATGACAAGAAAGACTATGTAAGATCAGTTGCATTGCTTGAGGATTTGCTGGCAGTGTACAGAGGAAAAGAGAAGAGTGAAGAGATATATTTGAAGTATGCATACTGCTATTACGGACTAGGTCAGTACGAACTTGCAGCATTTCATTTTAAGAATTTTACCGAGAATTATTACAACAGTAAATACATGGAAGAATGCAGCTATCGATATGTTAGTTGTTTATACATGAGTGCATTACCTTATTATCTTGAACAGACTAACACAACGAAAGCCATCTCTGAAATTCAGTTGTTTTTAAATCAATATCCAGAATCACAATACAAAGATTTCTGCAATAGCCATTTGGACGAATTAAGAAAGTCGCTTAAAACAAAAGCATTTGAAGGTGGTATGTTATATTTCAAACTAGAAGATTATTTAGCTTCCATAGTTTGTTTTAAAAATGCGATTAGAGATTTCCCAGATATAGAAAACAAAGAGGAGATTGAATACATGATTGTTAAAGCTTCATATTTATATGCCAAGAATAGTGTTGATGAGAAGAAAGAAGAGCGTTACGAAGCGGTATTTACAGAATACAAAGAATATATAAAATACAACAAAGCAGGTTCAGTGCATTTCGAAGATGTAGCCAACTACAACGAGAAAGCTAAAACTGAGCTGGCTAAACATAAAAAACTCAATAAAATTCAATAAAATGAAAGAACAGAAATTGTCTCCAAGTGCAGAAGCCAGAAATCTGAAAGATTTAGAAGCTATCAGTGGCAATCTTTATTTGTCTGCTGTAGTAATGGCTAAAAGAGCTAATCAGATTTCACAACAGATGAAAGAGGAATTGAGCAGTAAATTGTCTGAGTTTGCATCAGATCATGACAATCTGGAAGAAGTACATGAAAACAGAGAGCAGATTGAAATCAGTGCCATGTACGAAAAAATGCCAAAACCAACTTTGGTTGCTACACAGGAGTTTTTAAACGGTAAAGTATATTTCCGTTTGCCTGATGAGTCTGAAGGGTAAACATATATTACTAGGCGTAACCGGTAGTATAGCTGCATATAAGTCGGCGTTTTTAACCAGGCTTCTTGTCAAAGAAGGAGCAGAGGTAAAAGTGATTATGACGGATGCAGGTAAATCTTTTATTGCACCTGTTACCCTTGCAACCCTCAGTAAACACCCTGTATTAAGTGATTTCTACAGCCAGGCCGACGGTTTCTGGCATAATCATGTAGAACTAGGGTTGTGGGCAGATGCTTTAATAGTTGCACCTGCCAGTGCAAATACCATTTCAAAATGTGCCAATGGTGCTTGTGATAATTTATTAACTGCCACTTATTTATCAGCCAGATGCCCGGTATTCTTTGCGCCGGCGATGGATTTGGATATGTTTCAACATCCATCAGTTAAAAATAATATTCAAAAGCTTATCTCATATGGCAATGTCATTATTGATGCGGAAGAAGGTGAACTTGCCAGTGGGTTAGAAGGCAAAGGAAGAATGGCGGAACCAGAAAACATCACTGAATTATTAAGACTACACTTTGCAAACTGACTATTTTAAAAGTAAAAAAATTGTCATAAGTGCAGGTCCAACATACGAGAAATTGGATCCTGTTCGTTTTATAGGCAATTATTCTACAGGAAAAATGGGATATGCACTTGCAACTGAACTAGCAAATCTGGGGGCTTTAGTGCATCTGGTAAGCGGACCAACTTCACTCAGTATTGAGCATCCTAATATTACAGTCTATCATGTTGAATCAGCCATAGAAATGTATGAGATTTGTGTAAGAGAGTTTAAAGATGCCGATATAGCGATAATGTCTGCAGCAGTGGCAGATTACCGACCGCAACATTATAACGATGTAAAAATTAAAAAAAATGAAGAAGTGCTGACCATCAATTTGGTTAAAAATCCAGACATACTGGCAACACTTGGTCATCAAAAAACAGAGCATCAAGTGCTGATAGGATTTGCGCTCGAAACACACAATGAACTCGAAAATGCTACCAGTAAACTTCATAGAAAAAATGCGGATGCCATCGTGCTGAACTCATTGAATGATGCAGGAGCTGGCTTTAAACATTCAACCAATAAAATTAGTATTATTCTCAAAAAAGGTCGTATTTTTGAATTCCCCTTAAAGGACAAAACGGCTGTAGCCAAAGATATCGTTACATGTATTTCAGAAAACTTCAATTAAAAATAAGGGTATTGCTTTTGACAATGATAGCAGGCACATTTAGTGTCGCTGCTCAGAATCAGGACGTGGAAGCTACGGTTACCGTTATTCACCCTAAAGTTCAAATTACCAATACTCAGATTTTTACTTCTCTTCAGCAATCAATTTCTCAGTTTGTTAACCAGCGTTTATGGTGTGCAGATAAGATTAGTACTATTGAGAAATTTAAAATGACATTTCTGATAGATGTTACGGCATACGAACTGAACTCTAATAATTTTTCAGCAACAGTTCAAGTACAGGCAACTCGTCCGGTATTCGGTAGTACCTATACCACTGTAATTTTCAATCAACTGGATCTTGACTTTAATTTTACGTATCAGGAATTTCAGGCAATGGAATATCAGTTGAATGCTAATGTGTACAATCTTACGGGCATGTTGGCCTATTATGTTAACGTTGTTTTGGGATTGAACTACGATAGCTATGCATCGGAAGGTGGGACGCCATATTTTCAAAAAGCCAGAGATATCGTTAATGCCAGCCAGAGTATAGACGGTTGGAGACCAAATGACGGTCAGAGTTTAAAAAACAGATTTTACCTGATTGATAATTTGCTTAATGATCGCTATCTTCCTGTTAGAAAAGGCTTTTATTCTTATCACTTAAATGGCCTGGACGTGATGCACAAGGATGTTGTAAAAGGTCGTGATGAAGTTTTTAAATCACTTGAAAGTTTTGAAGAACTGACAAAAATATACCCTAATTCAATGTTGGTAAAGGTGTTTTTTAATGCCAAATATAAAGAGTTAATAGAGATATTTAAAGGAGCCAGTAGTGCTGAGCAGACAAAGGCAATAGAGTTACTTTCCAGGATGGATCCCGCCAACAAACTTTTCTACGATACCATAAAAACCTGATGCAGGTTTCGAATTTATTTTTCACAAAGTCTGCCGCCAGTACACTTGAATCATGGTGTAAGGATAAGGGTTTCGAATCAGTATATTTTCTTTGCGATACCAATACCTATCAATTTTGTTATCCTTTTTTTAAAAGTTTATCAGACAAGGTTATTATCATTCCTTCCGGAGAATCCAATAAGCAATTGAGGCTTATAGAGACAATTGTAGAGCATTTGGTGAGTTTTGGTGCTAAAAAAAATCATTTGCTGGTAAATCTCGGAGGTGGAGTTGTGACAGATATTGGAGGATTTGCAGCTTCTATATACAGGAGGGGGATGAAATGCGTCAATGTGCCAACGACACTTATGGGTATGGTAGATGCAGCTATTGGAGGTAAGACTGGTGTCGATCATCAGCATTTAAAGAATTACATCGGAACTTTCTATCAACCAGAAATGGTACTTATTTCAACGGAGTTCTTAGCTACATTGCCTTACGAAGAGTTTCTCTCTGCCTGGGCTGAAGTAATCAAAACAGGTGCGATTCTGGACTCTGGACTATTTAAAATGATTGAAGAAGATGCCTTGTTAGATGACATTTTAAAGAGATGTGCAGAATGCAAGCATCAAGTGGTTCAAATGGATCTTTACGACAATTCACACAGACAGCTTCTCAACTTTGGTCATACCATCGGACATGCCTACGAATCGTATTATCTTCAGATAGAGAAACCTGTTAAGCATGGAACTGCAGTAGCGAAAGGGATGCTGGCAGAACTCGAAATAGCAAAGTCTACAGGCTATTTAAACGCAGATGATTGCAATAGAATACAGTCGCTGATACAGTCAAAGATGTCGGTAGAGCCCATTAAATCTGGTGAATGGATTGAAGTGAAAAAACTGCTATGGGCAGATAAGAAGAACACAGATACCAATATTGTTTTCTCGTTACCAGTAGGTATTGGAAAGGGAAAATTCGGAATAAAAATGAAGGAAGAAGAAATAAAGATATAAAAATAGAAAGGTAATTTTAAAAATGTCTTTATTTTGCAGAATCAAATAATATGAGCAGCCAATCTCAACAACAAATGAATAAAAGAGACTTACTGGAAAACAAGCGAAAAGAATCTTTGCTTGGTGGAGGAGAAGAGCGTATTAAATCGCAACACTCAAAAGGGAAATTAACTGCCCGAGAGAGAATACATTTTCTCATGGATGAAAATAGCTTTAATGAAGTTGGTGCATTTGTAACACACAGAAGCAATGATTTCGGTATGCAGAAACAAAAGTTTCTGGGAGATGGAGTCGTTACAGGATACGGTACCATCAATGGTCGTTTAGTCTATGTTTTTTCACAGGATTTTACGGTTTTTGGAGGCTCATTGAGTGAAACTCATGCTGAGAAAATTTGTAAGATTATGGATCTGGCCATTCAGAATGGAGCGCCAGTCATAGGTTTAAACGATAGTGGGGGAGCGAGAATTCAGGAGGGTGTTGTGTCATTGGGTGGTTACGCAGACATATTTTATAGAAACACCATTGCCAGCGGTGTGATTCCTCAAATTTCAGCTATTATGGGTCCATGTGCCGGCGGAGCAGTTTATTCTCCAGCCATCACAGATTTTATTGGTATGGTTGAAAACACCAGTTATATGTTTGTAACTGGTCCGAATGTCGTAAAGACTGTTACCAACGAAGAGGTAAGCAGCGAACAGTTAGGAGGTGCTTCAGTACATTCTTCAAAATCTGGAGTAGCTCATTTTTCATTTATCAATGAAATTGACTGTTTAACAAACTTAAAGAAGTTGTTAAGCTATATGCCTCAGAACTGTGAAGAGAAGGCACCAAGCATGCCTTATCAATCTGGCAATGAGCAGAGAGACCAACTAAAAAATATTGTTCCTGAAAATGCCAATCAACCATATGATATGCGAGAGGTGATAGAAGGTTTAGTAGATGAAGATAGTTTCTTTGAAGTACATAAGAATTTTGCAGAGAATATAGTTGTAGGTTTTGCGAGATTAGCAGGCAGAAGTATAGGAATTGTTGCCAATAATCCAAGTGCTCTTGCAGGAGTTTTAGATGTACATTCTTCTACAAAGGGCGCAAGATTCGTGCGTTTTTGTGATGCATTCAATATTCCTCTTTTAGTATTGGAAGATGTTCCAGGTTTCTTGCCAGGTACTGATCAGGAATGGAATGCTATTATCACGAATGGCGCGAAGTTGCTATATGCTTTCAGCGAAGCAACGGTTCCAAGAATAACTGTTATTACCAGAAAGGCATACGGTGGAGCATATGACGTAATGAATAGTAAGCACATTGGTGCAGATATGAATTTTGCCTGGCCAAGTGCAGAGATTGCGGTAATGGGTGCAAAAGGTGCCGCAGAGATTATCTTTAAAAAGGAAATCAGCAGTGCATCTGATTCTGAGCAAGCCTGGAAGGAGAAAGAGTCTGAGTATGCTGAGATTTTTGCTAACCCATACAGAGCCGCTGAACGTGGTTTTATTGACGATGTTATTTTCCCTGAAGAGACCAGAACTCGACTGATTTCTGCCTTCTCGATGCTGGAGAATAAAGTAAAAAATCTTCCTAGGAAGAAGCATGGAAATATTCCATTGTAAATCCTTCTAGTTAAAATTAGTCACAATAACATACATTTGCATTGATGAAACTGATATCTATTGTCGTTCCTTGTTATAATGAGCAGGAAGTATTTGCCGAGACATACAGACGTCTTACAGAGACATTGTCCGGTCTTGACAAGTCTAAATACGACTATGAGATTATTTTTGTTAATGATGGTAGCAAAGACACCACAATTCAACTAATTCAGGATTGTGTAAAATCTGATACCAGAGTTAAGGGGATTAATTTTGCCCGTAATTTCGGTCATCAGATTGCCATCACAGCTGGATTAGATAATTGCAAAGGTGATGCGGCGGTTGTTATTGATGCTGATTTGCAGGATCCTCCATATGTCATTTTAGAAATGATTAAAAAATGGGAGGAAGGTTATGATGTTATCTACGGGAAACGCCGTGACAGAGCGGGTGAAAGTGCATTTAAACTTATTACAGCTAAATATTTCTACCGTTTCATCAACAAGCTTAGCGATGTTGATATGCCATTGGATACAGGCGATTTCAGGTTGATGGACAGAAAGGCCCTTGACCAGTTTCTTAGAATGAGAGAAACCTACCGTTTTGTAAGAGGCATGGTAGCGTGGATTGGATTTAATCAGACTTTTGTTGAATACGACAGAGAGAGCCGATTTGCAGGATCAACAAAGTACCCTCTCAAGAAAATGATCAGACTGGCAAGTGATGCTATTTTATCATTTTCAAACACTCCATTAAAGATTGCGACATTTGTTGGATTTTTAACATCTATAATTGCCTTTATCGGTATTTTCTATTCTTTATATATGCGTCTTTTTACAGAGCATTTTGTGGAGGGCTGGACATTATTAATGATATCTATACTTTTAATAGGAGGTATTATATTACTGGTGCTTGGAATTATCGGAGAGTACGTAGGTAGAATTTACGGTGAAATTAAACAGAGACCGCTATACATCATTAGAGAAAAAATAGGGTTCGAAAAGGAATGAGTAAGCAGTCAGTTAACATAGTAGGCGCCGGCTTTACGGGCCTTAGCCTGGGCTATTATCTGGCAAAGGCCGGATGGCAGGTAACGATTTTTGAAAAAGATGCTGAGGCCGGTGGTCTGGCAGGTTCTTTCAAAGTTGAAGGCGAAAATTTAGAAAAGTTTTATCACCATTGGTTTACCAATGATCAGCATATAATGGACTTGATTAAGGACCTAAAATGCGAAGACCATATTGTTGTCAGAGAGACCAGAACGGGTATGTATTTTTCAAATAACTTTTTTAAATTAAGTTCACCACTGGATCTCTTAAAATTTAAACCATTAAGTTTTGTTAATAGAATCAGACTCGGATTTGTGGTTCTGGCTGTTCGGATTGTAAAAGATTGGAAAAAACTGGAAAGCATCACTGCTAAAGATTGGTTGATAAAGATTTGTGGTAATCAAGGTTATCAGGTTGTTTGGGAACCATTACTGAAAGGCAAGTTTGGGAGATATGCCGAATCTGTTTCTGCTGTTTGGTTCTGGAACAAGCTGAAATTAAGAGGCGGAAGTCGCGGCGAAAAAGGAAAGGAATATCTGGCTTATTACAAAGGTGGTTTTGCTTCATTAGCAGAATCGATGGTGAGTGCAATTCAGGAAATGGGAGGGACTATCCATTTTAATAAAGGTGTAAATGAAGTTGGAAACACAGGTGCCATAACCACTGAAGGCGGAGAAACATACGAGGCGAACAAAACAATTCTTACAGCACCACTTCCAATCTGTGCTGAGATGCTTAAAAATTCCACCCCAGAGGCTTATACAGAGTCTTTAAACAAGGTTCAGTATATTGGTAACGTTTGTCTTACATTGGAGCTCAACAGAAGTCTCAGTGAGATTTACTGGTTAAATGTTAATGATCCTGGATTTCCGTTTGTTGGGATTATCGAACACACCAATTTCGAACCTAAAGAAAGTTATAAAGGCAGGCATATAGTTTATTTGTCGAAGTACCTACCGACAGATGAAGCATTGTATAAGATGAGTGAAAAGGAGTTTTTTGAGTATGCGGTACCTTTTATTCAGAAGATGTTCCCTGAGTTCACTACAGAATGGGTAATAGATTATCATGTGTGGAAAGAAGCATATTCTCAGCCATTGGTAACATTGCATTACAGCAAGCTGATTCCACAGTTTAAAACTCCAGTTGAATCGGTTTATATCAATTCTATGGCTCAAATTTATCCTGAAGACAGAGGAACAAATTATGCTGTCCGTGAAGGTAAGTTGATGGCAGAAAGATTCATTGCCGGAGAAAATTTTTAAAAAAATCAGCGTTAAGTTTTTTTACACGTCTAATTTTTCAGACCTCTAATTTTTTTATTGTGAAGTCCAGTAAATACTAAGCCTTGTATTTTTTTTATCTTACTTAATTTGTTATAACAAAAGTTTATAAACAAGCTTGGTTATTAAGCAATTGTCACAAAATAATCATATTTAGAAAAAAGTAGGAAGATTGTGAAACGTTTTTTCATTATTTGCGTCTAATATTTAAAAGGGCACAATAATTGTCCTTCTTAAATTGTTACAAATACAAATGAACACTGATAAAAAATATCCTAAAGTTAGAAGTCGCCGTAAAGGTATGGAGAAACCCATACGAAAAGATGGTGAAGGGGTAAAGCAAGGACCTGCTGGCTTGTAGTCAGACTCAGGCAATACTGCCTTCCTTCATTCTCTCGGCATTTTCAGCCACTTTCAAGGCGTCAATCATCTCTTGAATATCGCCTGACAGGAAAGTGTCCAAAGCATAAATTGTCATATTGATACGGTGATCAGTAACTCGGCTTTGAGAAAAATTATAGGTTCTTATTTTAGCACTTCTGTCTCCACTTGCTACCAAGGTTTTTCTGGCGCTCGCAATTTTGGAATTATGTTCTTCAAGTGCTTTCTCATATAATTTGGTTCTCAGCATTTGCATAGCTCTTTCTCTGTTTCCTAACTGAGAGCGTTCTACCTGACACACAACAACGATTCCTGAAGGTTTATGTGTTAGTTGAACTTTTGTTTCAACTTTGTTAACGTTCTGGCCACCTGCACCACCACTTCTGCTGGTTTGCATTTCTATATCTGCTGGATTTAACTGAACGTCTACATCTTCAGCTTCTGGCAAAACTGCTACAGTGGCAGCAGAAGTATGGACACGGCCCTGACTTTCTGTTTTGGGTACACGTTGCACACGGTGAACCCCACTTTCGTATTTCAAATCGCCGTATACATTGGCGCCAGTTACTTCTAAAATTACTTCTTTATATCCACCAGCAGTACCTTCGTTTTCGTCAAGTACTTCAACTTTCCAGCCGCGATTTTCGCAGTATCTCATGTACATTTTCATGAGGTCGCCAGCAAATAAACTTGCTTCATCTCCACCAGTACCAGCGCGTATTTCTACAATAGCATTTTTGGCATCTTCAGGATCTTTTGGTATAAGTAGTAGTTTGATTTTTTCTTCGAGCGGACCGATTTTGGCTTCCATTTCATCCGCTTCCATTTTCGCCATGTCCCTAAGTTCAGGATCTTTTTCGTTGGCCATCATGTCTTTGGCCTGTTGAAAGTGGTTCAATGTGCTACGATATTCGTTAGTGGCATCTACCACTTCTTTTAAATCGCTGTACTCTTTATTTAATTGGGTAAAGCGTTTCATATCGCTCATAGTATCCGCACTGCTCAATAGCAATTCAACTTCTCTAAACCTTGCCTCAATGGCTTCTAATTTTTCTAACATGTTTAACGAATCTTCCCGGAATTATTTTTCTGAAAAGGTTTGCAAAATTACATATTCATCTTCTAAAATATATAATCTTTCTTTCTCAAGTCTAAAGCCTTTACATTTTTCAGGTAGAATGATGTCCAGTGACTTTAAAGTGAAGGATTGAGGCTGGTAAGCATATGCTTTACCATTCTTAAAGAAAACTATTTTATTGCCTACAAACTGGAAGTTTTGGAGGGTGTCACTTAATTTTATTCTACTAAAATTGGCGAAAATGTCAAATTCAAGTACTTGATTGTTGTTCAGAATTAAAACTGCATTACTAATGTCTTTAATCTGAATCGGATTAATTGAGTTTTGGATAGTCAGTGTATTCCAGGGAGCACTTTCGCTGATTAATTTAAGATCTTTAGAATATTTTTTCAGTTTCTGGTCAGCGGCATCAAACAACCAGATTTGATTATCAAAACTTCGAGCAATGCAGGCAATCTGAGATACACCAATACTTTCCATGTCGCATTCTCCTCGTAGATTTAGTAAATTGTCCAGAAAAACAATTCGGTTCTGGTCGCGATAGAAAACATAAATTTCAAATGGATTTGAAGCATCAACAGAACTAATATTACCGAGCACTTTAAAATTTGCAGTCGCTAGTTTATTGCCATCCTTGTCATACTTGATTAGATCGTTTGTTGGGGTAATGACAAATAGATTTTCCAGATTGTCTGTGGTAATAAAACTGCCTTTTGGGATGTCAATTGTGTCATTAACAATGCTATTCTGAGCATTTGTTTGAAAAAAAATACTCAGGCAAAGAAGACTAAAAACAGTTTTAATGTTCATGCTTTGAATGTTTTTAATTCAAGATTTGTGCCATCAAATTCTGCATAAGTAAAGTCATTTACCCATTCACCAAGGTTGATATATTTTGAATTTTCCGAAAGTTTTAATTCAATCGGATAGTGTCTATGACCACATATAAAGAAATCAAAATGTGTTTCAAGTAGTTTTTCTTTGCAAAAAACAGGAATGAATTCTTTATCGTCACCGAGATATATTTTATCACTGTTTCCTTTGCCCAATCTGCTTCTCCTGGATAAGAATTTTGCCAGTCCTACTCCAAAAAATGGATGTAAGAACCCGAAAAGTTTGACAGATAAAGGGTTTCTAAATATTTTTTTGATGATTTTATAGCCATGGTCGCCCGGACCAAGTCCGTCGCCATGATGAATAAAGAATTTTTTGCCATTTCTCTCAATAACTAATTCGTTACTAACCACTTTAAGGCCTATTTCTTCTTCTAGATAGCCGAAAGTCCACATATCATGATTGCCTTTAAAGAATGTAAATTTAATTCCTTCATCTGCCAGTTCTGCCAGTTTGCCCAATAATCGAACATGACCTTTAGGCACTACATGTTTATACTCAAACCAGAAATCAAAGACATCACCAACTAAATAGATTTCAGAAGCATTTGTTCGTATTTTTTCCAGCCATTGGCAAATGAGTTTTTCTCTGTCAACAGAGGATTGATGATTTGGAACACCCAAATGAAAGTCGGATGCAAAGTATATGTGTGTTTTAGTGCTACTCAAAAGATAAGAATGTTTCAAATATTGTTAAAAACAACGAGAATTCCAATTCAGGCTATTTTTAATGGGGTTATAATCTGTGAATTGCTATAGAAAATAATCGATTTTCAAGGCACTTAGACGAATCGCCGAATAGTGTATGGAAAAGAACCTTAATTTCGAACAGTGCAAATCATTCGTGTGATACGGACTGGCATACAGTCGCGGCAAAGTTTAATTCGAAATATTATAAAGGCTATAGGAATTGGAGCTTTATTAATGTTTTTAAGAGTGGCTTTGCCGGTCGAGAAGTCTTTTTTGTTTCTGTTTTGGAATTTGTTTCTAGCCCTAGTTCCTTTGTTTATCAGTTTGGTTTTACGACCATATTCTGAATCAAAGAAGTTCTTTCAGGTATTACCTCTATTCATAGTATGGCTGGTGTTTTTCCCCAATGCGCCTTATATGTTAACTGATTATAGGCATTTACAGGGGAGTTACGGATTCGCCTTTATTATCGATTTTATTACTATTTTCTATTTTGCTGTATTAGCATTTGTTGTTGCGGTTATTTCTTTAAATGATATCAGGCTGATTCTAAGTCAATATTTACATAAAACTGTTGTAGTTTATATAATGATATTTATTTGTCTTTTGAGTGGTTTTGGTGTTTTTATTGGTAGAGATATGCGTTTTAACTCATGGGACTTAGTTGGCAGACCGATAGAAGTTCTCAGTGAAAGTCTTGCTGGCTTTTTTAATTTTCATTCTAATTACTGGACTGTTTTAGCATCTGGATTGATCAGTTTGATGTTATTACTATCCTTAATAGTTTATAAGAGAAAACAATAAGAATTCTTGCTTCTTATAAACATTAGATCGGCCAGTCAAGCGGATTATTATATGATCCGAGAGGGGATGTAGCCTTCAAGCCCAAATCTTTGCTGAAGCATTTTAAGTTTACAGAAAGTACCGGCGGATTATTGTATGATCCGATAGGGGATGTAGCCTTCAAGCCCAAATCTTTGCTGAAGCAAAGGTTGTTTTTTGTTTCCTCAGCCCACTTACAAGCAATAGGAATTGCTTGACGTGGTCTTTGGAAACAAAAAAGGACCTCACTTCGTGAGATCCTTTGGGCTTGAGGTCGGAAGCGGATTCGAACCGCTGTAGAGGGTTTTGCAGACCCGTGCCTAGCCACTCGGCCATCCGACCTTTA
>JACCDI010599477.1_pt1 | contig 14473 bp, 14 predicted proteins | sample 7442791 | NCBI WGS metagenome assembly JACCDI01 (sample SAMN15323434, study PRJNA562643) | freshwater metagenome | isolation source: river surface water | place: USA:Blue River Watershed | collected 2017-08-15 | reverse complement strand
TGTACTCGTTGATGCGGATCAGGCGCGCGACGCGCTCGACCACCGGGCGCTCGAAGCCGGCGGCCACGATGTCGTCGATGCCCTGGTCCTCCTCCATGTAGCGGGAGAGGATGGCGTCGAGCACCTCGTAGGGCGGCAGGCTGTCCTGGTCCTTCTGGTCGGGGCGCAGTTCGGCGCTGGGCGGGCGGGTGATGATGCGCTCGGGAATCGGGCTGGCGCCGGTGCCGTACGGGTCGTTCGCATTGCGCCAGCGGGCCAGGTCGAACACCCGGGTCTTGAGGACGTCCTTGATCACCGCGAAGCCGCCGGCCATGTCGCCATAGAGCGTGCAGTAGCCGGTGGCCATCTCGCTCTTGTTGCCGGTGGTCAGCACGATGCTGCCGAACTTGTTGGACAGGGCCATCAGCAGCACGCCGCGGATGCGGGCCTGGATGTTCTCCTCGGTGGCGTCCTCCGGCCGGCCGGCGAACTCTTGGGCCAGGGTCTGGCGGAAGCCCTCGAACAGCGGGGCGATGGAGATCTCGTCGTAGCGCACCTTCAGGCGCTCGGCCATGTCGCGGGCGTCGAGCCAGGAGATGTCGGCGGTGTAGGGTGAGGGCATCATGACCGCGCGCACCTGGGCGGCGCCCAGGGCGTCGACGGCCACGGCCAGCACCAGCGCCGAGTCGATGCCGCCGGACAGCCCCAGCAGCACGCCGGGGAAGCGGTTCTTGCCCACGTAGTCACGCACGCCCAGCACCAGCGCGTCCCACAGGTCGGCCTCGGCGCTGCGGGCCGGGGCGACGGGGCCGGACAGGGTGACCGCGCCGCCCGCGGTCGCGGCCTGCACGGTAAACAGCGCCTCGCGGAAGGACTCGGCCCGGGCGACCAGCTCGCCCGAGGCGGCCACAGCGAAGGAGCCGCCGTCGAAGACGACCTCGTCCTGCCCGCCCACCAGGTGGGTGTAGACCAGTGGCAGTCCGCAGGCGCGGGCCCTTTCGGCCATGCGCTCGACCCGCTCGCCGCCCTTGCCCACGTGGAAGGGCGAGGCGTTGATGACGGCCAGCACCTGCGCGCCGGCCTCGCGGGCCAGGCGCGCGGGCTGCTCGAACCAGGCGTCCTCGCAAATGAGCAGGCCCACGCGCGCGCCCGCCACCTCGAACACGCAGGCGCCCTCGCCCGGGGTGAAGTAGCGGCGCTCGTCGAACACCTGGTAGTTGGGAAGCTCGTGCTTGGCGTAGCTGGCCACCACGCGCCCTTCGCACAGGACGGTGGCGCGGTTGAAGCGCCGCTGCACCTGCACCGAGCGGCTGCGGTCGTCGCTGCCCTGGGGGTGCCCGACGACCACATGGAGGCCCTTCAACCCCGCCAGTTCGCGGGCCACCGTTTGCAGGGCATCATCACAGGCGGCCATGAAGGCCGGGCGCAGGAACAGGTCCTCGGCGGCATAGCCGCACAGCGAAAGCTCGGGCGTGAGCACCAGGCGGGCCCCGGCCTCGTAGGCCCGGCGGGCGGCGTCGATGATCCGGCGGGCATTGCCCGGCATGTCGCCCACCACGTAATTCAGCTGGGCGGAGCAGATGGAAAGGGCCATACCGGAAGGTCGCGCGGATGCAGTCGCAGGGAAGGAAATCGCGGGGATGAATGCCGAATCGAAGGCGCACGGAGCGGACAGCCCCGGCGAAGGAACCGATTATGTCACCCGGGTGTTCGAGGGCGCCTCGGCGCTGGAGGCGTCCGACTGGAACGGTCTGCTGCTGGCGCAGCCCGAGCCGACGCCCTTCATGCGGCACGAATTCCTGGCCGCCCTGGAGACCAGCGGCAGCGCCTGCGAGGCCACCGGCTGGCGGCCGGCCTTCGTCACGCTCTGGCGCAGCGGGCGGCTGGAGGCGGCCTGCCCCCTGTACATCAAGCGCCATTCCTACGGCGAGTACGTCTTCGACTGGGCCTGGGCGCGGGCCTACCGCGAGCACGGCCTGGCCTACTTTCCCAAAGCGGTCTGCGCCGTGCCCTTCACCCCGGTGCCGGGGCCCCGGCTGCTGGCCCGCAACCCGCAGGCCCGCGCGGCGCTGGTGCGCGCGGTGGTGCAACAGTGCGGGGGCTGGGGCGTGTCGTCGCTGCACCTGCTGTTCGTGTCGGAGGACGACCGGCGGGCCTGCGAGGCCGCCGGGCTGATGCTGCGCGAGACGGTGCAGTTCCACTGGACGAACGCGCAGCCGACGGGGCATGCTGGCTTCGAGGCCTTCCTGGCCACGCTGTCGCAGGACAAGCGCAAGAAGATCCGCCAGGAGCGGCGCAAGGTGGCCGAGGCCGGCGTGACTTTCCGGGTGGCCGAGGGCCCGGCCATCACGCCGCAGGACTGGGACTTCTTCTACCGCTGCTACGCCCAGACCTACCGCGAGCACGGCAACCCGCCCTACCTCACGCCGGAGTTCTTCGCGCGCATGGCACGCGACATGCCCGAGGCCTGGGTGCTGTTCATCGCCGAGCGTGCCGGGCAGCCCATCGCCGCCAGCCTGGTGGCCTGCGACCGGCAGGCCGGCGTGGCCTGGGGCCGTTACTGGGGCGCGCTGGAGCGGGTGGACTGCCTGCACTTCGAGGCCTGCTACTACCAGCCGCTGCAGTGGTGCATCGAGCAGGGCCTGCACCGCTTCGAGGGCGGCGCCCAGGGCGAGCACAAGATGGCCCGGGCGCTGATGCCGGTGCGCACCTTCAGCGCCCACTGGCTGGCCCACCCGGCGTTCGCCGAGGCGGTGCAGCGCTTCCTGCAGCAGGAGGGCGAAGGCATCGGGGCCTACCTGGAGCACCTGCAGGAGCGCTCACCCTACCGCCAGGGCGACGCCTGAAACGAAAACGCCCGCCGGGGCGGGCGGGCGTTGCGGGCCGGCGTGGCGGATCAGGCCTGCTTCTTCTTGAAGTTGGCGATGCCGTCGACGATTTCCTTCTTCGCCGACTCCGGGCCTTCCCAGCCCAGCACCTTGACCCACTTGCCGGCCTCGAGGTCCTTGTAGTGCTCGAAGAAGTGGGCGATGGTCTTCAGGCGCAGCGGGTTCATGTCCTCCGGCTTCTGCCAGTGGGTGTAGATCGGCAGGATCTTGTCGATCGGCACCGCCAGGACCTTGCCGTCCTCGCCGGCCTCGTCCTGCATCTTCAGGATACCGATCGGGCGGCAGGGCACCACCACGCCGGGAATCAGCGGGACCGGGGTGATCACCAGCACGTCGACCGGGTCCCCGTCGCCGGAGATGGTCTGCGGCACGTACCCGTAGTTGGTGGGGTAGTGCATCGCGGTGCTCATGAAGCGGTCCACGAAGATGGCGCCGGTTTCCTTGTCCACCTCGTACTTGACGGGGTCGGCGTTCATCGGGATTTCGATGATCACGTTGAAGGCTTCGGGAGCATTCTTGCCAGGAGAGACGAGGTCGAGGGACATGATGCTTGTTGTGGTGAGTTGCTAGGAAAAACCCTGATTTTAGATTCACCCGGGGCCCCTCCCCCTTTGGATGCGTACACAAGGCCGAGCCCGGCTTGTATAAAGGGGCCGTTGGCCAATCGCGCCTCCTGCCGTTCGGGAGCCACGAGGAAGCAACGCAGCGGAGGCCCCGCCTGCGTGGCCTCCTCCAAGTTCAACGACAGTAGGAGAAACGCATGACAGAGAACTCGGCGCTGATGCTGGCGCTCGTCTGCGGCCTGGCGGCCGTGGTCTACGGTTTCTGGGCCCGCAGCTGGATCCTTTCCCAGGAGGCGGGCAACGCCCGCATGCAGGAGATCGCCTCGGCCATCCAGGCCGGCGCCGCCGCCTACCTGGCGCGGCAGTACAAGACGATCGGCCTCGTGGGGGTGGTGCTGGCCGTCCTGATCGCCCTCTTCCTCGACCTGCGCACCGCGATCGGCTTCGTGATCGGCGCGGTGCTGTCGGGCGCCTGCGGCTTCATCGGCATGAACGTCTCGGTGCGGGCCAACGTGCGCACCGCGCAGGCCGCCACCGGCGGCATCGCGCCGGCGCTGCAGGTGGCCTTCCGCGGCGGCGCCATCACCGGCATGCTGGTGGTGGGCCTGGGCCTGCTGGGCGTGGCGGGCTTCTATGCCTGGCTGGCCCGCACGGGCGGCGGCCAGTCGCTGTCGGCGATGCTCAATCCGCTGATCGGCTTTGCCTTCGGCTCGTCCCTCATCTCCATCTTCGCGCGCCTGGGCGGCGGCATCTTCACCAAGGGCGCCGACGTGGGCGCCGACCTGGTGGGCAAGGTGGAAGCCGGCATTCCCGAGGACGACCCACGTAACCCCGCGGTGATCGCCGACAACGTGGGCGACAACGTGGGCGACTGCGCCGGCATGGCGGCCGACCTGTTCGAGACCTATGCGGTCACGCTCATCGCCACCATGGTGCTGGGCGCGCTGCTGGTGACGGCGGCTCCGGGCGCGGCGGTGATGTACCCGCTGGCGCTGGGCGGCGTGTCGATCATCGCGTCGATCATCGGCTGCTTCTTCGTGAAGGCCTCGCCTGGCATGAAGAACGTCATGCCGGCCCTGTACAAGGGCCTGGCGATCGCCGGCGTGCTGTCGCTCATCGCCTTCTACTTCGTGACGGTGCGCATGATGCCGGACAACGCGATCGCGGCGGCCGGCTCGCAGATGCGGCTGTTCGGCGCCTGCGTGGTCGGCCTGGTGCTGACCGGCGCGCTGGTGTGGATCACCGAGTTCTACACCGGCACGCAGTACGCGCCGGTGCGGCACATCGCGCAGGCCTCCACCACCGGCCACGGCACCAACATCATCGCGGGCCTGGGCGTGTCCATGCGCTCGACCGCCTGGCCGGTGCTGTTCGTCTGTGCCGCCATCGTGGCCTCGTACGGCCTGGCCGGCCTGTACGGCGTGGCGGTGGCCGCGACCTCCATGCTGTCCATGGCCGGCATCGTGGTGGCCCTGGACGCCTACGGCCCCATCACCGACAACGCCGGCGGCATCGCCGAAATGGCTGAACTGCCCGCCTCGGTGCGTGACGTGACCGACCCGCTGGACGCGGTGGGCAACACCACCAAGGCGGTCACCAAGGGCTATGCGATCGGCTCGGCGGGCCTGGCTTCGCTGGTGCTGTTCGCCGACTACACCCACAAGCTCGAGACCTACGGCCAGGCGGTGAGCTTCGACCTGTCCGAGCCGATGGTGATCATCGGCCTGTTCATCGGCGGCCTGATTCCCTACCTGTTCGCCGCGATGGCGATGGAGGCTGTGGGCCGCGCCGCAGGCGCAGTGGTGGTGGAGGTGCGCCGCCAGTTCCAGACCATCAAGGGCATCATGGACGGCAGCGGCAAGCCCGAGTACGGCACCGCGGTCGACATGCTGACCACGGCGGCCATCAAGGAGATGGTGATTCCGTCCCTGCTGCCGGTGGTGGTGCCCATCGTGGTGGGTCTGGTGCTGGGCCCCAAGGCACTGGGCGGTTTGCTCATGGGCACCATCGTGACCGGCCTGTTCGTGGCCATTTCGATGTGCACCGGCGGCGGCGCCTGGGACAACGCCAAGAAGTACATCGAGGACGGCAACCATGGCGGCAAGGGCTCCGACGCGCACAAGGCGGCAGTGACCGGTGATACCGTGGGCGACCCCTACAAGGACACGGCTGGCCCGGCGGTGAACCCGCTGATCAAGATCATCAACATCGTCGCCCTGCTGGTGGTGCCGCTGGTGGTCAAGTTCCACCCGCCGGCCCAGGCTGCGACCGCACCTGCCGCCCCGGCCGCCATCAGCGCGCCGGCGGACATGGCGGCTTCGGGTGCGGCTTCCGCGCCTGCAGCCATGGCCCCGGCCTCCGCTGCTTCAGGCAAGTGAGGCTGATCCGGGGTCGAGAGACTCCGCTTCCCTCGCAACGACCCGCTTCGGCGGGTCTTTTTTCGCCTGTGTGGCCGGGACGGGCATGGGCGGAGCACGTCAATGCCCTGACCAATGCCAAGGTCAACGCCGGATCGAACCCAGAAACCAGGCCCCCAGCCTGGGGTGCGCCATCAGTCGAACTTGTCGCAATCGGCCCAGGACTGGCCCCGCGCATCCTTGCCGGAGAGGCTGGGCGCACCGCCCGCCTCGGCCAGCGGCCAGCGGACGCCAACCGCCGGGTCGTCCCAGGCCAGGCAACGCTCCGCCGCGGGGGCGTAGTAGTCGGTGGTCTTGTAAAGAAACTCCGCCGTCTCGGACAGCACCAGGAAGCCGTGGGCGAAGCCCGGCGGGACCCAGAGCTGGCGCTTGTCGTCTGCCGAGAGCTCCACGCCCACCCACTGGCCGAAGCGCGGCGAGCTGCGGCGCAGGTCCACCGCCACATCGAAGACCTTGCCCTGCACCACCCGGACCAGCTTGCCCTGGGTCTGGGCCACCTGGTAGTGCAGGCCGCGCAGCACGCCGCGGCGTGACTTGGAGTGGTTGTCCTGCACGAAGCGGGTGGGCTGGCCCACTGCCGCGTCGAAACGCTGCTGGTTCCAGCTCTCGAAGAAGAAGCCCCGCTCGTCGCCGAAGACCTGCGGCTCGATCAGCAGCACCTCGGGCAGCGCGGTAGGCGTGGCCTTCATCGCACGCCCTCCTGGAGCAGGCCGAGGAGGTACTCGCCATAGCGGCTCTTGGCCAGCGGACGGGCCAGGGCCATCAGCCGGTCGTCGTCGATCCAGCCATTGCGCCAGGCCACCTCCTCGGGGGCGGCGACCTTCAGACCCTGGCGCTGCTCCAGGGTCTGCACGAACTGCGAGGCCTCGAGCAGGCTCTCGTGCGTGCCGGTGTCCAGCCAGGCGAAGCCGCGGCCCATGGTCTTCACATCGAGGCGCCCCTGCTCGAGGTAGACGCGGTTGAGGTCGGTGATCTCCAGCTCGCCCCGGGCGGAGGGCTTCAGCTCCGCCGCGATGTCGCACACCCGCTCGTCGTAGAAATAGAGACCGGTGACCGCGTAGTGGCTCCTGGGTTGCTGCGGCTTTTCTTCGATGGAGGTGGCCTTCCCCTGCGCATCGAAGGCGACCACGCCATAGCGCTCGGGGTCGCGCACCCGGTAGGCGAAGACGGTGGCGCGGTCACGGGCCGCATGCGCCTCGCGCATCAGGGGCACCAGGTCGTGGCCGTAGAAGATGTTGTCCCCCAGCACCAGGGCGCTGGGCGCGCCGGCCAGGAAGTCGCGGCCGATCAGGAAGGCCTGGGCCAGGCCCTCGGGCTTGGGCTGGACCGCGTACTCGATGTGCATGCCCCACTGGGAACCGTCCCCCAGCAGCTGCTCGAAGCGCGGCGTGTCCTGCGGCGTGCTGATCACCAGCACCTCCCGCAGCCCCGCCAGCATCAGCGTGGACAGGGGGTAATAGATCATCGGCTTGTCGTAGACCGGCAGCAGCTGCTTGGAGATGGCCAGCGTGGCCGGGTGCAGCCGGGTGCCGGCGCCGCCGGCGAGGATGATCCCTTTGCGGGCCTTGTTCGTCATGGTGTCCAGGGCGATTCGTTTCCGGGGATGCTAGCCGATGGCTTCCACCGTTTCGCGCACGCCGTCCTGCCAGGGCGGCAGGTGGATGCCGAAGGCCTCGCGCAGCTTGTGCGTGTCCAGCCGGGAGTTGAGCGGCCGGCGGGCCGGTGTCGGGTAATCAGTGGTCGGGATGGCGCGGACCCCTTCAGGGCCGCAACGCAGCGACGCCCCGCGCCCACGAGCCACGGCCAGCGCATGGCGGGCCAGCCCGCACCAGCTGGTCTCGCCGGCGGCGGCCAGGTGATAGAGGCCGGCCAGTTCCGGAGTCTGTTGAAGGCGCACGAGAGCCTGGGCCGTCACCTCCGCGATCAAGGGCGCCGAGGTGGGCGCACCCACCTGGTCGTCGACGACCGACAGCGAATCCCGCTCGCCGGCCAGGCGCAGCATGGTGCGGATGAAGTTGCCGCCCTGCGGGCCATGGACCCAGCTGGTGCGCAGGATCAGGTGGCGCGGATGGCGGGACTGGATCGCCTGCTCGCCCGCCAGCTTGCTCTGGCCGTAGACCGAGAGCGGCCCGGTGGGGTCGTCCTCGCGCCAGGGGCGGTTGCCGCTGCCGTCGAACACGTAGTCGGTGGAGTAATGGACCAGCCAGGCGCCCAGCCGGCCCGCAGCGGTCGCCAGGGCCGCCGGGGCCTCGGCGTTGACCCGGTGAGCCAGCGCGGGCTCGGACTCGGCGCGGTCGACCGCGGTGTAGGCCGCGGCGTTGACGATCACCGCCGGGGCGAGCGCCTCCACCCGGACCGCCAGGGTCGCCGGGTCGGACAGGTCCCAGCCGGAGGCGCGGTCTGCGGCCACCACCTCGCCCAGCGGCGCCAGGGCCGTCCGCAGCTGGCTGCCGACCTGGCCGGCGGACCCGAGCAGCAGGATCTTCATGCGGTCCACCCCTCAGGCCTTCGCGCCGCGGGCGGCTGCCTCCCGGTAGGCGCCACTCTGGACGCGCTCGACCCAGCCCGCGTTGTCCAGGTACCAGCGCACGGTCTCGCGCAGGCCCTGCTTGAAGTCGTGGCGGGGCCGCCAGCCCAGCTCGCCCACGATCTTGTCGCAGTTGATCGCATAGCGCCGGTCATGTCCGGGCCGGTCGGTCACGTGGGTCACCTGCTCGCGGTAGGAGCGGCCGTCCGCGCGGGGGCGCAGCTCGTCCAGCGCCGCGCACAGGCCGGCCACCACATCGAGGTTGGTGCGCTCGCTCAGGCCGCCGACGTTGTAGACCTCGCCCACCCGGCCGGCTTCCAGCACCTGGCGGATCGCCTCGCAGTGGTCCTGGACGTGGAGCCAGTCACGCACCTGGCGGCCGTCGCCGTAGATCGGCAGCGGCTCACCGGCCAGGGCGCGGGTGATGACCAGGGGAATCAGCTTCTCGGGGAAGTGCCGAGGGCCGTAGTTGTTGGAGCAGTTGGTGGTGAGCACCGGCAGGCCATAGGTGTGGTGCCAGGCCCGCACCAGGTGGTCGCTGGCGGCCTTGCTCGCCGAGTAGGGGCTGTTGGGCTGGTGGGGATGTTCCTCGGTGAAGGCCGGGTCCTCGGGGCCCAGGGTGCCGTAGACCTCGTCGGTGCTCACGTGCAGGAAGCGGAAGGCGGCCTGCTCGGCCTCGGGCAGGCCCTGCCAGTAGGCCAGGGCCGCCTGCAGCAGGCTGGCCGTGCCGTTGACGTTGGTGGCGAGGAAAGCCTCGGGCCCGGTGATGGACCGGTCCACATGGGTCTCCGCCGCGAAGTTGACGATGGCCCGGGGCCGGTGGCGGGCCAGCAGCGCGTCGACCACCGCCCGGTCGCCGATGTCGCCCTGCACGAAGGCATGCCGGGCCGGGTCCAGCCCCTGCAGGTTGTCCGGGTTGCCGGCGTAGGTGAGCTTGTCGAGGTTGATGACAGGCTCGTCGGATGCGGCGAGCCAGCCGTGCACGAAGTTGCTGCCGATGAAGCCGGCGCCGCCGGTGACGAGAAGGGTCATGAAGGGAGCAGGACCCGGTGTCGCCGGGCCGGGGTTGGGGCCAGCGGCAATCATACGGTCGGGCCGGCCCCTGCCCCTGGCCCACGCCCCCTCGGGGAGCTTAGAAACTGTAGGAGATCCCGAGCCCAGGTCCGGAAACCGTCGTCCCGTCAACCCGGCCATATTGCATGTAGTCCAGCGAGAAGGCCCATTGATCGGACAGCCGATAGGACAGGCCAATGCCGTACGCCGTCGTCCGCTTCGACCCGGAGGACTTGATGCCCGACGAATCGGTGGATTCAGCCCGGCTGTCGATGCTGCCCACCCGGGCGAAGGCCCGCAGCCCATTTCCGAAGTCCATGCCCGGCTTGATGAACAGGCCGAGGGACTGGGTCAATCGGCCGGTACTGCCGCTGAGGGGGACGTCCTCCAGGCCCACGCCCACCATGCCTTCAATGTCCACATTCGGATGAACACGGTAGCCGAGCAGGAACCGGCCGGCGTTGGTGTCCAGCGAGCCCCCAGACGCAGACATGGTCAGCGGCACATACGCGAATTCCAGCGACCAGGGCCCCTGTGCGGGCGACGCCGTCGGTGCCTGCATGCCCTGGGCCTGGGCGGCCCCCATGCTCATGACGGCCAGGACGGCCACGATCCAGCGAAATGTCTTCATCGGTGAGCTCACTTTCTGATGAGGTTGGACGAATGCGCCGCCCCGGTGGCTCACCCTGGTTCAAGGCTGAGCTGGAGCCGCGATTGCATCCTAATTACTACTCATCCGTTTGTGTAGCTCTTTTTTATCCATTTCGGATTTTTGACCTGGAAATGCAAACGGCGCCTGCAGTCGATTGCACGCGCCGCAAAAACGAACGGCGCCCGAAGGCGCCGCTTTGTGTATGCATCTTGGAGGAGATGGTGGGTGGTGAGGGTTTCGAACCCCCGACCCCCGCCGTGTGAAGGCGATGCTCTACCACTGAGCTAACCACCCCATCACGACCAAGACTGTCGCGATTTGCCTCGTCGGCATCTCGCGCTTCCGTGTCGTCGGAAGCCCACGATTATGCCACAAGAAATTCGTGATTCCGCTCTTGATCAGCTGCCCGCGGCGACACGCCAGACGGTCTTGCCGCCACTGGCCTTGTCCAGTTGCGCCAGCACCTCTTCGTGGGCCGAGGCCTCCTGCTCCGTGGGCTCGATCACCGGCAGGGTGAACTGGCTGAAGTCCACGCGGACCACCTCAGTCACGCCCGCATCGGCGGGGCCGGCGTCGATCAGGAGCGCGTCCTGGCCGCGGGTGAGGTTGATGTAGACGTCGGCCAGCAGCTCGGCGTCGAGCAAGGCACCGTGCAGGGTGCGCGAGGAGTTGTCGACGCCGAGGCGGTCGCACAAGGCGTCGAGGCTGTTGCGCTTGCCCGGGTACATCTCCTTGGCCATGACCAGGGTGTCGGTCACGCTGCCCACGGTGCGGCGGAAGGACGGCCGCTTGGCCAGCTCCAGCTCCTTCTCGATGAAGCCGACGTCGAAGGGCGCGTTGTGGATGATGATCTCGGCGCCCGCGAGGTACTCGAGGAGTTCGTCGGCGATCTGCGCGAACCTGGGCTTGTCCTTGAGGAATTCGTCGCTGATGCCGTGCACCCGCAGCGCCTCCTCGGAGCTGGGGCGCTCGGGGTTCACGTAGTAGTGCCGGTTGTTTCCGGTGAGCTTGCGGGCCACCAGCTCGACGCAGCCGATTTCGACCAGCCGGTCGCCGGTTTCGGGGTTGAGGCCGGTGGTTTCGGTGTCGAGGACGATCTGGCGCATGAGCCGATTATGCGGTGACGGCTTCGAGCGGGCCGGGGCTCAGTGGTTCTCTTTGGCGTGGTTGATGGAGTACTTGGGAATCTCCACCACCAGGTCCTGCTGCGCCACGAAGGCCTGGCAGGACAGGCGCGAGTTGGGCTCCAGGCCCCAGGCGCGGTCCAGCAGATCCTCTTCGTTCTCGTCCATCTCGTTGAGGCTCCCGAAGCCCTCGCGCACCACCACGTGGCAGGTGGTGCAGGCGCAGCTCATGTCGCAGGCATGCTCGATCTCGATGCCGTTATCGAGAAGCGCCTCGCAGATGGAGGTGCCGGCAGGGGCCTGCACGGTGGCGCCCTGGGGGCAGTACTCGGGGTGCGGCAGGATCTTGATGGTGGCCATCAGAGGGACTCCACGTTGCGGCCCGCCAGGGCCTTCTGGATGCTGTGGTTCATGCGCTCGGCGGCGAAGCCCTCGGTGGCCTGGGCCAGCGCCTCGGTGGCGGCCTCGACCTGGGCGGCTTCGCCGGCCTCGCGGGCGGTCTGCTCGAGGCGGGCGATCGCGCCCTCGATGGCGGCACGATCCCCGGCCGACAGCAGGTGGCCGTCGGCTTCGAGGGCGCTACGGGTGGCCAGCACCAGGCGGTCGGCGTCGACCCGGGCCTCGACCAGGGCGCGCGCGGCCATGTCCTGCTGCGCGGTGGAAAAGCTCTCCTGCAGCATGCGGGCGACCTCGTCGTCCGACAGGCCATAGGACGGCTTGACGTCGATCTTCGCCTCCACGCCACTGCCCTGCTCCTTCGCGCTGACAGACAGCAGGCCGTCGGCGTCAACGGTGAAGGTGACGCGGATGCGCGCGGCGCCTGCCGCCATGGGCGGGATGCCGCGCAACTCGAAGCGGGCGAGGCTGCGGCAGTCGGCCACCAGGTCACGCTCGCCCTGCACCACGTGCAGGGCCAGGGCCGTCTGGCCGTCGCGGTAGGTGGTGAAGTCCTGCGCCTTGGCGGTGGGGATGGTTTCGTTGCGGTGGACGATGCGCTCCACCAGCCCGCCCATGGTCTCGATGCCCAGGGACAGCGGAATGACGTCGAGCAACAGCAGGTCGCCCGAGGCGTCGTTGCCGGCCAGGGCATTGGCCTGGATGGCGGCGCCCAGGGCCACCACCTCGTCGGGGTTGAGGTTGGTCAGGGGCTCGCGGCCGAAGAACTCGCCCACCGCGCGCCGCACCTGCGGCATGCGGGTGGAGCCACCCACCATGACCACGCCCTGCACCTCGTCCTTTTGCAGGCGGGCATCGCGCAGGGCCTTGCGGACCGCCGCCAGGGTGCGGGCGGTGAGGTCGGCGGTGGCGGCCTCGAAGGCGGCACGGGTGACGGTGAAGTCGCGGGCCTGCCCGCCGATGCGGGCCTGCACCGTGGCCGTGTCGGCACTGGAGAGGGCTTCCTTGGCGGCGCGAGCGGCCACCTCGATGGCGGCCTTGTCCTCGGGCGTGGTGACCGTGAGGCCCGCGCCTTCCAGCATCACCGCCGCCAGGGCGCGGTCGTAGTCGTCACCGCCCAGGGCCGAGTCGCCGCCGGTGGCGATGACCTCGAAGACCCCGCGCGAGAGGCGCAGGATGGAGATGTCGAAGGTGCCGCCGCCCAGGTCATAGACCGCGTACACGCCCTCGCTGCCGTTGTCCAGGCCATAGGCGATGGCGGCGGCAGTGGGCTCGTTGATCAGGCGCAGGACATTCAGGCCGGCGAGCTGGGCCGCGTCCTTGGTGGCCTGGCGCTGGGCGTCGTCGAAATAGGCGGGCACGGTGATCACCGCGCCGTAGAGATCGTCGACAAAGGTGTCCTCGGCGCGGAAGCGCAGGGTGGCCAGGATCTCGGCGCTCACCTCCACCGGGCTCTTGGCGCCGGCGCGGGTCTGCAGGGACACCATGCCGGGCTGGTCGATGAAGCGATAGGGCAGCTTCTCGCGGCCGGCGATGTCGGCCAGGCCCCGGCCCATGAAGCGCTTGACCGAGGCGAGGGTGTTCTCGGGGTCCAGCGCGCGCTGGGCCAGCGCGTCGAAGCCGATCTGGCGGCCGTTGCCCTCGAGGTAGCGGACCACCGAAGGCAGGATCACCCGGCCCTCTCCGTCGGGCAGGCACTCGGCCACGCCATGGCGCACCGCCGCCACCAGCGAGTGGGTGGTGCCCAGGTCGATGCCGACCGCGATGCGGCGCGCATGCGGGTCGGGAGCCTGGCCGGGTTCGGAAATCTGCAGGAGTGCCATGGGGGAGCCGTGTGGCCGCTCAGGCGGCCTTTCTTCAAATAGACAAAAGCCCGCTATTGTCCCAGTTGCTCGAATCGCGCTGCGACGTCATGGGCAAAGCGCTCGACGAACATCAGCGCCCTCACCTGCCCCGCCGCTCCGGCCGGGTCGCCCGCCTGGTCGAGGCGGGCCTCGATGTCGGCCAGCAGATCGCGCCGGGCTTCATTCAGTGCATCGTCCAGCCGCTGCAGGTCGTCCTCGCCACCCGCCTCCTCCAGCGCTTCGCGCCACTGCATCTGCTGCATCAGGAAGGCCGGCGGCATGGCGGTGTTGTTCTCGGCCTGGATCGGCGCGCCGCGCAGCTCGCACAGGTAGGCGGCGCGCTTCAAGGGGTCCTTGAGGCGCTGGTAGGCCTCGTTGATGCGGACCGACCACTGCATCGCCACCCGCTGGGCGGCCGCGCCCTGGGCGGCGAAGCGGTCGGGGTGGGCCTCCCGCTGCAATTCCTTCCAGCGGGCGTCGAGCTGCGCACGCTCCTGGCGGAACTGCGCGGGGACCGCAAACAGGGCGAAGTCGTCGTCGGTGAGCTTCACACCCGGAAGGATTCGCCGCAGCCGCAGCGGTCCCGCTCATTGGGGTTGTTGAAGCGGAAGCCCTCGTTCAGGCCCTCGCGCACGAAGTCGAGTTCGGTGCCGTCGATGTAGGCCAGGCTCTTGGGGTCGATCAGCAGCTTCACGCCATGGTTCTCGAACACCACGTCTTCGGGTGCCACATCGTCCACGTACTCGAGCTTGTAGGCCAGGCCCGAGCAGCCGGTGGTCTTGACGCCCAGGCGCACGCCCACGCCCTTGCCGCGCTTGCTCAGGTAGCGGGTGACGTGGCGGGCCGCGGCTTCGGTGAGGGTCACGGACATCGTTGTCTCTTCACTCCACGGCGCGCTCAGGCGCTGTGCTTCTTGCGGTAGTCGTCGACGGCGGCCTTGATCGCGTCCTCGGCCAGGATGGAGCAGTGGATCTTGACCGGCGGCAGCGCCAGCTCTTCTGCGATCTGCGTGTTCTTGATCGTCAGCGCC
>JACCDI010553927.1_pt1 | contig 14473 bp, 13 predicted proteins | sample 7442791 | NCBI WGS metagenome assembly JACCDI01 (sample SAMN15323434, study PRJNA562643) | freshwater metagenome | isolation source: river surface water | place: USA:Blue River Watershed | collected 2017-08-15 | reverse complement strand
CTCCCCCAAACCTCCTGAAAAACAGAAAAATAATATACGATAAAATCCATTGATATCACATTAGCACCATGTGTGAAGTTGACACCGAAGTCCAAATTAGTCGGAAGTTCCGTATGGTTGCGTTAGATTTGGATGGGACCCTTTTAAAGTGAGCATGATTCGCAGGCTTTTTTATGCTGTATATGATGTGATGGCGATTATCGTAATCAATATTGGTTAAGTCTCGCCAATGAAAGCCTCACTTTTTTTCACTTCAAACGCGAAGCTCGAACCATGAGGTCTCGGATTCCACCTGTCAGTATTTGCGAAAACTCCACGACAAAGGGTTTATTATCTCTATTGCAACTGGAAGGTGAGTGAGTGTTTTTTTTATGATCATTGTGATCATTTCATGTTTGCTTCTTGCATATATTTGACTTGTTCTCAACTTGCCATGTTTATTCTGATGAACAATATAAAAGGTCTGCTGCTTGCACAGCTCACATCATTGACAAACTAAACTTGTCACCATTATCATTTCCCGCTGAATCATCCTCTGGAAATAAAAATTCTCGCGGATTCCCGTTAGTTTGTACTAACGGCGCCCGTGGATTGAGAGTTCTTCATAAGTCACATCCCGAACTTGCTACAATTCTGAACGAGGTTGTGCATCAGGTCCCTCGTCATAGTAATACGGAACCCTTACCCGACTCAAAAGTCGACGATGATGCGGACTCTGCATCCACCAACCTTTTTCTAAACCGGACTATCATCATAAACGAAGAGCTCTTTCATATACCTTTATCTTTAGAGCTCACTCATAAAACACTTGCACTGGCACACAAGATGAATTGTGTAACAAACTATTATCACAATCATAACATTTATGCAGTAGTGAGGAATGACAATCAAATGGAGTTGACGAAAAGATATGCCAAACTGACTGGAAGCGAAGCGTTATACGTCTATCTCAACAAGGAAAATTCAACCAGTGATGATGCTAAACTGTACAATGACAAAAATATATATGGATATCAAAAAGCGGTTGAACTTGGCCCTCCTTCAAAGCTGTTGATCCTTTGTAATACTGAGCAGTTGGACGAAATTACCAACAAAGTCCGTTTCGAACTCAATGGTTCTTCCTCAACATCGCAAGCTCACGTGATTCGGGGATCTCCCCCCTTTTTCGTTGAAGTTTTAGATCCTTGTGTGAACAAAGGAAACGGGTTAAAAAAACTATGCGAGTTTCTTTCGGTGCCACTGGAGGAGGTCATTGCATTTGGAGATGGTGACAACGATACAGAGTTCATAAAAATAGCTGGACGAGGTGTTGCCATGAAAAACGCAAGAGATTCTTTGAAGAAAGTAGCAGATGAAGTGGGGAAATGGACTAACGATGAGGTAAGCCAGAAGTGCTGTTCATAGCGTTGCTCTATTTCATTCTTTAGTTCATTGGACTTTTTCCATGTTTCTCGGCCAGGATGGTGTGATTAAAATTCTACAGCAATATGACTTGAAAGGCATGTTGTACTTCCCATTAGAGGATTGATTAGCTAAGCGTTACTAATGTAGACCTGCAAGCACTTCAAAGTCATCAATATTTGAATTCAATTCATATCCTACTTCTTTCTAGCTAGGTTGTTGATTTTGACTCATGCTCAAGTTGATTAATTTCCAACTCAAATTACGCAAAGAACATCTAAAATTTATTTGGATTTCGTACCCAATTCCTCAAGCGCATGGTTGCCTCTTCGGCATGGAGACGACAACCGACAAAAATGAATCAAGCATTCCTCATTATTGTCGAATATTCTTTTTACTAAGAGTTATGGTGTTCGCTTATCTAAAGTCAGAAGATACTTCCCTAGGTGTGTACAAGACGGCCCAACAACACATTTTTCTATTTACTACAGTGTTCAGACAAATGACATGACAAGTCTAAGTGAAAAACTTCTCAAAGTCATAACCGGGCAGGTTCATGAGGTTGGTGCAGAGCGCCTAAACCGATGTTGAAGCATGCGCAATGGAATGATGAGATTACGTTGGTCACATCATTCACTCCTAGAAACATCCTTCCGGAGGACATACTGGCTCACAACCGCTGTCATCTTCTAACATTTTGCTCTCCCAAGTGTTATTATTGATCCCACAATTCCCAGGCTTGGAGTATCGGCAGACTTGAATTCGACACTCTCCACCATTATGATCCTTGACAGCGTCCCCACAACCAACGTATTTGGACGCTCTCCACTGAAATTTAAGAAAAGTTGAAAAGGATGTAAGACAGAAATAGTTTTCTACGAGTCACGGTTTCGTTGAGAATACTTACTAACGCTTGAGTCAAGTGAGCGTTGTGAGGCCAGTCTAGCCCAACTTCCCTATCAACAAAGCGACCAACAATGTTGTCAGCTGGCTTCAGTTCACCCCAACTTCCGGTACCCTTGTTCTTGGCCAAGTTCTCCCCGTAGTTGTTCTTGGGGTCGTGAATAATGGTACTGCTATCGCAGGAATCCAATAGATCTTCAGCATATTTCTGCGCACTTTCTGCGAGTCCTGTACTCCATTTAAGGGGTACATATGACTTCCCATAAACAGATTTGTGCCAGTATTCCCGACGAGAGTTGTGAGCGACGAGCCATTCTTCATCACGGGAACTCATGTGGGTTGATCCAATGAAAATGAATTCAGATTTCGTCTTCGACTTGAAGTTGGCCTCGCTTATGACTTCATCCCAAACACCGTTGTCTTCCATGGAAAACGAGTAATACCCTTTTCCGTAGTTACAACAAACTCCATCACCAACCGCATCTGACAAAATGATCTCATACTGACCAGCGGGAAGGCAAATCTCTTTCTTCTCGTATTCGTTAGCTGCGAACAGTCCACCGTCTTTAGATTCCATCAGTTTAGCGCCGGTGCTCTTGTTCTTGAGAACCCAGGAAGTTTTATCGTCTTTCCCGTACATATCAACTTGCATCTCCATTTTGACCTTGCGTTGGCCACTGGGACAACCCATGCGAGAGGTGAATCCTGCGTTAGAGTTGTTGTTGGACACATTGTTATTGGACGAATTGTTGTTGTTATTGGACGAGTTGTCAGTGTTCGACGAGGAACCAAAATCTGGGACAGTGAAGACTTCAGTAACTGACTTGGCGAAGTTTCCCCCTTCGGCGAGTGTCTTCCAATTACCGTTACTCTTTTGGACTTCAACCGTGAATGAACCGTTACCTTGAGAGCAGCACATGCCATCACCATGGGCATCGTTCACTTCGAGAGAGTATTCCTTTCCGGACTTGAGACAATAAGAATGTTCATATTTCATGTTTTTGGAGTAGGCCCCTGTGCCCGATTCGGCTACATTATTCCCGTTTTTGGATAACGTCCATGATGTCTCGGATCCGAAGTTGTCAGTGAAAAAAGTCAGTTTCACAGGCTCTTGCCCATTTCCACATGATACCGCTTCAAGCTCTCGGTGATTCGTTGACTCATCCTCTTCGGCGGGGGCCTCGGTGTTCACATTTCCATCTGGACGTCGCACTTCGTAGTCCCAATCTAGCTCACGCTCAATCGGCTTTGTGGAAACGATCTCCATGTTGTCCACTCCGTCAGCTCCGCGAAGAAGGGCAGAGGCACTGGTCATGGCACTCGCAAGCAGAGGAAAGGATAACGACGCAGTCTTCATGATTTAAATTAAATTACCGACGATAGAAGTAATAATGAATTCAACGCAATCAATTTTATGTCCCCATTTCAGTTGGGTAATGTCTCAATTGTTAGCTTTTCCGTTTGTGCCGGTTATGCTTTCAACTCGACAAAAATGGTGTAAGCGTAATGGTGATGAGGATGTGTGCGATTTTTTAGATAGTACATATCGTACTAAGAACCTTCGAGATCATCAAGAAAAATAAAATCAAACTTTCTGTTACGTTAAAGTGCTTCAACGTGTCTCTCTACAGGCAGAGCATTGAGAAAACCAGTTTTTTAATGTTATATAGTAGTGTGGTAGGTACAATTCAACCGTCATGAGTACAAACCGAAGAAAATATGGCCAATACCATGGTATTGTACGTCATTGGGGTAAATTCGGCATTGAGAGCTTATATATGCCCCTTCAATCTTGGTTAGTTTTCAAACTGAACAAAACCGAGGAACAAAAAAATCGAATTGATAAAATTATTAAGCTGATAGGTGTGGTAGATTTGAAATTGAAATTTATGATTCCACAAAAGTGGGTCATTTGTGCCTGTTAGCTTCGAAGGATTCCCGAAGTTCTCGGTAGAAGTCCTCTTTCGTCCATTAGTAGGTTCAATAATAGTTAAATTTTTTTCACATCGTTTTGCTAGCGCTTTTACTGGGTATAATATGATTATTGTAATATCAGATCCATATCCGGAGAGAGTATAGTACTTCTAATTGCTCTTCGCTGATAATCTTAATTATTTCTCTTTTCAATCAAGAGAAAGGAAAATATTGAAAATCAATTACACACTCCGATGAATTTTAGCTATACAAGAAAGTGATACTCCGACGAAGCGGAAACTCATTATTACAAGTATCTCTACACATAAAATTTGTACAGATATGAAAGTAGTTTTAATTCTAAGAGTAAGCCGGTCAATGGCATGTGAATTCAATTCTTCGCAATAAAATCGATTATTCCGCAGAAAGATTTGAATTTTGCGAATGGGCCATCTTTCTGCCAATGCCGTATGGAGTCGTAACGATTTGGCGCAATTTATGATTTGTTCCATTTTTTGAAAAGTAGTACTTTTCTGTCTAAACAAAATCCACTCATATGACCCAAGAATTTTTATTTTCGTCAAACATTATTTTCTAATTGTAACCCATCAATTAAAAATACAAAATCCATTAACAACTCAGTTTCCATAGAGACTAACTGTTTTTCTTAAAATAAAAAACTAAGGACTAATTTTTGTTCATATTTGTTTCAGTTCTGGTGGATCTGTAACTGGGAATCTGATATCAATTGTTTTTTGTCTATTTATGTCAAGAGATTGTTTCTCAGAGAAAACAAGTTTTTGTGTGGACCAGTATCATCAAAGGCCACCATCTCTCACACAAACCCTAACCAATAAAAATTCCCAAAAATCATCATAAAACCTTACCTTGTCCTTGTCATTCTTGATGGCATCAACAAAACCTAACAGAATATTTTGAATACAGATTGGGGCAAAATTGACAAAATAAAATATAAAAATGTAATGAATTTTATTTGAGTACCACACAAAATATTTTTAGTGCTCATTGGAACAATTGAGCCAAAAAATGTCATAACAAATGAATCAATTATATTCAAAAAAGAAATTATTATTTATGTCTACAACTTGGAGTAGTCTTGGTATTCATAATCTGCTAAATTTTTTGACCAAGATGGCACACTGGTGGACAACACATTTATCTGGCAGCCTCCTCTAAAATTTTATTTGTTTTCTTGACTCTTGTCAATGTGGAGAAGATTTTATTATGGTTGGGTGTTGGTTGGTGATATTGATGACAAAAGATCCATCAGAAAAAAGACAAGACAGCTAATGACATGATAGCAATGAAGATTGAGGGGAAATATGATGGGGCTATAGGTCAGTATATTGAGGAAAGATTTTTTCCTGATAAGTTGAAATGAAAAAAGAAGAGATGTTGACAATGAAGGTCAGTAAAATCCAAAGTTATTTAGTGTCAATGCCAATAATGATCAAATCAGGGGAGGATTATGATAATTGTAAAATAGATGTTTGATGGTGGGGGAAAAAAGAAGAAAAAAGGATCATGGTGAGTAATTATGGTAAAAGTGACATTAGTGATGAAATTGGGGTTTGGGGGAGGAGTGAGAGAGAGATAGTACCAATGACATAGAATTTTTAAAGTGAAATATTGGTTGGTGATATATGTGATGCATATGATGCCTGTTGTTATTAGATTGTACAGTTGACTGCCTGAATACCAGCATTATATTGGCCAAATCACTTAATGATGAGGTACAGTGGGATGAAAAACTTATCTGAAAAGACTAGTACCCCAAATCAATGTTTGCTAGCTTTACCATAGATATCACAATGATATGATAGAAGTTTTAGGTACCCTGTAGTTTCAGTTCCTTCTTAAAATCATCTTGAAAAATATTTGCCTTTTTCTCAGGATGCTAGTGATTTATTGATAAAAGAATTTTTTTGAAGTTCTATGTTTGGAATTTTATTTTTGGGGCATTGGTAGATCTCTCATTTCTCTTACATAAACTACAAATAAACTTCACATCCTAGCACAAAATATTCAGCAACTATGGTGGTAATTAATATGTATAGTTAGTTGGTTGTACTTCACAAGACAAGATGGAACTGCTCCAATTACTGGAATTACAAAAACACTTGTGAGTTTCTTAAGCTGTTTATAAATCCTCAAACATATAACTTGCAGGCAAATGACACTTGATGCAAAAGACTTCACCTGATAAAACAAATTTTCCATGGAAAAGTGTTGAAATTAATGTAAAATGTGTTGTTGTTGATTCAAGGTAGCAACAGAATTCAAATAAATGCAAGGATGGAAGACTAACACATAATTACTATGGAGAAACTCAGAGGTTCGAATCAAACATATTCATTTCACATCTGTCAAAAGCCTTCTTGATTTTTCCACACTAAACCCATGTTAACAATCCAATGAAAATTCCCTGCTGGAGTTTACATGCAAAATGGTTTAGGATAAATGATAATTTGGAAATATTGAATACAAAGTTGGAGCTCTAATAAACAAGCCTCAGGGTCATCTAACAACTGAAGAGTTTTCTACTATTGTTAAGGTACCCAAACTTCAAGCATAGGAGGAATGTAACACCCTAAGTTTTTGTTAAGGGTTTTTGCATCCATCTTGCAGAACACATGTGATTGCACCAATGCACATGTTGCATTGGTTACTGCTGTAGAGACTGAGTACTTTTTGCTAGTTTGTAGTGTTTCTTTGTACTTAGTTAAAAAAGATCTAATGCACTAGAGCTATGAACTCTTAGAAAACAGAAAATTAGAAATTTGGTGTGTTCAATTTTAACATGTGTATCATAGTTTTTGTTAAAAGAATGTAATGATATAATGCATAAAATGTTTAAAAAATTGTTTCATATCAAGCAGCATTAGATGTAGAATAAATTCTCCCCCAGATGACAAAGGAAAGTGTGACCATGGTCTCTGCTTTACAACTTTCAGTTAGAATACTTCTCCCTAGAAAGAAAATGAGCCAATTGTGTATAATGTGTCTGAATATTAAAGAAAAAAGTCTAGTGCCCAATCCACTGTCATCAAAACATAATATTCATTCATGTGAATCCAATTACATCAATGGAGGCAACAATGCCCATATGGTTACATAAGCAGCTCTACACACACAAGAATAGAAGTGATGAAATTATTACACTTCACTGAATGATCAACGCATAACCCCAAAACAAATTTTCTTCATCAGCATTATCCTTACATTTATCACTGACTCTCTTGTTCAAAAGTTAATTATAAAACTCTATCTCTGATAGATTCATGATAATGAGTTGTTGTGATTACATGGTGTCCTGCAAGATGCTTAGATTGTAGTGATTTCTGATGTGGCTTTTTTTAAGAAACATGTTCACATTTCCATAGAAATTTGCAACCATCAGTCATCAAACTTGTTCAATAATTTTGTAATACTACCTCTAATTTTGAATGATAAAGACAAAAAATCTCAAAAAAAATACATTTTTGACACCATTCCCTTTTGTCTTGATCAGTTCAATGTTCACACACAATTCCCCTTCATCTGAAGAATGGGAGTCTCATCCAATTCTAATACCTAAACAGAATTTCACATTTGTCACAAAATATCTTTTATTGAAATCATTTTTCTTGTATGTTTGGAATGCAGGTCTTTTCCAAATTTTTTGAGTTCTGAAGATGATTTTGACGTATGAGTTGGGTTCATTTCACAATCTCCAACATCAATTGCTTTATTGTCAGTGGAAAATTCAACAAATTGCAGTCTCAAAGTCAACCAAAAAATATTGCTGGTGGCGGATCTCCAGGAGTTGACAATTCCTTCCATACCTTTAAAATTCCAAATGCAAAGTGATCATCAAAAAAATTCCATCATTGTATACCACTATCATCTAGTTGCTACGATTCTAAATTTCATAAGGTCCAAATATTTCCTCCATATTTGGATATCCAAACAAGAGGAATAGGCTGCAAAGGATTGTTTTCATTGAGGAACAGAGCAGCTTAAATTGGTCATTCTTATTAGATTGGTGAGTGGGCAGTAAATTTTCAGTCACTTTCAGGTCCTTCTGAAGGTCCAAAAGAAGATTGGCACTGGTATTATCAACAGTATGTCAATCATATTTACTGGCCATTCACTCTCCATATATGCAACCTACTCTTTTCGATGTATCATGGTTGGATTGGTACATCATTTAGCTGTAATTTATCCTTTCTGTAACACTTGTTACACCTATATCAAGTAGATGCATCTCTTGATTGTCACAATTAATCTTAATGCTATGTTCATTGTTATATGTTTGATGATGTCACATTAACAGTTGGAGTTGATATAGTTAAAAGATTGAAAAATATAGCAAACAACTTTGAAATACAGGAAAGCTTGAAGATTTCTGCAGAAAAGTCATTACAGTTTGTTGAGTTTCAGGGTACTTCTGTACCTACACTTTATTGATATCAAATATTGGTTTCTGATGGAATATGTAACAGCAAGGTGGAAGTTATTCGTTTTTTCCTGTACTTAGGGTGTCTTACCAGATCAAAGATTATTGGTTGCGTTGTTTCATGATATCAAGCTTTATTCATTGTACCTCCACATCTGTGATTAAATGGAAAAATATTCATTGAAAATATGAAAGGTGCTGATATTTTTGCTTGGAGAAATTAAGATCTGCAGATGGAGGACATGTTGGTGGTGGTAAAAGTGGGAAAAAGAAAGTTAGTGAATGTGAGAAAAATACCCAAAATTGTTGTGGTGATAGTGTTGGGCGTGGAGGTGTTGGTGCTGGTGTCTTTGTAGGCGGTGGGGTTTGTGGTATCAGAGATGGAAATGGTGCTGGTGCTGTTGGTTGTGGCAGTGGTGCTGTTTGCACCAGTGATGATGCTGTTGGTTGTGATCATGTTGGTGGAAGTGATGACCTTGGTGATGTTGGTGTTGTTTGGGGTGATTCTGGTACTGGTACAGATGCCAGTGCTGGTGTTGGTGCTGGTGCTGGTGCTGGTGTGGTTCTGATGTGGTTCTGGTGTTGTTATTAGTGTTGGTGCTGATGGTGGGGCTGCTGTTGGTGGTGATGAAGATGGTGTTGGTGTTGGTCATGGTGAATATAGTGTTGTTGATGGTGTTTGTTGTGATGAAAATGATGAAGGAAGTCTAATGAATGACTATGAAAACAAGAAAATTGGTTGGCAACCAGATGTCCAACTTTATGGTGATGTAGAAACAAATTTTGGATATGATCATGATAATGAATCTTCCCAAATTTATTAAGCCATGATGTATTGGAAAGTGGAGATAATTTGGTGCTAAACAGTGAAGATACAAATGGAAATGTGAATTTCAATGAAAACCAATATCAAGATGGATTAACCATCAAGCAAATACTAATAAATTACACCCTTGTATGGTTGATCTGGATTATGCAAAAATAAGGATAATGTGATGACATGACATGAAATCCTTGTGTTAATGATGAAGATAACCTCAACAATGAAGGAGAATATGATTAAGAAAGGATAAATCAATGGTATTGGTGGAACTGATGAGGCAAATGCTGATGCAAATGAATTAGACCCTAAAGCAAATGAAGGAGATGATTGATTTGGAGCAGGTGGTTCAAATGGTGACAAATGGGGTCCAGGCTTTGGAGAGTATGACAAATCTAATGAATATGGAAGCAATAATGACAATAACAGAGAAGTTGAGAACATCAATGCAATTCCAATGGTTCAAGCTATATAAATTTTGGGATTAAATCATCAAGTAGGATTGAATGATTGTGAAATGGATATGACTTACAAAAGTTAAATGTTGGAAGTGCATTCTATTTGTGCACATCAGCATATATTATCCAGTGAAGAGGCAAATACTGGATTGCAGGAGTTGAACAACGTCATAAAAGTTATCAGAGGACTATTGGGGAGCCTAGTTGGAAATGTTTTCAATGCAATGAATGTTGATTACAGCAGTAATGAAGGTGTAGAATGAAAATATTCCAAATCAAATCAATCGTTATTCAAAATCTATTGCTGAATTGGGCCATCCAAATAAAACAGACTTCTCTCAATATACAATGGTCATCTAAAACTATTGCGCATTGCAAATTCTTTGGTCAATGTCTTTTGTGTATCCTAAAAGGAGAAATGATTTAACTATCAGCTCTATTATATGATTTTTTGAATCTGCCTTCAAGATGCTTAGGGAATAGAAATAAACACCACATTCTTCTTTGTGATTTGATATACCTCCAAAAGAAATGCTAGCATAATTTGAATGCAAATATTGCCTATTGTATATGCAATGTGAATTTGAGTGTCATATCCTGGTACCATGAAACCAGATAGGATTTCTCTATATTCTATGCATTGTAGAATTTTTCTATGACCAACACATGAAATCTATAATCATTATTCCTCTTTTGGGAAGGATTTATAGACTCTTGATTGTATCTCATTAAGTTTAATTGGTGACTGATTGTCATTTTTGATTTCAGGTATGAATTGGTTCATCCTAAGTTTTCTACCACATTCTTTGGATTATGAACAAAGTGTTTATTGTTCCCATCCCAAAAGAATCTCAATGGTCCAAATCTTGTAATCTGAGATGGCAAACTCTTCAAAGATATAAAGTTTCCTTTTGCCCAAATTTCTTTTGTAGAATTATTAGGAGAATGTTTGTTGAACAAATTGTTCATCTAAGTAAAAATATTCTGTCTTTGGGATGATAACTTTATGTAGTAGAGAAGTGATCATTACACTCAATCAGTCTGAGAAGTGAAAAAGTATCAAGAGCTACAATGTTTCTCTGGATAAGGTCTGTCATGAGGATGAATGTTGTGATAAAATATTGGATTAACCAAGATGATTTGAATGTGTTTTCACTGATCCTCTGTTTTACAGGTACTGTTTTAACCTGCGCCTTTGAAAGAAATGATATTATATCATTAATTCATTCATTCATTAGTTTTTCAAATTCTATTCCCTTGTTTCTTGATGTAAAAATCTACGCACTTCCAAATTTATACCCAAAATGACTTCATGTCCTAAGTGCTGCATGAGTTTGATAAAGTCATTAGGTTTGAAAAGATATAGATATGCTAGAATTTCTTCTAAATAACCACATAGAATCAAATCTGCTTTCTCAAGGTTAGATTCAATGTTCTTGGACACTCTTTCCACAATTGCCATTATTGCAAGATATTCACTACATTCAACTTTCTTCCATTCATCTGATTTTCTGTCATTATATGCAAACTTTACACCAGCCATTAGCCATTCAATGGTTTGCATGTGTGGAAAATACATTCTCAGGACAACCTTTGTTGCCTGGAGCTAATGACTTCTTGATTTTGTCAGTTGGATACTTTATTGGTGGTTTGTCATTTTGCACTACAAGATTCTCCAAATCTGATCACAATTTAAACACAGTCCATGTGATTTATTGAAACAGATGCAACATTCAAATTAGAAGAAATATATCTGTAGAATCTTTGGTATGGTGGAAGGTTGTTAGTTTCAATTTGAGATGCATCATGTCTATCTTCTTTCAAAGTATGGACTATTCCCTGGTGCTCTGCTCTATTAGCAATGTATACCATCAAGTCTAAGGCTGTGATGAAAATTTTGGTCTTTTTCCAAAGTATCTTTTCTGTTCATACTAATGGCTCCTAGTCATTTGATATAGTAGTTGATAGCTTGTGTATGAGCTTCTTTTCATGATGCCATTGCAAGACAGTATGTATATTTTGGATGTGTAGAAAGTGCACCAGTATTTGGGTGTATTGTTGCCGTTACTATCCACATTTTGTCTTATTTTTGTTTGGACCAGTGAACAACAAAGGAGTCAAACCAAAGAATGATCCATCCAATTGCACCATTGTTAATGTCACCACCATGATCTCCAACATATCCTTTCACTCTTTCCTCCAATTATTTTTCTGCAGGATAGTCAGTAATGCCTTTTACCACAATTTCCTTCTTCACCCACCAAAAAATGAAAATCAATGCTATAATCCATGTCATGGTCCAACTTCTGGGTTAAAGAAATATATGGATGTTTATTAATGGAATAAACTTCCTCTATAAGAAAGCTTCAATAAAGGGAATGTGCACTGCTTAGCAACAATGCATCTGCTGATTTCATTTTGGAAAATGGATCTTGATCTTTGAATTAATAGATGCTGACTTTACAAATATTTGAAAAATCTGACCTCTAAAGCTTATGAGTCATATATGCCTTCGTTCTGTCATATCTACAAGAAAATTTGAAAATCAAATGAGAAGTGTCTTGAATATGAATGAAACCCAAAAAATGAGTATCACACATCAGCAAAAATCTCCATTCTGTATGCATTATGAATGCCAGATGGCCATGCATAATGTGTGTATAGTGAATATGGTACGAATTATGTATTCATAGTGGAACAAGCAATTTTGACTGAATTGAATAGTATTTTCATAATGAAATGTCTTATTTCATCTTGCATTGCCTTTGCACAAATTCATTTTAATTTTTATGTATAATAATTTAGTGTTTACAATGTACAACACTCTGGAATATTTGACACTCTTGTCATTTTAGCAAATATATTGTGTGTTCATAGCTGTATTTTGATTCTCTTTCATGTACAGGGTATATATATGTGCAATATTTAGTCATGAGGAATATTGAGGCAAGACAAAAGATTAAAAAATAAATTTACATTACAAGGACAAGTACCACACTTATTAAGTTAGTATGAAAAAATCAAGTACCATATGTATAAGAAACTAGTAAAGACAAAAATTGAATACATAACTTATTCCACCATACAAGCGCTTCACAACATGCAAAATTGAGAACAATTTAGGAATGTTGTATTTTGAATTGTTTTTAATTTGTGGTTTGAATGTGTTCACAATGTTGGTGACGCAATTGTTACTTTTCATTTTCTTCTGGCCATGCAATGCCATTGCAGCACAATGACCACAGATAGTGCATGATCAAACATCCTCTTTGCAACAACAACACAAGCATTTGGAACAACTGCAGCAATGTTCATGGCTATTGCTGCATGAATGGCTTTTCAAGCCACTGCAAGTATCATTGACAGAGTACAACGTTTAGAGGGTGGTTGCTTGCAATCACAAGAAGAGTCATCATGATTGCAATCCTCATGTCAATAGAACTAATGTTGTTGAGGGCAAGAATTCTTGCAATTGATAACATACAAAATTGCTATTTTCAATCCAGTCTTGGGGTTGTGGTACTTGCAAGTGGTTCATTTGGCAGAAAAACCTCCAGCATCACAGTCATCACAAGGGTTACTAATGGCTGGTACCAAAGAAACTGAGGGTTTTGTCTCCATGGGTGGGGCATTGCCAGAACAAGAGGGACCACCAGAGCAATAATGGTCAAAACATTGTCCAAGAAGTATGACCACCAGGCTCATTGGCATTTTGGGGATCTAAACAATTGTAACAATCTACAAAGGGTGCAGCAATCTTTGGGATTTTTGGTTGGGTTAGAGTGGTGTTATATTTGTTGAGGTCATAACAACCCTGAAAAATTCAAATGGATTCAATGGTTTCATTCTTAAATTCCTGTTTGTGTCACTGGCTTACATATTGATGTGGACACATGTGAACAAGAAAAAGAACTGGACCTCAATCTCAGTGTTGCTCAAGGGGCATTCCCAGATACAGTCCAACACTTTTGAAGCATGAACTGCAATTTCAAAGCAAACATAAAAATCTGTCACAGACATGGTTGCAGGTTTTTGTGTTTTGTGCATGTCAAACAACAAGGTATTTACCACTGTAATTGCACAACCTTGAGATGAAGTAAAATTATTGAGCTTGTTACAGATTTTGACAAATGCACCATTAATCTAAGTACCATTGGGATCTGCTATATATGGGGTTTCCTAGATGGTACAATCACAGTGATTGATAAGATTATCAGCAGCCCAAACATAGATTTGTTATAGCATGATGCATTGTTCCTTGTTAAAGGTACATTGGGGTATGAATTCATCAACTTTTGTGGGAGCACATTTCACAACATTTTTGGAAGGACAAGCAATTTGGAGAGTGTAGTTAAATCCACCACCACCACTACTATCATCATCAACAGGAAGCATGAGGGAGACTTCACATGGTCTTTTGTGCCCACAATGGAATGGAACAACTTTGTTGTATATTAAGGAGGGTGTATAAAAGGGGGGTTATGTTTGAAGTATCTCTTAGAGTATGCAAAAGAAGTG
>JACCDI010932056.1_pt1 | contig 14477 bp, 16 predicted proteins | sample 7442791 | NCBI WGS metagenome assembly JACCDI01 (sample SAMN15323434, study PRJNA562643) | freshwater metagenome | isolation source: river surface water | place: USA:Blue River Watershed | collected 2017-08-15 | reverse complement strand
CATGCCGCCGGCCGAACAGCGCCAGCTGAAGCAGGCCCTGTTCGGGGCCGATACGCCCAAGCAGCGCGCCGATTACATCGCGGCCTTTGCCAAGATCAAGGAAACGCTGGCGGAGATGAACCGCCGCGGCATCATGCTGATCCCCGGGACCGACCTGGGCGGCGGGTTCACTTATCACCGTGAACTGGAACTGTTCGGCCAGCTGGGCATGACCCCGGCCGACGTGCTGAGCCGCGCCACGCTGGAAATGGCGCAATATCTGGGCCAGGATCAGGCACTGGGCAGCATCGAGCGCGGCAAGCTGGCCGACTTCTTCCTGATCCCGGGCGATCCGACCAAGGACCTGAAGGCGATCAAGACCATCCGCATGGTTTCGCGCGGGGGCACGGTCTACTTCCCGGATGAAGTCTATGCCAAGCTGGGGATCAAGCCTTTCAGCACGCCGCTCAAGGTTGCTGCGCCGCAGAACTGATCCGGAACTACCAGCATCTGCACAAAGGGGCGGCATCCATGCGGGTGCCGCCCTTTTTGCGCTGAAGCGTACCCTTAAGGCGGCGCTTGGTTCGGGGTGCCGGAACAGCGATCTGGCTGGGGGTGTTGAGCAATCCGCGGGGCAGGCTGCCCGCATGATGCGGGGCGGCCCATCCAAGGAGACGCATCATGAATTCCAAACTTTTGATCCTGTTCGGCGCTGCGGCCCTGCCGCTCGGCGCCTGTTCGACCATGGAAAATGACCGGACCTTGTCCACCGCGGCAACCGGTGCCGCGGTTGGCGCTGCCGGGGGGGCGGGGATTGCCGCCATTGCCGGTGGTGACCTGCTGACCGGAGCACTCATTGGCGGTGCGGTTGGTGGGCTGGCTGGTGCGATCTGGGCTGACCGCGATGGCGATGGCCGTGCTGACGGCTATGTCCAGAACGGCCAGTATTATGCCGGTGCGCCATCGGGCAATTCCTATCAGTCGAGCACAGCCACCACGGCGCGGCGCTGCCCGTCAACCCTGGGTTCAGCAGCAACGGGTGCGGCGATTGGCGGTGCTGCCGGTGCCGGTGTCGGCGCTGCGGCCAGCGGCGTCAGCGTGCTTGAAGGTGCCGTTGTGGGTGCCGCGGTAGGCGGGCTGGCCGGTGCGATCTGGGCCGATTCCAACAACGACGGCTGCGTCGATGGTTATTACCGCGAAGGCCAGTACTATGCCGGCGCGCCGACGGTTCAGCCCACCAACAACTATCGCAGCGGGGAACGCGGGTAGGGACCCCTTGGGCAATAGCTCCGGTCTGACGGCATGGCTGCTGCCCCTTGTCCTTGGACTTGGGGTGGCACCTGCCTGCCCGGCGCAGGCCCGTGCCCCGGGTGTGGCAGCCGCGTCCAGCGGCGGGCCGGCCCTGCGGCTTGAAATCGGCAAGCGCGCTGGCAAGGACTTGCGGGCATTCTATGCCGCACGGGGCAATCGACCGTTATGGATCGCTGCCGACAATCTGGTTCAACCTGCGGCGCAGATCCTGCTGCACCAGATCGAGACGGCGGAGCTTGACGGGATCAAGCCCCGAAGCCTGAAGCCCGGCACCCTGCGGGATGCGCTGGCCAAGGCTGCACCGGGTGATGTGGCCAGCCTGGCCAGGGCCGAACTCAACGCTTCGCAAGCCTACGTTCGCCTGGTTCGCGCGCTGCGCAAGGCGCCGCATGCCCCGATGATCTATGAAACCGAGGCGCTCGCCCCGGTCGTGCCAACCGCGATGGCGGCGCTGCAACGCGCTGCGGCGGCGAAATCGCTGGCCGGTTATGTGCAGGGCATGGGCTGGATGCATCCGTTCTATGCCCCCTTGCGCGCGGCGATGGGCAGTGCGCAGTATAGCGGCGAGCAGCGGCAGGTGATCAGGGCCAACATGGATCGCGTGCGCGCCTTGCCGCCGATGATTGCCGGGCGGTGGGTCATGGTCGATGCGGCCAGCGCGCGGTTGTGGATGTATGATGGCGGCACGGTTGCGGGGACGATGCGGGTCGTGGTGGGCAAGCCCGAGACCCAGACCCCCGCGATGGCCGGCTTCCTGCGCTATGCCATCGTCAATCCGTATTGGAACCTGCCGGACGATCTCATGCCCAGCCGGGTAACGGACAAGGCCTTGGCCCACGGTCCGGGATACCTCGCGGCCAATGGCTACCAGGTGCTTGCCGGTTGGGACGACGATGCCCCGGTCCTCGATCCGGGCAAGGTTGATTGGCAGGCGGTGGCGGCGGGGCAGCAGTCGGTCCGCGCGCGGCAACTGCCGGGGCCGGGTAATTTCATGGGGGCCGCGAAATTCATGTTCCCGAATGCCCAGGGCATTTACCTGCACGACACCCCAGAGCGGGAACTGCTGGCCAAGGACGCACGCTATTTCAGCAATGGCTGCGTGCGGCTGGAGGCAGCTGCGAAATTTGGCCGCTGGCTTCTGGGCAAGCCCTTGCCGCGCTCCAGAACGCCCGAACTGCGGGTAGAGCTGCCCGTGCCCGTGCCGATTTTCATCACCTATCTGACCGCCATGCCAGAGGGTGGTGCGATCCGATTTCGCCCGGATGTCTATGGCCGCGATGCGGTTCGCCAGCGGCTGGCAGTGAAACGCCGTTAAAATGACTGGAACTTGCCCGCCGCCCGTTGCAGCATGGTGGGCGGGGTCAGGAATGCAGGGGGCGATAATGCACGGGTGGATCTGGATTGGCGCAATCGCGCTCTATCTGCTGTTTCGGTTGTGGTACGATAACTGGCGCGGGCCGCTGACCAACGCAGAGATCGATGACTTCTTTGCCAAGGTCAAAGGCAAGTACAATGGCGCCAATGATCCGGCGGTCTTGCGATCCTTCCTTGAGGCGGATGACGGCAAGGAATTTGTCATGCTCAACCTGGTCAAGATTGAGCCGGGCATGGTGGTCGATCCGCAGACCGGCAAGGAACTGTCGGGCCGCGAGGCGATGCGGCGCTATTCGGATCCCTTCGTTCGCGCCTTGATCAGCCGCGGCGGCCACCCCGGAATGGTTGGCCGCAAGGTCGGCCCCTATGTCGATGCCTGGCAGGTTGAGGGCGATCCGGGCTGGTCGATCTTTGGCCTGATGCGCTATCGCAGCCGGCGCGATCTTTTGCAGCTGGCTGCCGATCCGCGGTTCGCGGAGATTCACGCTTACAAGCTGCTGGGCATCCCGGTGACCTTCAGCTTCCCGACCCAGCGCGAGCTTTCGGTCTACATGGGGCCGCGAGCCTGGGTGGCTCTGGTCCTGGCGCTGGTCGCAGCGCTGCTGCAGCTGGTCTTGATCTAGAACGGGCGTTCGCCGCGCCAGTTGCCGGGCTCCGCATAACGGCAAACCAGAACGTCTTCGGCGGCCCCGGTGGCGATGGCGCAGCCAACCTTGCCCGTGCTGCGCCAGACGATCTGGGTATAGTGCCCCACATCCTCGACCCGCCCGGTCCGGCTGTTGTTGGGAAAGACGCCGGGCATGAAGTGCTGCTTTTCGCGGAGCCAGGCATCGACACGGGCTTCCAGCGAATAATAGCCGCGCGTGCCCGCCCACAGGTTTTCGCCCTGAGGGTTGCGCTGATCGAACGGGGCATGTTCGAACCGGCCGTTCTGCGCCAGGGTTTCAGCCCAGTGGCGCGCCGAAACCGCCAGGGCGGGATCCCAGTCCATCGGTGCCAGGCCCAGGCCTGCGCGCTCGCGGTTCTGGGCCGCCAGCACGCGCAGCTCGAAATTGCCGGTCAGGTCATTTGCGCCGATCAGCAGGGGCGTGGCCGCGGCCAGCACCAGCCCAAGCATTTTCTGAAGAGTTCGTGATCGCGCCATCGCGTCCAGCCCGAATTGCCAACATCGGGTCGGTACGGGCGGGTTGGTTAAAGTCGTGAGTGGGCAAAACGGTTAACGCCGGGCTTACCCTGTTCGGGTGGGTTCCTGCTTCGATTGGGCGATGATGTAGACCGGCGTGCCCAGTGCGGCGATGGCATAGACCTTTGATGCAAAGCCCGTCGGCACGCCCAGACAGCCATGGGTGGCGCCGCCCGGCCGGACCCGACTGGCATGGATCGCCACGCCATCCTCGGTCAGGCGCAGCATGAACGGCATCGGCGCATCATAGCTGCGGGAATAGTGATCGGTCGCCTTGGCAATCACCCGGAAGGCGCCTCGCGGTGTCGGTTTCTCTGGCGCGCCATACAGGATCACGGCGGTGCCGATCTCATCCTCTCCCCGGAAAACCGAGAGGATCTGCCGGTCAAGGTCGATCCTTATCCAGACGGCTCCGCCGCCACCGTAATCGTTCCAGGCATAGTCGCCGTAATTCAACTGGCGCGTCGTGTTCAGCAGGCTCCGCACGGTCCGCTCGTCACCGCCGGGCAACGCCAGCCGCGGCAGGGCATCGGGGGGATAGACGATCCGCTTCTGGTCGGTCCTGGCCAGTTGTGCCTGGGCTTCGCGCCCGGCTTGCCGGATCGCGGCATCGCGGCGGTCCTGCAAGTAATTGAGCACCAGCAGGATCGCCAGCGCCGTTACAATCAGGGTCGCGGCGCGTTTGCGAGAGATCATTGCTGGCCGTTCAAGCTGCGGTGACAAGCTTCGCACCGCCACGCCGGCGCAGCTGCAGCCCGATCAGGGCAACCCCGGCAATCATCATCAGCCAAGTCGCCGGCTCCGGCACGGGAGTTACGATCGGTGGTGGCGGTGGCGGGCCGGGAGGCACTGTCCCGCCGCCACCTCCGCCTGTCGGCGGCGGCAGGATGCCACCAGATGAACCGGGCAGGCCAGTTCCCGGCGGCGCAGGGATCGGCAAAAGCGATCCCGGCGGGATTGATCCCGCGGGCGATCCCGGGGAAACCAGTTCCATCGCGCGTTCCGGCAAATTGTCGAGATTGGCGGCAATCGGATTTGCGGGCCGATCGCGCACCTCGGACAAGACCCGTTCGCTGGGTTGAAACGGCGCCTGTGCCAGCGCGTGAAGGGGCTTTGACTGGATAAGCGCGCCAGACCCGCGCGGACCGGGTGAGCGATCTGACAGGATGGCAAGCGGATCGCGCAGCATCCCCTGCAACAGCGCGCCGCCTTGCGCGGCGAGCAGGTCAGCCGAACCGCTGGGCGGAAGAACTGCAAGCCACGCAAACAAGGCGCAGCCACCCATGATTCGACGCCATCTCATTGTCAGCCTGTGCCTTTTTGCCGCCGGATCGCGATTCGCGGGCAATACTAGTGATTACACTAGTGTAAATAAGCCAAAATGAATACTTTGAAATTCGCCGGGTCTGGAAAAGGCACAGTCAGACGGCTGAAAATTAACGGATCACGGCTCCAGCTCAATGTCCCAATAGAGCCAATCTCGCCATGTTTCATGGAGGTAATTGGGCGGAAATGCCCGTCCGCGTTCCTGCAAGTGCCACGAAGTGGGGCGGATCGGTTCAACCAGCAATGGCATGCCCGCCTGCTTGGGAGTGCGCCCGCCTTTGCGCAGGTTGCAGGGTGAACAGGCCGTGGCGACATTCTCCCAGCTGGTCCGGCCACCCAAGCGGCGTGGTACGACATGGTCGAAGGTCAAATTGTGCGGACTGCCGCAATACTGGCAGGCAAACCGATCGCGCAGGAACAGGTTGAAGCGCGTGAAGGCCGGAAATTCACTGGGCTTCACATATTGGCGCAGCGCGATCACCGAAGGGATCGGCATGGTCCAGGTGGGGGAATGGACTTCGCGGGCATAGCTATCGACAATATCGACCCGCCCCAGGAACACCGCCTTGATCGCAGTCTGCCAAGGCCAGAGGCTGAGTGGGTAATAGGACAGCGGGGTGTAATCAGCATTCAGCACCAGCGCCGGGCAATCGGACAGATTGCGGGAGGGATCCTCCGACGCGCTGCGGAACCGGGCCGCGCGCTCGATCAGCTCCGCCTTGAGCATGGCCTCTGGTAACAACCCGGGATGACGGTTTGGCTACAACCCATGGCAAGAAGAGAACATGGGGGGCTTTGCCGCGTCAAGCCTTGCCTTGGGCGACAATCCACAGGCAAGAGGGGGCGTGATCCGCACCCGTTTCGCCCCCAGTCCCAACGGCCAGCTGCATCTGGGCCATGCCTATGCGGCGATCGTGGCGCACGATCTGGCGCGGGACCGGGGCGGAGAGTTCCTGCTGCGGATCGAGGACATCGATGGCACCCGCAGCCGCCCCGAACTGGTGCCGGAAATCCTGGCCGACCTTGAATGGCTGGGGCTGCGCTGGGATGGCCCGGTCGTCTTCCAGTCGCGCCGCCTGGACAGCTATGGCCAAGCAGCGCAGCAGCTGAAGGCGCTGGGGTTGCTCTATCCGTGCCAATGCACCCGGGCTGAAGTGCTGGCAGCGGCGCAGCAGCAGGGCCCGGATGGACCCATCTATGCGGGAACGTGCCGCGGCAAGGATATCGATCCGCAGGGCGCTGCCTGGCGGCTGGACATGGCCCGGGCCCTTGCGCTGGCCGGGCCGCTCGAATGGATCGACGAACTGGCCGGACCGCAACCGGCCTTGCCCGGCGGGTTCGGTGACATTGTGCTGCTGCGCAAGGAAGCGCCGGCCAGCTATCACCTTGCCGCGACGCTGGACGATGCCGCAGATGGGGTCTCGCTGGTCACCCGCGGACGGGATCTGTTCGCCGCCAGCCATGTCCATCGCCTGCTGCAAGCCTTGCTGGGCCTGCCCGTGCCGACCTGGCACCATCACCTGCTGCTGTGCGAAGCGGATGGCCGCAAGCTGGCCAAGCGCCGCGGATCGCCTGCCCTCGCAGACCTGCGCAAGGCGGGGGAAGATGGCCGGGCCGTGGCCAAGGCCTTGCGCATGGACCAATTCCCTACTGGCCTTTGCCTGGGGGCAGGCGTAGGGTTTGCGGCATGAACTATGTCCTGATTCCCGTTCTTGTTGTGCTGATGGCGCTGGTTGTCATCAGCCTGGTCAAAGGCATTGCGGCCTTCATGCAAAGCACGCGCGAAGACCTGGAGCGGGGGGAATCCTCTGGCCCCAGCGAGATGCAGCTGAAGCAGAACAAGATGATGTACGCCCGCATCCTGTATCAGGGGATCGCGATCGTGATTGTTGCCATTCTGCTGTTTGCCAGCCGCTGAGCGCGCGGCCGATCCTTGGTCAAGCTCAACAAGATCTATACCCGCACTGGGGATGACGGGACCACCGGTCTCGTCGACGGTTCGCGCCGGGCAAAACATGATGCCCGGATGGAAGCGATCGGCACGGTTGACGAGGCGAACAGCCTGATCGGTTTTGCCGTGGTTACCCCGGATGGTTCAGGGCCGCATGAAGCAGCGCTTGTGCGCATCCAGAATGATTTGTTCGACCTTGGTGCAGACCTTGCCACCCCTGGTGAAGACTTTGCACCCTCGGAAATGGTGCTGCGGATCGTCCCGTCGCAAGTCGACTGGCTGGAGCGCCAGATCGACGCCTTGACCGAGGCTTTGACCCCGCTGACCAGCTTTATCCTGCCCGGCGGGACCGAAGCCGCGGCGCGGGCCCATCTGGCGCGGGCGACTGTCCGGCGGGCAGAGCGCGCGGCGACTGCGCTGGCAGCCCACGAACCGGTCAATCCGGCCGCGCTGGCCTATCTTAACCGCCTCTCGGACTATCTGTTTGTCCTTGCCCGGGCGCTGAATGATGGCGGTGCCGGAGACGTGCTGTGGGTGCCCGGCCAATCGCGTTAATTTGGCGCTAGCCAAGCCACTTCCCCAAAGCTAGGCAGCACGCTTTGCTGCATTTGCGAAGGGGATTTTCAATGCGGACAGTGGCGGTAATCGGCGCGGGCCAGATGGGATCGGGGATTGCCCAGACCATCGCCCAGTTCGGCATGGATGTCCTGTTATCCGATGTTGACCTGGCGCGGGCCGAGGCCGGCAAGGTCAAGATTGACCAAGCGCTTGGCAAGCTGGTTGGTCGCGGCAAGCTGACCCCCGATGAAGCCACTGCTGCGCTGTCCCGGATCACTCCGGTGCCGGATTACGGCCCCATGGCGGATGCCGAACTGATCATCGAGGCGGCGACCGAAAAGGAAGAGATCAAGCACCGCATCTTTGCCGAGGCCGGCAAGGTGCTGGGCGCCGATGCGATTATGGCATCCAATACCAGCTCGATCCCGATCACGCGCATGGCGGTCAGCTCGCCCGATCCGGCGCGGTTCATCGGCCTGCACTTCTTCAATCCCGTTCCGGTGATGGGCCTGATCGAAGTCATCCCCGGCCTTGCCACGTCGAAGGAAACGGTTGCCCGGACGCGCGCCTTTGCCGAAGGCCTATCCAAGCAGGTCGTGCTGGCCGAGGACGAGCCCGGCTTTGTCGTCAACCGCATCCTGCTGCCGATGATCAACGAAGCAGTCTTCGTGCTGGGCCAGGGCACCGCCAGCATTCCCGATATCGACAAGGGCTGCCGCCTGGGCCTGAACCATCCGATGGGGCCGCTTGAGCTGGCCGATTTCGTCGGTCTCGATACCTGTCTTGATATCGTCAAGGTGCTCTACAACACCACCGGCGACAGCAAGTATCGCCCGGCGCCGCTGCTGGTAAAATACGTTGAGGCCGGCTGGCTTGGTCGCAAGACCGGCCGGGGTTTCTATGACTATACGGGCGATGCGCCGGTGCCGACGCGCTAGGCTTGGGCTTTCGGGCCTTTGGCCACAGCTGCTTCAAGCACTGCGAGATAGTCTGCGGCAATTCGCCTTGGCTGGAATCGCGCCAGATGGTCTGCGACGGCAGTATGCGACGGGACCTCGGCGCCAGGTGACAGGGCGAGATCCAGGCAATCTGCCAGTTCCTGCGCGGATCCGCGCGGAAAAGTGAGCGCGTGCGGCCCCACCGCTTCGGGCAGGCCACCGCTCTCGGCCACGATCATCCGGCAGCCGCAGGCCAGTCCTTCCAGCGCCACAATGCCGAAGGCTTCCTCACAGCGGGTCGGCACAACCATCACCGCATGGTCCTGCATGGCTGCGGCCAGGTCCGCTCCCACCAGCGCGCCGCGAAATGTGACCTGACCGGCAAGGCCCAACCTGGCCACTTGCGCCTCTAGCTTGGACCGCTGCGGACCGCTGCCGACGATGGTCAGGCGGGTTGTTTGGCCGGCCTGGGATTTCGTCAACGCCTCAATCAGCAGGTCACAACCTTTTTCGGCATCGAGCCGGCCAACATAAAGTATCCCCCTTCGTGCCCGCTTTGTGCCGGGCGGGCGAAATGTTGCTGCGTCATAGGGATTGGGGATCACCCGTGCGCCGGGAAAGTGATCCGCCATGAACCGGCTGGGGACCACACCGGTTACAAGGCGCGCCGCGAAGCGCTTCAAGTCTGCGCTGATCGCCTGTCCGCGCTGCGGGTAAAGGATCGGATGCGCGACGACCACGGCCCGGCCTGACAGCAGCTGGGCCGGCAACCGCCGCAGACTCAGCGGAGCACTGAGGATGACATCGCTATTCCGGGTCAGGCGCAGGTATTCCGCGAAGCTTGGCGCGCGAACGACGGGAAAGGGCAGGTCTGCGCTGCCGGGAGTTTCGGTAACAACCGTTACCGCGTGTCCCAGCTGGGCAAATTCCTCTGCCAGCAAGTGCATCAGTCGTTCCATGCCACCCAGCGAAGGGGCGAAGCTGTGACTATATATATGAATTCGCATGGCGCCCATTTGCCTACGTGTTTACCGATGCTAGCAGAGGTCCAATCTTGCCGCCAGCGGCGAGCGAATGGGGACGCAATGCGATTTTCGCCGGGCAACATCGGATCATTTTTTGCCAGCGCTGTCGCGGCGCAAGTCGCAGCGGCGATGTCTGGCCTGCTGCTGGTCCGCTGGATGACGGTTGAAGACTATGCGCTCTACACGATCGCAGTAACAATTTTGGGGGCGATAACCCTGCTGACCCGAGGCGGTGTGCGGCAAGGTTTGGCGGCAGTGCTGGCAAAGGTTTGGCCCAGCAGGACCGCGGCAGCCGAAGCCGTCGACGCTGCCTTGCGGGTACGGCTGGCGGTTTCGGCGCTGACGATGCCGCCGATCCTGGGCTTGGCCTGGTTGATGCTGCACCGCGCCGGAGCGCCCACTCATCTGAATCTGGCTTGCCTCGCGCTGCTCGCTGTAATCTGGCTGGCCGACACCTATGGCGCGGTGATCGATCAGGTGCTGTTCTTTGATCGCAAGGCGGTGCGGGTCCAGGCGCTTGACAGTGTTTCCGCCTGGCTTCGCCTTGCCCTGATCTTCATGCTGCGTGTCGCAGGCGCCGTCTCAATGCTGACGGCGCTGGTTACCAGCCTGGTCCAGTCAGCCATCAAAGTGCCCTTCGTGCGCCGCTGGATCGCCGAAACGCTTCGGCAAGATAGGCGCAGGGCACCCGATGCTACCGTGCACGCGGTCCGCGCAGTTGCGTTTCGGCAGATCCCGGTTGATGTTTTCGTCGTGCTGCAGGCCCAGGCGACGATCTTCTACCTGACCTGGCGCGGCAGCAACATCGAACTCGCCACTTTCGGCGCGCTGTCCCGTATTGCCCAGCTGCTGGTGCCGTTCAATGCCATGGTCCTTGCCTATCTCGTGCCGCGATTTGCCAAGGTCAGCGAAGGGGTGGGCTTGCAGATTGCAGGTTATGTCCTGATTGGCGCGGTGCCGGGGTTGGGGCTCCTCGCAGTGGCCCTGGTCAGTCCACAGGCCCTGCTGTTCTTTATCGGACCTGCATATGCGGATCAGGTCTGGGCCCTGCGGGTCTGCGCCGGGATGGTGGCCTTTACCAGTGCAGTTGAGATTGCCCTGGCTTTGGTCTCACACCGGGGCTGGAACCACCGGGGCCTGGTGCGGATCGTGTTCGGCCTGGTCTGGATTGCAGCGGCGCCAGGTTTTGTCCCGGTGCACACGGCAGCTGGCGGCTTCATCCTAGTTTGCGGTTATTCGGTTGGCACGCTTGTGTCGGTGCTGCTGGAGTTGCGGGCGGCGCAGCGCCGCGGTGAAATCCGGTTGGGCCAAGCGATCCACCAGGGAGGCTGAAGGTGTACGAAACCGTCCTGCTGTTTTCGGTGGTCATCTATGTGCTGGTGGCCTTTGCCTATCTTCGCAGTCCGCTGTTCAGCGTGTTTCACCCGCTGACCTTTTATCTGGCATTCCACGGCGTCATCTTTGTTTTCAGACCCATCCTTGCCTATGCGATGGACTATCGGCTGGTTTACAGGATCTACCAGTTCACGCCGTCCATGGCCGACAAGACAACGGCGATCCTGGCTGCAAACCTTGGCTTTCTGGCGTTTACTGCGGCTTGCTGGCGGTTCGGGAATACGCCGATGCACTTTCGGAGCGACCGGATCTCGCTGGGTGAGCGCGAGCTTCTCAAGCCAACGTTCTGGTGGACTGCGGTGCTGCTGCTGCCGATCGGGATCTATTCGCTGTACGCGGTCTACAACACGGCGCTAACCACCGGTTCGGCCTTTTCCAACATGATCCGGGACTATCGCACGGGCCGGGCCTATAACGAAGGGACCAGCGGATACTTGGTCGAAGCGCAGCTTGTGGTTGCGGGAATAGCGGCAATCCTTGCCTGGCTGATGCGGTTCCGGCTGGTTTCGCTGTTACCTTTCGGGCTTTTCGCAGTTTACCGGTTGGGGATCGGCGGGCGCGGGCCGTTTGTTACGGGCCTGATCACGCTTGGCCTGTTTTATCTCTATGATCGTCGGCGCAAGGGCCTGCCGACCTGGACCCTCGTCGCCGCACCGGCCGTTCTGGCGCTTTTTACCGCTGTGGGTGACGATCGGGGCGAGTCCATCCGCCGGGCGATCAGCAATGACCAGTCATCGGAAATCTTCGGGCAGACCCGGCAAGAGCGGTTCATGGAAGGCATGGATTTCGCCAATCTCGAATACATGGAATACCTTGTCTACGTCGTCCCACAGCGATCGGGGACCTACGGCTATTTCAACAGCGTGCTGCAGATATTCACCGAACCGGTGCCGCGATCGATCTGGCCGGAAAAGCCGCACGGGGCGCCATTCGAGCGGATCAATATGTTCGATTACGGCTTGCCGATTGGCATGACCCGATCGCTGCCTGGCGAAGGTTGGTTCTCGCTGGGATGGCTTGGCGTCATTATCTGGTGCGGCCTGTGGGGCGGGCTGCTGGGCATGATTTACCGACGGTTTGTGCAAGGTGAGCAGAGCGCTTTTCAGGCTGCGGCCTATCTGATCTTCTTGCCGGTGCTGGTCATTGCCTTCCGTGATGGACAAATCGTGACTGTCTTTCGCCAGTGCCTGTTCTATCTCGCGCCGGTTGCCGTCTGGTATGCTCTGGCCCGCGCATTTGGGGTGCCGCCGCTGCGACGGCTGCGGATGGCGGGAACTCGGCCGGTTCACGATCCGGCCGCAATCCCGGTACCGAAAGGCACCTTGCCGCCAGCCGTGAGACGGCGGCGCGAGGCGCTTGGACAGCAGGCGGCTGACCGAGACTAGATCAGCGCCGCCTCACTGATCAACGATTTCACGTTCTCCCGGTAACGGGCAAAGCTGTAGTTCGCGGCCTCGCTCTGCGCGCGCGCGCGCCAGTTATTGACCAGGTCACGATCATCGATGGCCTGCTCAAGTGCGGCGCGCAGTGTCGGGGTGTCGATGGTCTCCAGGACAATCCCGCACTCTGGCGATGCCCCGTTGCCGCTGGCCCTGGTCTGGATGATCCCCAGCCCCGCCGCCAAGGCTTCCACCAAAGTCAGCGCCGATCCTTCAAAATAGCTGGGAAAGACCAGAAGGTGATGCCGCGCCATGATCCCCGGCATCTGCGATCTTGGAACCTGCGGAATAAGGGTCACGCGATCGGCGTAACGCGCAAAGATGTGGCGGGGCACGCGCAGATCGCCAACCAGGGTCAGGGTGGCTGCGCCCGGGGGAAGCTGGCTGAAGGCCTCAAGCAGATGATGGATTCCCTTGCGAGGATTCATCTGCCCAACGAAGAGTAGCCGCAGGGGCTCGTCCGGCCTGATTGGTTCCGGGCCCGGCAGGCTGCCAAACAAGGCTTCATCGAAGCAGTATGGCAGGATCTTCAGTTTCGCCGCGTGATCGGGCGCGCAGCTGCGAATTGTTGCTGCCGCAGTTTCGGAGCCCACCACAATCTGGTCAGCCAGCTCATATTCACGGATATCATCCTCGATCATGCGATTGGGAACCCGCCGTTCGGTCGGAAGAAACCAGGCGCCATACTGATCGGCAATCCCGTCCATCAGGGCGTTGTAAACGCGGTAATCGCCGATCGTGCGGTCAAGAATGCAATGGCGGCCATGGCGCTTGGCTAGCTCGAAGGCGTGGCGCGAGCAGCTATTGTATCCCCACAATGCGAAGGGCCGGTCGGACGTAAGCTCTGCTGCGATGAGCGCGGCAAAGCGGCGGTTGCCAAATGCGTCGATCTGGCGGGCCAGTCGCCGCCAGCCGGCCCGATTGGCCATGCGCTCAATCCATTCCGACCATCCGGCCGTACGCACCAGCGAGAGATCAAGACCAGGACGAGAAAACCGGCCGAATTCCTCCCGTAGTCTGCGCGCGACGGGCTCGGGGGCGTAGCGTTCCAGCCGGTATGGCCAGCGATCGGGCTGGTGCAGGATGGAGGTGGCAAACCATTCCAGCTGACCAAGCTGTTGCAATGCCAGGGCCGTTTGCCAGCTGTGCTGGGTTCCAGGGTGAAAAACGGCGACCGACATAGGCGTTTACCGCTATCAAAACCCGCAACGTAATGCATCCCTATTTCCATTGCCAAAATCGTTATTATTGTTTTCCTACAATAACCAATTTGGTTATCTGGACTGCTTCCGATTCGTCAGGGAGTATTCCATGCCCATTCCGATCATCTCCCCCAGCGGCTATGCTGCCACACGCGCGCTCGCCTTTGCCGATGCCGACGGTAATGCCGTGCTGGCCAGTGCGGTGTTGCCGCTGCCTGTCACGCTGGGGGGCGATCCAACCGTGCCGCTTGCCGGCACGACGAGCGCGAGCGGCAGTTTTGGTCCCTACCAGCCAGCCTTGGGCCGCGAGGCAATCCTGACCCTTTCCGGCAATTGGGCTGGAACAGTGCGGGTTCTGCGATCAACCGATGGCGGAACCACCAAGCTGCCGCTGACCATGACGGGTGCCACCTGGGCGCAGTTTTCCGGCAACTGCTGCGAACCAGTCTGGCAAGAGGCGGAAGCGGCAGCGCGGCTCTATCTCGACATTACGCTGGCCAGCGGCACGCTGACCTATCGGCTTGCGCAATGAGCGCCGATCTGATCGCGCGGGGCCTGGCCAGCCGCCTTGCTGCATCGGCTCGTTCCCCCAATACCCAGGCTCTGGTTCAGGCCATCCGCAACTGGGGTACATTGCCGGCGCCAAGCCATCGCCTGGTGCCGTCTGACCTGCCAACGGTTACCGTCGGCACGGCGGGAGCAGTTTCAACGATCAATGCGCAAGCGCCGGGCGGCGCGACTGTTCCGCGCTTTGACGGCCGATTGACCTATATCGCCGGCCCGACCAGGCAAGCTG
>JACCDI010608456.1_pt1 | contig 14479 bp, 17 predicted proteins | sample 7442791 | NCBI WGS metagenome assembly JACCDI01 (sample SAMN15323434, study PRJNA562643) | freshwater metagenome | isolation source: river surface water | place: USA:Blue River Watershed | collected 2017-08-15 | reverse complement strand
TTAGCAAAGCAGGATCTCTCAAAGCTTGACCTTGATGGTTCATAAGAACTGCATAACCACGATCCAGGGTTCTTTGAGGGTTGAGTAATTCCAAATGGTCTTGCCAGCTAGCGTGTCGTTGTTGATAAACATTGAGCCTTACCTGCCAAGATTGCTGTAAACGCAAGGACAACTGTTGAATTTTTTCTTGCATCCTTTCAGGATTGGGCAAAGCATGCTGTAAACGCAAAGCGAGTTGATCAAGTCGCTGAGCTTCACGATCGACTCGCTGAGTCAACCTTGAGTTCATTCGCTGAGACAAAACCTCCAAATCTTGCAACAGGGTCACTCGATCAGGTGTTGCTAATTCAGCGGCTCCCGTTGGCGTTGGAGCGCGCACATCGGCCACAAAGTCTGCAATTGTGAAATCTGTTTCATGACCCACGCCAGAAACAATTGGAACTGGAGATGTGGCGATCATCCTGGCCAGGCTTTCATCATTGAAGGCCCAGAGATCTTCAATACTGCCACCGCCTCTAACCAAAAGAATCACATCGACTTCACCTTGATTGGCAGCCTCATAAGCAGCTTCTAGGGCTTTGATGAGGGCTGGGGGTGCATCAACCCCTTGAACCAAACTTGGATAGACTGTGATGGGGATATGAGGGGCTCTGCGTGACAGCGTGATCAGCACATCTTTGAGTGCGGCCGCTTGGGCCGATGTGATCACTGCAATCGCTTGAGGGTGCTTGGGCAATGCGCGCTTTTTTTGCTCATCAAACAAACCTTCGGCATGAAGCTTTTCTTTAAGCTTTAAAAATGCCTCATAGAGACCACCCTGACCGGCTCTTCTCATCATTCCGACATTTAGCTGCAAGTCACCCCTGGGAACATAGACCGAAATGTTAGCGGCCACTTCTACCAAATCACCTTCTTTGGGGATAAAACCGACTTGACCATTGCGACCACGGAACATCACACACCGAATTTGACCTTCAGCATCTTTTAATGAGAAATACCAATGCCCACTGTCATAAGCCTTGAAATTGGAAATCTCACCCCGAACCCACACACTGCCAACACGCTCCTCAAGAACGCTCGCAATGGTGCGGTTTAGATCGCCAACCCCGATTATTTCTCTTGATATTTCGGTCATTTGTCTACTTCAAATATGTATTTATATGGCTTTTCAGTTCAAAACTATCCACAGGCCCAATTGATTCCATGCAGTCAAACTTAAAAAGTGATTAAAAACCAATGGTATTCGTGTAATTAATTGATTTATATGTTATTTTTTAATCTACTTATTTTGAAAATTACCTTCACTCACGAAGAATCAAGGGCTTATGAAGGGACTTAAACAAAGTTTTTCACATAGTTATCCACAAGCTTGATCACTTCTTAAAACCCGTTTTATAGCCCTCGCTTGGGCATCGTTTAAAGTATAGGCTATGTACAGCATCTTAATCGCCGCAGGCTGGCCCGTTTGGCCACTTTTAATCACTTCTATCCTAGCTTTAGCAATCTTGATTGAGCGCGTCTGGTTTTTACAAGCCAAACGGGTCACTCCCCCTCATTTATTAGAAGGCGCTATTCAATTGGCGCACTCAGGAGCCCTAAAACAAGCTCAAAGCGCTCAAAATGCCAGCCAAACTCTGGCGGATGCAGCCCCCCTAGGAAAAATCCTGGCTGCCGCTCTTTTGGCTCACTCAAAGAACCAAGGAGAAGAAAAAATCATTGAAGCCATGCAAGAGGCTGCGCAAGAAGTCACTTTGCTCTTGGAACGTTATTTAGGGGCTTTAGCCACCATTGCCACCATTGCTCCATTACTAGGTTTGTTTGGTACGGTGGTTGGCATGATTGAAATTTTTGGCAGTCAACAAGGCGCTAGCACCAACCCTCAACAATTGGCTCATGGTATTTCTATTGCTTTGTACAACACCGCGTTTGGCTTGTTGATTGCAATTCCTGCTTATGCTGGTTGGCGGGGTCTCAAAGCGATGGCTGAAATGCGTCAACGCGAATGTGATGCGGCTGCCAAAAAACTCTTGGCCGAATTAAATAGCCTTTGAACATTTTTAAAGCATGCTTTTTCAATCCAACTCAAAAAGTATTTTTGGCTCACGACAAGAGCTCACCCGCGGCCAAGCCACACCCCCAGAAATTAATTTGATCCCCTTCATTGATGTGCTGTTGGTTGTTTTGATTTTTTTGATGATTTCAACGACTTTCACGCGCTATCAAGAACTCTCGATCACACTTCCCAATGCTGAAGGTGCAGCATCCAAAAGTAAGCCGAAAGATATTTCAATTGCGATTTCTTCCGATGGTCGTGTTGCCGTAGATGGCAAACGCGTGGCCATCGATCAACTCACTCAAGCATTGAGTCAATCGAATAAAAACACAGGGGCAGACAATGGTCCCGTTGTCATCATTGCTGCTGATGGTAAGGCGCCCCATCAAGCTGTCATGCAGGTCATGGAAGCTGCGCGCAATGCCAATTTGCCGAATATTGTGTTTGCGACACAATCAAAGTCCAAGTAGTATTTTCTAATGGCCAATTCTTCTTTTTTACAGGCGCCCAAATATTGGGAAAAACGGGGTTTAATGGCCCGTTTACTTTGGCCTGTTTCTAAAATTTTTGAGGGGATAGTTGCTTTACGCAAAGCGCTTTACGATTTACATCTCCTCAAAAGCTCTGGCGTTTCAGTTCCCTTGGTAATTGTTGGTAACCTAAGAGTGGGTGGCACCGGCAAAACACCTTCCGTGTTAGCGATTGCAAAAACTCTCAAGGCGCGTGGTTTTCATCCGGGAATTATTTCTAGAGGGTATCGGCCTTCTCAGTCTTCACAAATACAGAACGCCATTGAGGTCAATGAACAGTCGTTGCCCTCTGCTTGCGGTGATGAGCCCTGCTATATGGCCCAACAATTGCGTCATGAAGCAGTTCCGATTTTTATCCATCCCAAACGAGCGCTTGCAGCGCAAGCTCTACTTGAAAAATATTCTCAGGTTGATGTGATTATTTGTGATGATGGTCTCCAACATTACGCTTTAAAACGCTGGCCGGCCAGAGAGGGTGGTCGCGACATTGAGTTAGTCATTCGTGATGCCCGTGGTGAAGGAAATACCTATTTATTGCCGGCAGGCCCTCTAAGAGAGTCAGTTGATCGCTCGCGTGACTTCACGCTCAATCTAGGAACCCAAAGACCAAGCTCTCCTTATTTTGCTGATGCGCCTAATTTTGATTTGAAGATTGAAACAGGATTGATCTATCAGTTGCAATCCCCTGATCGTCAAATGAAGTTAACCGAGATTCAGTCGCTCATGAGCAGTGACACAGAAAGTTCTTCCTCTGAACTCCTAGTGGCTGCTGGGATGGGCAACCCAGAAAAGTTTTTTGATTTAATTCGTTCAACAGGACTGTCATTTGAAGCTTTAGCTCTCCCCGATCATTATGACTATGCAGTGAACCCCTTTGAACAAAGCTCGGCTTCAGTGATTTTGATCACAGAAAAAGACGCTGTGAAATGCGCGCAGATGCCACAGTACAGAGAAGATTCTCGCATCTGGGTTCTACCTGTTACCGTTGAATTGCCTGAGGACTTTGTGTCACAGATGGTCGATATTCTGAAGCGCCCTCAACCCTGATACCATTGCCTCATTGTTTGTAAAACCACTCATTATTAAAAAAACATCATGGATAAACGTTTACTGGATATTTTGGTGTGCCCCATTTGCAAATCAAGCTTGCATCACGACACTGAAAACAATGAATTGATTTGCAAAGCCGATCAATTGGCTTTTCCAATTCGTGATGGCATTCCTGTGATGTTGGTCGCTGAAGCTCGCGAACTGAACCCATCTAAATAATTCAATGAGTCAGACTCCCTCGTTTATCGCTATTATTCCTGCGCGTTTGGCATCGACTCGTTTGCCCAATAAACCTTTGGCAGACATTGGTGGCAAGCCCATGGTGGTGCGGGTCGCTGAGCGAGCTTTGCAATCAGGCGCCTCAAAAGTGGTGGTCGCTGTTGACGATCAAAGCATCTATGATGCGTGTACAGAACATGGTCTTGATGTCATGCTGACTCGCAAAGATCACCCCACAGGAACAGATCGTCTGAGCGAAGTCGTCACGCAACTTCATCTGTCCGACGATCAGATTGTGGTGAATGTTCAAGGAGATGAACCCTTGATACCTCCTCAATTAATTACCGATGTGGCGTCCACCTTGGCCCAACATCCAAGCTCAGCGATTGCTACAGCCGCTATTCTTATCCAAAATCTAGATGAAGTGAGTAATCCCAATGCGGTCAAAGTGGCTTTAGATAAAAACAATCGTGCTCTGTATTTTTCTCGTGCACCGATTCCATTTAGCCGAGACCCACAAAAATATCTTGCACAAAACTATCGTCACATTGGCATGTATGCCTACCGTGCCGGTTTTTTGAAAGCCTTCTCCAAACTAGCCGTGGCCCCCATCGAGGAAGCTGAATCTTTGGAGCAACTCAGAGCCATGTGGCATGGTTACGCTATACAAGTTTTATTAACTGACACGGCGCCACCCCCAGGCGTGGACACTCAAGAGGACTTGGACCGGGTTCGACAGGTTTTCAAAGATTGGGGCAAATCCTAGTCCCAAAAGTTCGCATTGGGTCTCAAATAATGGGAAAATCACTGGATTAGAGCTACAGTCAGGTGAGTGTCAAATTTAGACCCTAAGCTTGTCTTTTTTAAACTTTGCAAGACCCATTCAATAATAAAAGGGAGTTAACCATGCGATTGATCCTATTAGGCGCACCTGGTGCCGGTAAAGGAACGCAGGCTAAATTTATTTGTGAGAAGTTTGGTATTCCACAAATTTCCACAGGCGATATGTTGCGTGCTGCTGTAAAAGCTGGCACCCCATTGGGCGTTGAAGCTAAAAAAGTGATGGACTCTGGCGGCTTGGTTTCTGATGAAATCATCATTGGCTTGGTCAAAGACCGTTTAACTCAAGCTGACTGCGCCAAAGGTTATTTGTTTGACGGCTTCCCAAGAACCATTCCGCAAGCACAAGCCATGAAAGATGCAGGTGTGCCGATTGATTACGTTTTAGAGATTGACGTTCCTTTTGCGGCGATTATTGATCGCATGAGTGGTCGTCGAGTTCATGTGGCCTCAGGACGCACCTATCACGTGACCTTCAATCCTCCTAAAGTTGCTGGCAAAGATGATGAAACCGGCGAAGATTTGATTCAGCGCGAAGATGACAAAGAAGAGACCGTGAAAAAGCGTTTAGATGTGTATGACGCCCAAACACGTCCATTGGTTGAATACTACTCATCTTGGTCGAAGAATGGTGATCCAGCGGCTAAAGTTCCCGCCCCTGCTTATCGCAAAGTGGAAGGCACAGGCAGTGTTGAAGCAATTACAGCGAGTGTCTTTGCTGCATTGAAGTAATCACCGACTCATCTAAAGAAAGATAAAGCCCCAGTTCCAAGTGAACTGGGGCTTTTTTTATTGGATGTAATGTGTAGGATCTTTCACGCCAGCGGCATGAAAACCCTCTTTGCGCAAACGACATGACTCACATTGACCGCATGCCAAACCTTTTGCATCGGCTTGATAGCAAGAAACTGTTTGAGAAAAATCAACCCCTAGAGATTGACCTGTTTGAATGATCTGCGCCTTGCTCATTTGAATGATTGGGGCATGCACTCTAAATCGGGTTGAATCTTGATGGGACTCGACCCCAACCTTGGTGGCCAAATTGGCAGTTGCTTCAAATGATTTGACGTACTCAGGACGACAATCTGGATACCCAGAATAATCAACGGCATTAGCCCCAAAGAAAATATCTAAACCGCCCAGAGCTTCCGCCCATCCTAAAGCCACCGACAACATGATGGTATTGCGCGCTGGAACGTAAGTGATGGGGATTTCATTTTGTGGACCAGGACTCGTGGGAACTGCATAAGCGTCATCGGTTAAAGCAGATCCTCCTACAAAGCGACGCAAATCCAAATCAATGATTTCATGGCGAACGGCACCCAGCATCTTGGCCACACGCACAGCGGCATCCAACTCTGAGGAATGTCGTTGGCCGTATCGAAAAGATAAGGCGTACGGCGTGTAACCCAAAGTTTTGGCAATTGCCAATACAGTGGCTGAATCCAAACCACCTGATAAAAGAACAACAGCAGGCGCACCTGCTGTTCTCGCTTTCATGGAACTGAAATCAAAAGTCATTCAAGTATTTTATATTTTTACTTCAATCTTTTGAGTGCTTGCTTGGCCAAATCTGCGGCTTCACTCTCAGGATATTTAGCAATCAAAGTTTCCAGGGTTTTCTTGCCGGCAGGTTTTTGACCTGATTCAATTTGGCTATTGGCCAAAGTTAATTGAGCATCTGGAATACGTCCATGCAAGGGGTAACGCTTGATCATGCTTTGCAAGGTTGTAATCGCTGATTTGTAATCCTTTTGAGCATATTCAGAATTGCCTAACCAGAATTGAGCCAAGGGCCAATAGGGACTATTAGGATACTTTTTCACAAAGTTCTGAAAGCCTATATCGGCTTTCTTTAAATTTCCATCCTGGAAGGCCTTTAAAGCAGTCTCATAAGCTTCTTTTTCGCCTGGCTGAACTTTGCCCTGAACTCCTTCAATTTCCATAATCTGGGGTTCAAATTTTTTCATGCGGTCGTTTAAGTCCGCGTAAAAGCTTTTTTGTTGAGCGCTTAACTCTTCCACTTGCTTTTCTAATAATTCTGAACGTCCGCGCAACTTGGCAGTTTCTTGATTGAGCTCATCCAAACGTCCTTGCAACTCCACCTGAGCTCGTTGACTGGCGGTTAATTGGGCGCGTAAATCGATGATCGCTTTACGAGCTTCGCTATCTTCAAAAAGCGCGTGAGCCGATGAACTAAAACCACTGAATGCAACAAAAACAACAGCGGCCATGGCCGCTGTTGAAATGTGCAGAAATTTAAAAGACTGGTTCTGCATAAAGATTAATTTCTAAATTGAGATTAGTAAGCGATGTCAGCGCGGCGGTTTTCTTTCCATGCTGCCTCGTTGCTACCCTGTGCTTTTGGCTTCTCTTTACCAAAGCTCACGGCTTCCATTTGAGAATCAGGAACACCTAGCAATGACAATGATTTGCGCACAGCTTCAGAACGACGTTGACCCAAGGCCAAGTTGTACTCAGTTGTGCCACGCTCATCGGTATTGCCTTCAATTTTGATCTTGCGATCTTTATTGGCTTTTAAGTAGTTCGCGTGAGCTTGTAAAGTAGCTTGGTACTCAGGCTTGACTGCATAGCTATCAAAGTCAAAGTAAACGCTACGCTTGAACAATGGGCTCTTAGGATCATTCCATGGTTGAGAGCTGTAATCTGTACCACCCTTACCATCCACATCATCTAACTTAACGCCTGATGCACAAGCAGTTAGCAAAGCCACTGACAACAAAATAGTCGCGCGGCGAGCAATTGAAAATTGTTTCATGTGATTCTCCGTATATATATGTGTGCTAATTTATAAAATTTATTAAGGACTGATTTTTATATGTTTTTTGGCTAAAAATTGTTTTTAAACACTCATTTTTAGCCAAAGGACGCTCTATCGTATCAAATCAAAATGAATTGCGCGATTTTTAAGTGTCAGTCCATAAAAGGACCCCAAGCGGGCTCTCGTATGTCTGCGCCAGGTAAGCTCAAGGTTTGCTTGTTCTTTCCGTCAATTGAAACAGCCATCAAGACTGGTTTACCCGCTGCGCGAGTGGCGTACAGAATGTATCGGCCATTGGCAGCAAAAGTCGGGGTCTCGTCGCGTTGACCATCGCTCAAAGGGGTAACTTCACCGGTACTGAGATCTTGCAAATGCAAACGGTATGCGCCACCTACTCTAGCAATGTAGGCTAAATTTTTACCATCTGGGGATAAACGCGGACTGGTCACAAAACCGTGTTTAAAGGTAACGCGTTGCGCAGCCCCCGCAGCCTCTCCATCAATCGGCATACGATAAATCTGTGGACTACCACCACGATCACTCGTGAAATAAATCGACTGACCATCTGGCGACCATTGTGGCTCGGTGTCAATTGAGTTGCCTCGAGTCAAACGCTTCAGACCCGTGCCATTGGCATTAACTCTATAAATTTGCGTATTGCCGTCTTTCGACAAAGCCATCGCCAATTGACTACCGTCACTGGACCAAGAAGGCGCGCTGTTATTGCCTTTTTGATTGGAGAGTACCGTGCGACGACCGGTGGCCAACTCATGAACATAAATGATGGGCTTGCGAGCCTCAAATGATACGTAGGCTACTTTTTTACCATCTGGTGACCAAGTGGGAGAAATGATGGGCTCATTACTTGAAAGTGCTGGTTTGGCGTTCTCACCATCCGAATCAGAAATCACCAAGCGATGGTTTTTGCCGGAGCGAATCACATAAGAAAGGCGTGTTGAGAAAATACCTCGCTCACCCAAGATTTTTTGAATGATGTCATCCGCAATCTTATGGCCAGCCAAGCGTAAGTCTTCCACACCCACTGTGACAACCAAGCCACCTAAGCTTTCACCCTTACGAATATCAAATAAACGATAGCGGATCTCAAAGCGACCGTCTGACAACTTGGTCACATTACCGACGGCCAGAGCATCTGCACCGCGGGCAGACCATGAACGATAGTCAGGGTTGATATCCCAACCGAGCTCTGCTGAGCCACTTTCGACATTTCGAATGGCACCACTGCGAGTCAAGTTAGATCGAACCACATCGGTCACCTTTAAGGGCAACTGATTTTCACCAACAAACCTCATCACTGCCACAGGAAACAAGGATTGACCCACACCTGTGATTTCAATATTCATCTGAGCTTTGGCAACCGGCAAGAACGCCAACATCAAAAATGGCGCCACGAAAAAGAAGGCATGTCGCTTGAATAGATCCAAGAATTTTTGTGTCAACTGAATTGTTTTCATCTTATGTCTCATCAATCTTTGGGCTTAAAGGTCAAACGAATTTGTTTAGGCACTTTACCCTCATCGTCTTTGGGCAAAGTTTGCGCATCATCAATAGCTCTCAAAACAGCTCGATCCCAAGCAACATCACCGCTACTTTTGAGAACTTTACGACTGACAATTGTGCCATCAGGCGCCAACTCTACCCCCACTTCTACTGCAGGGTTGCCCGCAACCAAGGATGGGTTAAAAACAATCAAGGGCAAAATCTTGCGGCGCACCTTATCAGCATAACCAGGCTTGGCATTACCACCACCCCCTACACCATCACCCACCACACCGCCTCGCCCTCCAGCAGCCCCCTCTTTACCAGCCGCAGAGCGCAAGCGGGCCAATTGATCAGCTCGTGCTTTATCTTGTGCCAAGGCTTCCTTACGCTCAGCTTCGGCTTTGGCTTTGTCTTTGGCAGCTTGTTGCTTTTGTTTGGCTAATTTTTCTTCTTCCGCTTTTTGCTTTTGCAACTCTTTAGGGTCTACTTTTTTAGCGACTTTGGCTTCTTCTTTTTTGGGTTCAGGTTTTTTGGGAGTTTCTTTTTTCTTCTTTAAAGCAATGTCTGCTTTTTCATCGGCATCAATCTTCGGATCAACGTTAGCAGGAGCACTTTTAATCACAGGGACGTTGTCCCAAATTTCTGCTTCTAAACCGGCAGGCGTTTGACTTTTCCAACTCAAACCAACGGTTAAAAAGACAATGAGCAAAACATGCATGCCCATGGCCCATAAAAAAGCTTTACCCGTTCCAGGCTCTGCCTGAATGCGATTTCTAAGAGGGAATCCTGGAAAGGCTGCTGCGCTCAATGGATGTCTCGGTTTGATTTCGGTCGCTTCGATGACGCTTATTAATTGCTCTTCACTGCCAAGCCCACGCGCTTGATGCCATTTTCTTTAAGACGTGCCATGACATCCATCACGATTTCATATTTAATCGATTTATCAGCTGCAATCACCATGGGTTGATCAGGGGTCAGTTCAGCCCGCTCACGCGCAAAAGCACCCAATTCGGCACGGGTCACTGTTTTGTCGGCCTTGCCTTCGCTTTTAATCAAAATTACTTCTTCAGCAGAAATATTGATTAGCACTGGAGGCATCGGCTGAATCTGAGCCCCACCCACCGTGGGCAAACTCACGATACCGGGATTGACCATGGGCGTTGTCACCATAAAAATGACCAAGAGCACTAACATCACATCAATGTAGGGAACCACATTGATGTCTGCCATGGCACGGCGACCTCGACCGGATTTTCTTGAAATACTGGCCATGATCAGCGCTCCTTATGAACGAGCAGGCTGTTGACGTTGCAAGATATTTGAAAACTCTTCAATGAAAGTTTCAAAACGAATGGATAAACGATCAATATCAGCAGCATTGCGGTTGTATGCCACCACCGCTGGAATCGCCGCAAACAAACCAATCGCTGTTGCCACCAAGGCTTCAGCAATACCAGGAGCCACGCTGGCCAAAGTGGCTTGTTGAACGTTGGCCAAACCACGGAAGGAGTTCATGATGCCCCAGACAGTGCCAAATAAACCAATGTAGGGAGAAACAGAACCGACAGATGCCAAGAACGGTAGATTCGCTTCCAAAGCATCCATCTCACGCTGATAAGCAGCTTTCATGGCACGACGTGCACCATCAATTTCTTTGCCCTTTAAAAATTCTTGCATGCCACTCTCAAAAATTCTTTCCAAGCTGGCTGCCTGATCTTTGTTGCGCATGGCCCCTTGCAACAGAGTATTTAAATCACCACCCGACCAAAAATCTCTTTCAAAACGCTCAGTGTCTTGACGAACTGCTTTGAGCGCCAGACCTTTTCTGAAAATAATGGTCCATGAGGCCACTGAAAGACCTAACAATAAAAGCATCACCAGTTGTACCAAGATGCTGGCATTTAAAACAAGTGACAAAATCGATAAATCTTGAGTGGCGTGCATACGAATTATTTTCCGTAGTTAAAAATGTCGTTGATTGGGTGGCTCATTAAAAGCATTTTAAATACTTATGACTTTCTGTGAACCGCCAAAGGACCCGACGCTTGGCAAGCAGGCATCATTTCAATCACATTGATGTTCACATGCGCTGGCAAGGTTGAAGCCCAATAAACTGATTCAGCAATGTCTGTAGCAGTCAAAGCTTGAACGCCATCGTAGACTTTGGCCGCTTTTTCATCATCGCCTTTAAAGCGGACATTTGAGAACTCAGTACCCGAACACAAGCCTGGCGCAACATCGGTCACACGAATGGGTGTACCCAACAAATCAGACTTGAGATTGAGACTGAATTGACGCACAAATGCTTTGGTACCGCCATAAACATTACCGCCTGGATAAGGATAACGACCCGCAATCGATCCTAAATTAAATACATGACCAGCACCACGATCGACCATACCGGGTAAAAATGCACGAGTCATGTACATCAAACCCTTGATGTTGGTATCAACCATTTTTTCCCAATCATCCAAAGCCACTTTATGAGCAGGCTCCAAACCAAGCGCTAAGCCAGCGTTATTGACCAAAACGTTCACCCCAGCAAAATCTTTAGGGAGTTGATCTGGCAAGGCAAAAACAGCCTCTTTATTGGTGACATCCAATACAACTGTGTGCAAACGAGCCTGTTGATCGGCAGGCAAAGACTTTTTAAGGGTTTCTAGACGGTCAGCGCGACGACCCGCCGCAATCACCCTATGGCCTTCAGCCAAATAACGTTTGGCAATCGCTTGTCCAAAGCCAGCGGTTGCGCCCGTTACTAATACTGTCAAATGAGTCATTTTTGGTCTCCTTACGTGTTTTTTTGTATCATTTAGGTCTGCAGAGTTTAGCGTATGCTAGCTACAAACTAGTTGATCCTCATAGAAAGCCCTAATCATGTTCCAGCGTAGTCAAACATTGGCCAAAACTGATCCCGCATTGTGGGAAGCCATCCAAGCAGAAAATAAGCGTCAAGAAGACCATATTGAGCTGATTGCCTCAGAAAACTATACCTCTCCGGCTGTTTTAGAGGCTCAAGGCTCTCAGTTAACCAATAAATACGCCGAAGGTTACCCAGGCAAGCGTTACTACGGTGGTTGTGAGTATGTCGACGTGGCTGAGCAACTGGCGATTGACCGTTTGAAACAAATTTATGGCGCAGAGGCTGCCAACGTACAACCTCATTGCGGCGCTTCTGCCAACGAAGCTGTTTTCTTAGCCTTTTTAAAGCCAGGCGACACGATTTTGGGCATGAGCTTGGCCGAAGGCGGTCACTTGACTCATGGCATGGCTTTAAATATGAGTGGTAAATGGTTCAATGCGATTTCTTATGGCCTAAATGCCAGAGAAGAAATTGATTACGACGCCATGGAGCGTTTGGCGCGCGAACACAAACCAAAATTAATCATCGCCGGCGCTTCTGCTTATTCATTGCACATTGATTTTGAGCGCTTTGCCAAAGTGGCCAAAGAAGTTGGGGCTATCTTCATGGTGGACATGGCGCACTACTCCGGTTTGATTGCCGCAGGCGTGTACCCTAACCCAGTTCCTCACGCAGACATCGTGACCTCAACAACTCACAAGAGTTTGCGCGGCCCTCGTGGCGGCATCATTTTGATGAAAGCTGAGCACGAAAAAGCCATTAATTCAGCAATTTTTCCAGGTCTTCAAGGCGGTCCTTTGATGCACGTGATTGCTGCTAAAGCTGTTGCCTTCAAAGAAGCTTTGGAGCCAAGCTTTAAAGCATATCAACAACAAGTATTGGTAAACGCCAATGCCATGGCACAAACCTTGATCAAACGTGGTTTGCGCATTGTGTCTTCAGGGACTCAATCACACGTGATGTTGGTTGACTTGCGCGCGAAGAAGATCACTGGCAAAGAAGCTGAACGTGTATTGGGCGAAGCTCACATCACATGTAACAAAAATGCAATTCCTAATGATCCTGAGAAACCATTTGTGACCAGCGGTATTCGTTTAGGCTCACCTGCCATGACCACGCGTGGCTTCAAGGAAGCTGAAGCCATTCAGGTTGCCAATTGGATTGCAGACGTTTTAGACAATCCAAATGATGCGGCTAACATTGCTCGCGTTCGCGAACAAGTGGCTGCATTGACTAAGCGCTTTCCTGTTTATAGCAACTAAATATTGCCATAAGCCTCAGCCAACGCTCCTAGGAACTTTTTATGCATTGTCCTTTTTGCCAACACTCAGATACTCAAGTGTTAGACACTCGGGTATCCGAGGAAGGTGACGTGATTAAACGTCGCCGTCGTTGTGAAAAATGTGACAAGCGTTTTACAACCTATGAGCGTGCTGAATTAGCCCTGCCAGCGATTGTTAAAAAGAATGGCAGTCGCGTGGAATACAACCGTAGCAAGATTGAAGACTCCATGGGCATTGCTCTTCGCAAACGCCCAGTCTCAGCAGAGGCCGTTGAAGAAGCGATTCGAAACATTGAAGAGCGCTTACTGGCAACTGGCGAAAAAGAAATTGCCAGCGATCGCGTGGGCGAACTGGTGATGCGTGAACTCAAGCGTCTGGATAAAGTGGCCTACATACGCTTCGCTTCAGTCTATAAGAGCTTTGCAGACATTGAATCATTTGAAAGCGCTTTAAAAGAGCTTAAGTAGTTTTTCTGAATCACCCTTCTGGGCTTGATTCATTGTCGGAAATTTCCTACACAGCAGTGCTGCCAATCTGACAACCCAGAGTTGGGGGCTTGGCATCATTCGTTGATGACCCAACAATCACTTCATCTCAACCAAGGCTTCACACTGATTGAAGTCCTCGTTTCTTTGGCTTTATTGAGCGGCTCTTACTGGGTCATTGTTTCAAGCCAACAGTTTGTCAGCAGTTATACACTCAAGCTAGAGCGTGAGTTTGTTGAGTTGATTGAAATCCACAATCAACATGAATTGGAGATGGCGCTATTGGATTGGAGTGAAGAATGACTCTTCTTGAACTCATGGTGTCCAGTTTATTAAGCAGCGCCCTTCTCATCAGCCTCAGCCAATCGGGCCTGCAGATCTATCAATCTATTCAGAAGCAAGAACATCAAAGTACTTTGCAAAATGAGGCTCTTCAAGCCATGCAAATGATGGGACAAGCCATCCAGAACGCAGGAGGTCATTCAGAGGGCAAGAAATCTAAGGAAGTTACATCAAGGCTGATGGTGAAAGATTCAGCTGCAATGAGCAATACTCAAGTCAATCAATTTGTAATCCGCAAAGGAGCTGCCAGCTTGGATGGCTCAGATGCTTTTTTTACGAACAATGCCCTTGAAGAGATTGGCTATCAAGCCTTTTTCGTCCAGCACCAAGGTCATCATGAACAGCGAGAGGGTGTGTTGTATTTGCAAACCAAGAATAAGAAGGGGCGTTTACAGAATGATGCACTCATTGGCCATGTTCATTCACTGCAAATTCAAGCGGGTGTACCAAAAAATCAATCCATGGAATGGTACGAACCCTATGAAATCAGTGAAAGAGCCTCTAAGAGTCAGCCTCAGTGGAAACAAGT
>JACCDI011375412.1_pt1 | contig 14483 bp, 17 predicted proteins | sample 7442791 | NCBI WGS metagenome assembly JACCDI01 (sample SAMN15323434, study PRJNA562643) | freshwater metagenome | isolation source: river surface water | place: USA:Blue River Watershed | collected 2017-08-15 | reverse complement strand
CACAAGCAGTTGATGCAGGACGCCAAGCCTATTTATCCGGTGCCATGCAAGCGCAAGACTCTGCGCAAGCCAGCACTCCATTAGTCGGGACTCCGTTCTGGCATCAAGATCAAGGAGCTAACTCGTGAGCCATATCCGCGAGTTAGCAAAACACATTGTGGCGGCACATCGAAACGATGATCATTGTTTGCCATTGCCTGCTTTTAGTCCCAGCAATCCTCCACCGGTGATAAAGACCGAGAGCGGTCAAGATCAATATGAATTAGCCAGCACGATTGCTGCCATTGAGATGGGATTTATTGAGAGTGATGCTCGGGTCTTGGGAAAAGCCTGGTCGCGCATGATCAAGCATGAGGGTGACTTTAATCCAAAAGCTTGGCCCACTCGACCTGAGTACTTCGATATGCTTCCTTACTCTCGTGAAATGAACCCCAAAGCCTTTAAGGCTTGTCCTAAGCATTTGGGTTTGTATGGAGTTTTTCCGGATGCGGATTGGATTGCGCGCATGGTCGATGCAGAATTACCCACAGCTCAATTACGCTTTAAGTCGGAGGATCCTAAAGAGATTAGCAAACAGATCAAGGCCGCCGTTGCAGCGGTAGAAGGTAGCAAGACCCTGCTCTTTATTAATGACCATTGGCAAGAGGCTATTGCAGCAGGTGCCTATGGTGTGCATTTGGGGCAAGAAGATCTAGCAGATGCTAATTTAGATGCCATTCGGGATGCGGGTCTTCGTTTAGGCTTAAGTACCCATGGTTATGCCGAGCTCGTTATTGCAGATCGATTTTGTCCTAGCTATATCGCAATGGGCGCTGTGTTCCCTACGAACCTCAAGAGGATGCCTACAGCGCCGCAAGGACTGGGGCGCTTATATGCCTATGCCAAACTGATGCAGCACTACCCCTTGGTGGCCATTGGTGGCATTGATGAGACTAGCATCCATGCGGTGGCACAAAGTGGTGTTGGCTCTGTTGCTGTGGTTAGAGCAATTGTGGCTGCTGCGGATCCCAAAGCGGCGGTCAAGCGCTTACAAGAGCTCATGAAGACCAACTAGACGTAAAACAAGGTTTTAATCGGCTTCGGGTAGTTTGGTGGGATAGAAGTCATGCATATGCCACAAAGGTCCAGGCCCCTTACCGATATCCAATCTCTGCCCTGCTTCAATGGCTGCGGTTACAAATGAGATTGCCTTTGCGACTGAATGTTTTAGATCATGCTTATCAGCTAAGTAAGTAGCGATCGCAGAGGATAAAGAGCAACCCGTTCCGTGGGTGTTCAGAGTCGGAATACGGGGATGCAAAAACTCTTGATGCAAAACGACTGGCTCGCCATCCTTCATGTCATGCCAGATTAAATAGTCCAGCAGATCTTTAGGCTCACCCTCAAGATGACCGCCTTTAATTAATACGGCCTTGGGTCCCATTGCTAAGAGCTCTTGTGCGGCCTCTTTAAAGTGAGATGTTTTCTGGATAGGTCTGCCTAGCAAGATCGATGCTTCGTGTAGATTAGGTGTGATGATGGTGGCGAGTGGAAAAAGTTCTGCAACCATCGCTTTTGCCGTATCATCGCCACCCAAACTAGCACCTGAGGTTGCCATTAAGACCGGGTCGAGAACAATCTGTTTGATTTGGTGTTTCTTGAGGCAACGAGCAACAGTTTTAACAATTGCAGGGCTTGCCAGCATACCGATCTTCACGATGTCAACACCGATATCGGTAACCACGGCATCAATTTGGGCTTCCACGACATCTAAATCAATATCTTGAATGCGGGTCACACCCATCGTGTTTTGTGCCGTGATCGCTGTAATTGCGGTCATGCCAAAGCCACCCAATGCAGTGATCACCTTCAGATCCGCTTGAATACCAGCTCCACCACCACTATCAGAGCCAGCAATACTAAGTACTTTGGGGATAAAGATGGGGCTTGGTGTGGATGGTTTCATCAAATAGGAAGGGTCTTAATCTATTCGCTATAATAGCGTCTATTCCCTGATAGCTCAGTCGGTAGAGCGACGGACTGTTAATCCGCAGGTCCCTGGTTCGAGTCCAGGTCGGGGAGCCAAATTCAGTAAGGCTTACAGGTTAATTGGCTTGTAAGCCTTTTTTGTAAATGATGGCTATGTATTGATAGCTAATCAATTTTCATATCAGCATCTTATCTTAGTGAATTTATCAAACTGAAGAGTTAATGACTTAGTTTAGATTTGTTGGGAAAACTGACATCTTGATTTTATCTAGCAAATTAACATGACTCTTTCTTTTTTCTTACAGGCGTCATGCATGGCTTACCACCACAGCAGTTATCTAATAAAAAATTACTGAGCTTGTCTATTTGATCTGCAGCTGGTCGATAAATCAAATTACGACCTTGTCGCTCAACCAAAATTAGTTTTGCATGAAGTAGCTCTTTCAAATGAAAACTTAATGTCCCATTGGGAATACCCAACTTCTCACTAATTTCACTGGGTGTCAAACCCACATCGCCGCGCTGCACAATGAGGCGAAAAGTATTTAAACGGGTTTCTTGTCCGAGAGCTAAAAAGACATTGACTGCATCGGTGTTATTCATCTTGTCCTTTAATGCATTTCTTCAATTATGCCACCCCTGAAAATTCAATGACTTAATGACTTCAAGAGAAGATTATTGGTAGCTTTTGCACTGAAAGGTTGCTGGTTAACCCTTACGGTAGTAATACTAATAGTTTTAAGATTATCAAAATATTAAAAAGAATATGTTTCACCCTTACCGCTACTTAAAAAGGAGTTTGTATGTCCATTAAGAAACAGCAACAACAGGAACTGAAGTTAATTGATGAAGCGCTTAAGATTGGGCCACAATCCGATCGCCGTCGCTTCTTTGTCTCTGCCGCTGCTTTTGGCGCAGCCTCCGCTGTAGCGCCTTTATTTGCGAATGCCCAATCTGCTCCCGGAGCATCTCCTGCCCCAGCTGGCGCTGCTACTGCAGCGCGCAAAGCCTTGCTCAAGGATGACTCCCGATTACTGAACATTGGCGCCACGGTCCGTAGCGGCAATTATTGGGATTTCACAACATTTATGACTCCTGTTGAGGAGTTCTATATTAGAAATCACTATCCCACACCGATGGTGGAACAAAAGCCTATCTTAGATCCCAAAAACTGGAAGATGAAGGTTCACGGCAATGCCGTTGATCGCTCGATTGAGATTACGTATGACGATCTCATTAAGATGCCATCCAGAACAATTATTGCCACGATGGAGTGTCATGGAAATGGCCGCAGCCTTTTCTGGGAACAGCAAGACCAAATGAAAGTTGCTGGTGGAAACTGGGTCCTCGGCGCAGTTGGTCAGGCTGAATGGCAGTATGTGCCTCTAAGTCATATATTTGGTATGGTTGGACTCAAAAAAGATGCTAAGTCTGCTCTTTTCTGGTCAGGTGTCGATGGAAGTGATATGGGACGACCAATGCCAATCGCTGACATTTTGTCACGGCCAAACGATATTGGTATTTGCTACAAGATGAATGGCAATTCATTAATGGCCGATCATGGCGCACCTGTGCGGCTTGTGGTCCCTGGCTGGGGCGGGACTGCTTCGATCAAGTGGCTCACGGATATTAGGATCGATAACTTCAATCATTGGGTTCGTTTAAATACCAAAGGGGAAGCCTATATCGGCCCAGATTATCAAGCTCCAAAAATTGCGGCTACTGATGAGTTCATTGGCGTCACCCCTGAGGATGTCAAAGGTCCAATGGTGACCTGGATGCCAATTAAATCATTAATCACGGTGCCATTGGTCTTGGAGAAATCTCCATCCATTCCAGCGAACTACCCTCTCAAGCGTGGCGAATTACCAAAACTTGCTGCCGGTAAACAAATGATTAAAGGGTATGCCTGGGCGCCCCAATACGGTATTAAGCACGTTGAATACCGCGTCGATGGTGGACCATGGCAAAAAGCCTCGATCATGCAGCCAAATCTTGGTCGCTATACATGGGTACGGTTTGACTTCCCATGGAATGCAACAGTAGGCAACCATGTGATTGAGACCCGGGGAGTGGATATGAAAGGCAATACTCAACCTGAAACCGTGCCGTTTAATCAGTTAGGCATGGCTAATGGTGCAATTCCAAAATTCCGCATCCAAGTTGTTTAATTAACTGAGGCATATAGTGTCTTAGATATTTTGTCTAAGACACTTTTTTTATTTGATAACAATGAAAACTAAATACCTTGCTCTCCTAAGTTTCTCTCTAATTACTTTTTCAAGTATCGCAAGCGCACAAGGAAGCGCCCCTTCGCTCCCCGCTAATGCTAGCCCACAAATTGTTGAGGGCGCAAAGCTATATCAGACTAATTGCGCAATTTGTCATGGCGCAAACGGTCGCGATGCAGCCGCCTTTCCAAGGCCAATTTGGGGTCAAGGCCAAGACATCAAAAAGTTTTTGACCGCCAAGGGCTTGTTTGACTATTTACAAATGTTGATGCCCTTTGATGATCCAAACAAGATCAACAATCAACAGAAAACTGCGATCACTGCATTTATGCTGCTTCAAAATGGCAATGTGCCCGCCACAACAACTTTGCCGCTGGGCGGCGATGGTACATCAATCAAGTAGCAATTGGGGGCAGATAAATTCAGAGTAAGCCCCTCTTTTGTAAGGCGTGAATAACGCCCTTGGCAATCTTTAGAGGCCTCTCCCCTAAGCCGTAAATTTGCGATGTGCCAGAGGGATCAATCTCGATAATCTTTTGCCCATCAAGTATTTGTGCGTGGTGATGACTAATTCCTCTAAGTGACCCTGCCATGGGAGCCTTGATAATTTGATCGTTGATACTTCCCACTAAATCGCCAGCTTGAACCCTATCTCCCAGATTCTTATTGGCGCTCCAGACTCCACTGGCGGGGGCATACACAAGTCTTTCTCGTGTTAGCCCTTCTATAGGTCTTGGTTCTCCATCTTGGGGTTTGGTTGATCCCACAGCCTCATTACCCAAATGATCTCCCCAAGCCGTCTCAATCGCTACGTCACAATTAATATTGGATATAAAGCCAGGTCCCAGCCCAATGAGTAAGGACTGATATTTGTTCTTCCAACCAGGAAGTGCGGGATTGTCCCGTTTACGCATTCGAGCATTAATGACGACTTTGACATCACATTGGTCCAGAATTTGCTCAAGACCAATCGAGCAAATTATCACTTCCTTAGGGAGCACATTTGGAATGGATTCAAAATATTTGGCAGACACACCTTCGAGCTGAGAGCTTGATTGGTAATAAGCATCTACAAAACTCATGCCACGACGTAAATGAGCTGGGCGATCATGATCAGTAATTAAGACAGACTGGGAATAATTAAAGAGTTGATGAGCGATCGCCGAACCAACATCCCCACAACCTTCAATAACAAATAGCGGCATATCAATAAATGATTAAGTTCGATGTAGTCATTATCAAATAAATTAATTACTATTGTTTATAGATAATAAATTTCAATTAGCGTATTTTTCTTAATCCCATTAGAGTTGTTAATAGTTTGTGATGGTCTAGTATTTCATGTCTCCGCTTTTATTGGCCACCCTAGGGTGGCATTTTTTTTACACCACGGCCTGCTTAGCAGAAATCGAATCTGTAATTTCCAAAGAATAACTACATACTAAATCTTACAAATTAATTCAAATCATTTAGAATAATTTGAGTTCGTTCTACACTTAGTTTTTAAAAAGGATCTGTTAAGCCCATGCGTCATTTACTCATACCAATCGCTCTATTCCTGAGCCCCATAGTGATGGCTCAACAAAAACATGGCCATGCCCATGAACATGGTAAAGGTAACCTAGAAATTACCTTAGATAAAAGTCGTATGGTGGGTAAACTCAAAATACCACTCGAAGCTCTAGTTGGATTTGAGCGCTTACCCAAGACCGAAGTAGAAAATAATGCAATCAACGACCTGAACCAAAAACTCGCAAATCCAGCAACTTTTTTTGTGATGAATAAAGAGGCTGAATGCAGTCCAAAAGTTCTTGAGAACACCATTGTTCGCGATACTGCCGGTAAGCATGCTGATTTATATTATCAATTTGACCTCAATTGCTCAAAACCAGCCAATCTCAAGCAAATGAGCATTACTCTATTTGCAAATTACAAGCGCCTCAAAGAAATTAAAGTTGAGTCAGTAGGTCCAGCAGGCCAAAAGTCTACAACCGCTAAACCTCAGTCAAACATCATCTTGTTAAATTGACAGTTCCCTCAATCCCAAGTGTAGTTAAGGTAAGCCGTTTGCAATTTGGCTGGCCTAATCACCCTCCCTTGATTCCAAACTTATCGTTTGAACTCAAGGCGGGTGAGAAAATTTTTATTTCAGGGCCTAGTGGCTGCGGTAAAAGTACTTTATTAAATCTCTTATCGGGGGTTATCAAACCCAATCGTGGAGAAATTTGGATTCATAATCGCCCGCTTCATGAGCTTAGTAATTCAGCAAAGGATCAGCTCCGCGGTGAAGAGATGGGATTCATCTTCCAGCAATTCAATCTCATTCCATACCTCAGTGCGGCAGATAATATTTTACTACCAACCTACTTGTATCCAAAACGTAAGCTCGCTGCAATGAAGCAGTATGGCTCTACTGCTGCAGCTGTAGACTCGCTTCTGAAAATGCTCGGTTTGCCTGCATCCGTAATAGACCAACCCGCTCATCGACTCTCCATTGGCCAACAACAAAGAATTGCAGCTGCGCGTGCTTTTATTGGCAGCCCATCTATTGTGATTGCGGATGAGCCCACATCTGCATTGGACTGGAATAATCAAGCGCTTTTAATGGATTTGTTTTTAGGGCTTGCAAACGAACATCAAACTGCATTAATGATGGTAAGCCATGACGAACGTCTCAGCACACGCTTTGATCAAAAACGTAGTTTTGCTGAATTGGTGGGGTCATGATCGCTTGGCTTCGTATTGCGATTCAAAGTGCGATTGCCCGCAAGGGGTCGATAGTAATTATGGTGCTCTCCACCACCATATCAGTCGCAATTTTGCTAGGTGTTTTCAAGATCCGTGATGACACCAAAACGAGCTTCTCCAATGCAATTAGCGGAGTTGACTTAGTACTTGGCGCCAAAGGTAGTCCTACGGAATTAATTCTATATAGCGTGTTTCATATTGGCAGAGCAACCAATACGATCTCAGCCCAACTAGAAACAAAAGTTCGCACTATGAAGCAAGTTGCTTGGATGGTTCCCATTCAACTTGGAGATAGTTATCGTGGCTACCCGGTAGTAGGAACGAGTATTGAGTTCTTTCAGTATATTCGAGCACAAGGACAGTCATTACGCTTTACTCAAGGTAGAGCTCTAAGCGACCCGCGATTATTTGATGTAGTTTTAGGTAGCGCAGTTGCTAAGAAGACCAACCATCGTATTGGTGAACAAATTGCTATTGCTCATGGATCTGGTAGCGGCCCCAAACAAGATCACAGCAATTCACCTTTTAAGATTGTTGGTATTTTAGAGGCCACTGGTACGCCGATTGATCAGACTATCTTGATCTCAACCAATGCCTTTGATGCCTTGCACGACATTCAAGATGGGGGTCTCCAATTTGCTAAGTTAAATCCAGAATCACAGGTTAGCGCTTTCTTTATTGGTCTGAAAGAACGCAGTAGTGTTTTTTCTGTACGACGGCAAATTGATGCCCTACCAGATGCAAATCTCATGGCAGTCATGCCAGGGGTTGCCTTAGACGATCTGTGGTCCACTATGGAGGTCGCAGAAAATGCCCTGCTATTAATGGCCCTTGGTGTTTTAATAACCACCATTCTAGGCATCACAGCAACCTTATTAGTCTCACTGCAAAGTCGTCGCCGTGAACTCGCTATCTTTCGTGCGCTTGGTGTTAAGCCCTATCAGCTATTGAGTCTGATTTTGATCGAAGCATTCTTAGTTTGCCTAAGCGGAATTATCCTGGGTTGGTTTGTATTACAAGGATTAATCTACTCATCGGCTGATTACTTACGGAAGGAATGGGGGGTCGTGAGTGAACTAGGACTACCCACCCCAGACGATTTACTGTCTTTGCTATATTTAGTGATTATTGTTCTATTATTTGCAGGTATCCCGGCGATAAAAGCCTACCGCATGGCTTTGAATGACGGTTTAAACCCACCATCCTAATGAGACGCATTTTTCTACGACGCTTAATCCAGGTACTTGCTGGTTCCGCACTCAGCTCCATGGCCATCCCTGCTATTGGAAGCGCCTATAAAGAAGTGGAATGGGATGAGCTCATGCCCGAGGGGTGGAGAAAAAAAGTAATATTGGAGCTCACGCGTATGCGTCGGTATGGAAGTCTGACAGATGGCGATCCACGGGCAGATGAGGCATATGCAAGGCTCAAAAAGACCTGGGATGCCGCGCCCCCAACCAAAACATATATTGGCAAGCCAATCCGAATTGCTGGTTATGTGGTTCCTTTGGATGCCGAACGAATGCAAAGTAGTGAGTTCTTGTTGGTACCCTACTTCGGTGCATGCGTTCATTCGCCCCCTCCGCCTGCTAATCAAATCATTTTGATTAAGCCCCCAAAAGGATCGCGATTTCGCACCATGGATGCGATTTGGGTTGAAGGAATACTGACCGAAGGTAAAACGAGTTCTGAAGTTGGTACCAGCACCTATGTTTTAACAGCAGACAAAATAACGCTATATCGGTGAAAGTCCAGTATTTACAGTACTTATCCCAATAAGGTGTTAAGCTGTCATTAATCACTATTCTGTGCCCAACGATGGGGTCTCAACCAATCCAAGATTGGTTTATTCATTCAATCCCCATAAAAGGCACACCATGGCTGCAGGCCAAAATCAACGCAACAGAAAAAATGATCCAATGCTTACCAAAACGGGTAAACCCCGCTTAGGTCCGCTCAACCTCGACCAACTGAATAAGCTTCTAGAGGCTAGCAACAAGCCTAAACAGAAAGACAAAATACGTCGTGAGATTAGTGGCCGGGCTAAGGTAGTTGCGGTTCATTGACTGAATCAGTCGGATCCATCGATCCTACTGATATGACTAGAATGTGCATAAATATTATGTAGGGCGGGACCCTAGGATGTCACTTTAGAAAGGAGCCCGTATCGGCGGCTATATTGAGTAAGGCTTAAAAGAACTCTGAAATCTAGATGGGCACGAGTTACTTTGTGGCCTTGCAAAAGAACAAAACAATGATGAGGGCAGCAATCATTTCGGCAACCACAAACCCAGGTACGTCTAATGGCGCAATGCCTACAAAGGTATTGGTCATGCTTCTTGCTACTGCTACAGCGGGATTGGCAAAAAAGGTAGATGAGGTAAACCAATACCCTGCTGTGACGGTCAAGGCTACTAACATTGGCACTTTATCTTTTGTTCCCTGATCACCAATCCGAATCACTGAGAGCAATACTAGGGTAGAGATTAACTCGCTAGCCCAGATACCTAATCCAGTCCTTGCCTTGGCGGACTCTTGCATGATCGCTAGACCGAACATCAGATGGGTGATCCAAATACCTACTATAGCCCCACTGAACTGACAAGCCCAGTAAGTAATGAGTTTTTTGAGATCAAGGTGTCCAAGCTTCCAAAACATGAGGCTCACCACCGGATTAAAGTGTGCTCCAGATATTGGTCCCAACAGAACAATCAATACATAGAGCCCTGCTCCGGTCGCGATACTATTTCCTAATAAAGCAACGGCAGCATTTCCTTCGGACAGGGTATCGCCCATAATGCCGCTACCTGCAACAATAGCGAGCAATAAAGCAGTACCAACGAACTCGGCAATATAGGATTTCATCATGCCTTCTGATGAATCTCTTTGAGCGCCATAGAATCGAGTTTCTCGAGCGACATGCTAGCCAATAGATCAATCCGTTTCTTAAGTCCATTGGCAACTGCAACAAATGCAGTTCGCTTCTCAAGGTCTGTACCCGTCACTTGCGATGGATCAGGAAAACCCCAGTGTGCGGTAGCTGGATTACCGGGCCATATCGGACAAACCTCACCGGCAGCGTTATCGCAAACGGTGATGATGATATCCATCTTGGGTGCATTGGGTAAACCAAACTCGTCCCAGCTCTTACTGCGTAATTTGAACTCGTCATATCCCATCTCGAGCGCTAAGGCCTTCGCAAATGGATTGACCGCTCTACCTGGTGTTGAGCCTGCAGAATAGCCCACAAAGAGGCCACTAGGATGAGTTGAAGCCAAGGCCTCACCCAAAACTGAGCGTGCGGAGTTATGGGTACACAAGAAGAGAACGTTGTATTTTTTCATGAGGATATAGAGAAATTAGTAACCCAATTTGCTTTTGATGAATGCGATCACAAGCACACCACTTTTTTCTTGCTAACTGCAGGACTACACGATTTACCCCCGCAACAGTTGTCCATCAAAAAGTCACTGAGGTTCTCAATTTGCTTGGGATTGGGGCGGTAAATTAGGTTGCGGCTCTGACGCTCAACTAGGAGTAACTTAGCTTTGGCTAACTCTTTCAGATGAAAGCTCAGGGTTGCATTGGGTATCCCTAACTTCTCGATCAATTGACTAGGGGTTAAGCCTGCTTCACCGCGTTGCACGATCAAGCGGAAGATATTAAGACGGGACTCCTGACCTAAGGCTAGGAGGACTTCAATGGCATCTATGTTTTTCATGTTTCTAATTATATCGAAATATATGACAAATTAGTGACAGCCAAATTCACTTACCACCTCGGTAAATCGAAAAGATGTCATCTACAGCGCAGAGACTCGTATTGTTTCTCATCAAAAATTTACTAGCTAAATATTCTTAGAGTGTGCATTAGCCTATGCTAGGTTGCATTACTTAATCCCACGGTCATACCACCGCAGACAAAGTGTATTTGCCCTGTAATGAAGCCAGCACGATCATCCAATAAGGATGCAACCGCATGCGCCACATCCTCTGGTTGCCCCATGCGTTGCACCGGGATATTTTGTATGATCTTGATCGTTTTTGGGTCATCGGGTGGATTACCAGAAGTAAAGAGTTCTGTAGCAATTGGGCCGGGCCCAATCGCATTCACAGTAATCCCAAATTTCGCCATCTCCAGCGCCCAGGTTTTGGTCATCCCAACAAGTCCTGCTTTACTAGCTGCATAGACCGTCCGCTCCTCCTTACCCAGTGCAGCTCGGCTCGCAATACTAACAATACGACCAAATTTAGCTTGGCGCATATGGGGTAATAGTTGTTGAGCTAAGAGCATTGGTGCCCTTAAGTTAAGCGCCATCACAGCTTCAAAGTCATCGAGGGTGGTATTTTCTAGAGCACCAGGTCTAATAAATCCGGCATTGTTCACTAAGCGCAGAATTGGTTCTTGCTTTGTTATCTTTGGTATGAGCTCTTCCATCGCCTGAGGGTCCATGAGGTCAATAGAATGATAGGTCTCCCCTTCTAATAAGCTCTTAGGCGCCTTTTTATCGAGATTAATCACCCGATATCCATCTTGGATGACTCGTGTGGCAATTGCCCTGCCAATGCCTTGGCTTGCTCCTGTGATTAAAACAAGATTATTGATTTGCATCTATTTTTCCTTATCGCTATCGACTGACGGTTAATGCGCGGCACATGGATCGTTGATCATTATTATTAATGAAGCCGCACTGACTTGAATCCTTCTCCACAATTGCTCGACACATCGAGCGCAAATTACTCTCAGTAATAAATCCGCATTGGCTAGAGTTTTTCTCGGCCAAGGCTCGGCAGAGCGATCGGTAATTACTTTCAGAGATAAAGCCGCACTGGCTTGGATCTTGGGCAAAGGAAGGCTGAGCCCCCAGTAGCCATAGGCCGATTAACAAAGAAACTGTTCTCATCGGCTCATCTTAAAGGATTTTAGAGGGATCCCTTTACATCTTTAAACGCTCAGCGTATTCTTTTCTTATTAGAAAGGAAAGCGATGAACTACACCCTCAAATCCACCCTACTCCTCATTGGTCTATTGGTCTTCGTGCCATTTTCTGCGCCACTATTGGCAAACGAGCCAAGCCCTGAGCAAAGAATGATTGAGCATTGCCAAAAACGTCATCCGGAGATGAGTGTTGAGCAATGCAGAAGTATGTATCAGAACATGAAGAACATGACCCCAGAGCAACGGGTTGAGCGCTGCAGACGCAATCATCCTGAGATGAGTCTTGAGCAGTGCCAGAAGAAATACGGCTCTTCAACCTAAGGGCTAAGCTCTCTGCGCCACAATCTTTCTGGCGACGGTTTCTGCGATTAGCATGACCGGGGCATTGGTGTTGCCCGAGGTTATACACGGCATAGCAGAGGCATCAATCACGCGTAGGCGAGCTACGCCTCTGACCCGACATTCAGAATCCAAAACGGTGTTGGGATTTTCTGCTCTACCGGATTGATCCACCTTACCCATCACGCAAGTACCCACCGGATGAAAGATGGTGGTTCCCAAGTCTCTGGCTGCTTGTTCTAGATCGTGATCACTTTGAATACTTGGGCCTGGTAATACTTCTTTTGGTCTATAAGACTCTAGTGCTGAGCTTGCCATAATCTGTCGGGTGATTTTAAGACTATTAACAGCAACAGAGAGATCATCAGGGGTCGATAAATAATTACACTGAATCTTAGGGTTGTCTAAGACATTGGGTGTTGTCCCCCGAATCCAACCTCGACTACTTGGCCTGAGATTGCAAACGCTTGGGGTAATCGCATTAAACGAATGGAGAGGCTCCCCAAACTTCGGTAGCGAGAGAGGTTGAACATGCCATTCGATATTAGCGCTGACTTGATTGGGATCGCTCTTCGTAAATGCACCCAAGGTCGATGGCGGCATCGTTAGTGGGCCCGTACGCTTTAGTAGATACTCGAGCCCCATCCCAATCCGTGTGAACCAGTTTTTATACAGTGTGTTCACCGTTTTGCAGTTCTCCACCTGATAAACGGTACGGATTTGTAAGTGGTCTTGGAGGTTCTCTCCGACTCCGGGTAAATCGACCTGCGTTTTAACGCCGATACTATCTAAATGGCCTCGCGGTCCAATTCCAGAAACTTGCAAAAGATGTGGTGAGCCAATCGACCCAGCTGACAGAATCACCTGATCCTTGGCGATGATCGTTTTACGAACTCCTTGATGCAAAAGTTCCAAGCCCCGAACCTCACTTTGCGCACCGTGCCAGGCACTTTGGGTATAGCAAGCTTGGTTCAATGTCTCTGGGGCAATTGTGCTGAGATTAAGTTTTAAGACCTGCGCTCGAGTAAGCACAGTAAGGTTCTGCCGATGGCGGATAGGGTGCAGATAAGCATCTGCCATTGACCAACGTACACCGCGCTGTTGGGTCATCTGAAAGTATGCGCAGCCTTCATTGTTGCCACGATTGAATTCCTCAATCTTTGGTATGCCTTGCTCGTGGGCTGCCTCACGCCATGCATCCAAAATATCCCACTGCACACGCGGGCGCTCTACCCGCATCTCGCCGGCATCGCCATGCCAAGCGTTAGAGCCTGCGTAATAACTCTCTAGTGATTTATAGGTCTCTAGGGTGGTGCTCCACTGCCATATGGGATCACCAGTCAGCTCTGCCCAACGCTCATAATCACTGGCCTGCCCCCGCATATAGATCATGGCATTAATAGACGATGAGCCACCAATGACTCTGCCTCTTGCGTAATGAATCGATCGTTGATTGAGTCCTGGATCTGCTTCGGTCTTAAAACACCAATCGGTTCTGGGATTGGCAATCGTGAATAAATATCCCACGGGGACTTTAATCCAAAACCAATCGTCCTCACCGCCTGCCTCGAGTAATAGAACACGGTGGTTTGGATTAGCGGATAGACGATTTGCCAAAAGGCAGCCGGCGCTTCCAGCCCCGACAATAACGGTGTCAAACTCCAAATTGGGTGAAGACGTATTCATTTAACGTGCTATGTTAAATGATCTTTTAGCCAGTTAGCTCTCGTCTGCAATAGTATTGCGTAGGATACCAATTCCTTCGATCTCCACTTCGCAAATATCTCCTGGCTTCATAAACACGGGTGGGGTTCTGGCATAACCAACGCCTGCTGGTGTACCAGTAATCACCACATCGCCAGGCTCTAAGCTCATACATTCAGTGATGAGCACTATGGTCTCAGCAACACCCCATAAGAAATCCTTAGTATTGGCATTTTGCATGACCTGACCATTTAGGCGAGACTGGATCTGAAGTCCCGCAGCTCCTACGGGTAGCTCATCTGTGCTCACCAGCCATGGACCAAAAGCACCCGTTTGATCAAAGTTTTTACCGATGGTCCATTGGGTTGACTTACGTTGGTAGTCGCGCACACTGCCATCATTAAAGATACTATAGCCCACTACATGCTCTAGAGCGTTTTCAAGTGTGCAGTGTCTAGCCTGCTTACCGATCACAAAGGCAAGCTCTGCCTCGTAATCTAGTTTTGTCGATACCCGAGGACGAATGATGGGTGCTTGATGCGCTGTTAAAGAACT
>JACCDI011435526.1_pt1 | contig 14486 bp, 13 predicted proteins | sample 7442791 | NCBI WGS metagenome assembly JACCDI01 (sample SAMN15323434, study PRJNA562643) | freshwater metagenome | isolation source: river surface water | place: USA:Blue River Watershed | collected 2017-08-15 | reverse complement strand
GTACGCATGGTGAACGGCATCCCACTCCTAGATGGACCAGAAGCTTTTGCGTGTGGCATCGTGCAAAAACTAGCGAGCAGTGACTCAACATGGAATTCATTTGGATTGGATCTTTCATTGCGAAAGAAAACGGACATTGACATCGATAGTTTAACAGGGCGACGAAAGCTAATCGGAAAAGATACTCCAACATTTTGCATCAAGGATAGTGCTCAGGTAGCCCCATACTTCCGATATAATGCGCACTCACCATTTCATCAACAGGGTTGTTACCATAGTGAGACTAGCAGTGACGATGACTTTCATCCTGAGACTACTTGGCGGAGAAAACGGAAGAAGGGTCATCGCTCAAAGTTAATTCTTCCTGCTCCTTTGCGATTGGGTCACATTTTAATGGTTGTTCAAATCCGGGCAAAACCTTCCGATTTGCCCCTTCCCACTCTCTCTAAGGTGAGACATAAACCGGTAGCGCATTCTTCATTACAAATTCAATCTCATAAGAGATTTCGTGAGATTTCTAATACTTGCTCGATTGATTGCTTTTCTGTAATAGGGAAGGTTTCCTATGAATGATAAAGCGATAGATGATGCATTGGAAAACGCTGTTTCAGAATGCCTCAAAAGCCTTCAAAAGACAAACCCTGGATTGTTATTAAATGCAAATCAACTAAAACGATTGGAGCGTGATGCTAAATACGTCCCTGCAATCGCGTCTGCTATTTCTTTTGTGATTTGTCATTCCAGACGGAGGCATTTCCACGGAGATTCGCTAGAGGCCATTTTTGGATGGAATGGTGATGGGAATCCTGGTGATAGGCTCCTAAGTGGCGAAGAAGAGCCAGAGGGCCGTGTGGAAGTTGGAGGAGGAGAACGAGAACTGCAGGCGATTCGCTTGTCACTCCAAAGGCGCCTCAGATTTGTCGTATCGGATGAAGTGAAAAGGGAGCGGGAAGAGGAAGAAAGAGAAAGGAAGAGGACTGAACGTAGCGAAATATTAGCTGAGCGGGTAAGGGTGCAATCGAAGAAGAAGGAAATTCTTGATGCAACTATGAGCGATTGTTTGCAATCGTGTACATCGAGTGAGAGTAGCACATCGTCTAAAGGAGGTATTGAAAGAATCAGTCCGATGGGAGTTCAGCCTAGCGATTCCTTTGAAAGCGAAGACTCTTCAGACGAAAGCTTCTCTGAAAACCATTATGTCGATAGAGGGACGCAATGCCATCTTCATCTATCAACTGTCGATACTGAGGATACAGCTGCTTTGACTGATGAGGATGAATGGGTCTGATCTTTACTTTTTTGCGCTGGCATATTCTGGCTACAAGGCGTTCTGTTGTAAACAATTCAGTGTAACTATGATAATCTATTGCTTTACTTGAAATTTCAAAATGATCAATATATTCAATTTTGGGTTGCTGACTTGGTGGTGTCTACAACCGAACAAGCCCAGTCGTACCTCCTCTACTTCCGAGACCGCCAGATTTGATTTTGCCACGATATGATAGTGTTCATCAACGTAAGAATACTTACCGCATGACTCGTTACCTGAGTCGGAATCAGAGCCTCGGCCAAATTTTGGAGGGTTCTGCTTTAGACCAAAGGTTGCCTCGTTTTGAGGAGAAAAAGCAGCGGCACGCCTCTTGGACAGCAACCACCAGCACCTGAATCAATAACTTCTCTACCTTCTTCAGGCTTTCCGTTTGGACTAAGGATCCAATCTGGAACATCCTTTATATCAGAATAGAGCGTTGGTCTAGAGTTGCAGGCGACATCAATCTTACAGTAAAGGTCATAATCATCGTCATTGCTGCTATTCATTTCATTGAGGAAATCTCAACAGCTTTCTCCATCACCATCATCATTGTACATCTCAAAAACATCCTTAGAATTGGAAGCACAATTGATCCGAGAAGTATGTTGACACGAATCAAAGTCTGTCAGAAGAACTATCATCATTTCTCGCCTCTCAAGGCTACTGATCTTCACCTCAACCGCTCCAATCAAATTTCCCGATTTCAACAACTAGTTTGTTCAGGCGCAACTTTTCTGTCGCATTGCTTAGAACCTCCACTTCAACAGCTTTAGAAATCATTCGGAAGACACGAACATCTTTCCTCTGTCCGACACGATGTGCTCTCTCCTGCGCCTGCAAATCCATCATGGGATCCGAATCACGAAATCAGCCAAAACACAATCGAAAGAATAAAAAGAGTACCTTAGTCGATTCCTTGTCACGTCAGATGCTTAAGAAACGAATAAACCTATTCACATACCTATCAAAAAGGATAACTCTATATCATCTGTTGCAAGACTTGGCAGTATGAGTGCCTACATCTTCAAAAACTCCAAACAATCATAAATCATATTGTATAGCTTCATCCAGCATTGAAAATGCAAAATGTGCAAAAATGCTAGAGATCCATCCAGCACAAGAGTAGCATTGATTTTTGTTTTGTGGCAACAATCCATTACAAGATATTTATGCAAAGGTTCAATCATTTTGATTGTTTATTGGAAAAATAAAATGGAATTGACTTCTACTTTGTAAAGAATGATTACATCAAAAATGTTTATTTTCAAATGTCAAAACAATCCTCCCCATATTCTGGGCACCATTGTAAATCAGATTCCTCAACAATAGGCAGATTTTTGTTAAAGCTTGAGCTGAATCAGCAATCAGATTGATCTTTCTAATTTCAATCAGACTGTCTGTAGTGGCCAAATGTGAGAGCGTTTAAAGTAGGATGAATCAATCATTTAAGTATTACAAAATTAACATGATCAATTTTGATAACCCACTGCTTTTTACCAGATCACAGATATTCATCTTCTGATGAGTATCAGCTCTCTCAATGACGCTGGGAATGAAAATGAAGGCAGACATTGGATACCTTGAGTAAAAGGGGACAAATGTTGTTCAGTGATAATAAGTAATCCTTTTGAGTTTTGAAACCATAATCATAGTGATGAAATGATTTGAATGATTGGACGGCAACTGCTATCTATAGAGGATGATGTAAGACAAAATAATTGAGCACTAAAATCATTGTATTTATGACTGGGTAATATTTCAACTGTTGACTCCACACCGAACATTTCACTATTCCATGAATTTCTTGATTGCCATAAGATAAGATTCAGCTCGAGAAAGTTTCGGGTTCTCTTCGCGAAGCCTCGTTGCAAGATGAGAGAGAATTGCGTGCCCCAGACGCATTGTGCCGAATGTTCCCAACACAGCGCATGCACTGAGGCATCCACCATACATCGCACCTGTCACAGACGGCAAAAATGCATCGCTTCCCGAAAGATCTGTTGAAATGTGATCAAAATTAACTAATTACGATGCAACAAGAAATCGTAAACGAATTATGCAAATCTTTACTTACAAAGGCCTTTAATCTCAGTGTAAGGAGTTGTCGTCCAGTTCCTGTTGACCGGAGCAAACATATTTGGGACGCACTGTGTTCCGTACGAGCCACCGCGATAGGATGCTAAGAAAGTAACTTCACTCAACGGTGTTCCGAGATGATAATATTCGATTCTATCTTTCACTTGTGGTACAAATTCTAGCAAGATTTCCATAAGATGACGTGTCAATTTGTCCTGATGATTGCGATCACATTTTCACACAAGCAAATAAGTTAAAATAATTGTGTGAAATTCATAAGTTTTTTACAAATCGAAGAACTTGCCTTGAATTCCAAATAATCTTCGCCTCGATTTCTCACAGGTTTGTCCGCCCATTTCTCAAACCATTCATAGAGGCCGTCGCTGATGAGTATGCAGTTACTAATGCCGGGAAATCTTTTCTTCCAATTTGCATCTTTAGTGCATGGAAATCCAATATAAACCGTTGGCGGGCGTACTTCCGTTGGGTTCTTGAAATACTTGTCAAATGCATCATCAAGGTCATAACCGTTGAAATACCACAAATTGTGGTCGGGCAATCCGATTTCGTCTGCGTCACCTCTTATTTTGCAAAACAAGAAGACATGTCCGTTGCTCTGCCGAATCGTTCTCGTCCTTGAGTCATGGAACTTCTTCACAACAGGTAGGTCTTGGGGTAAAAATTTAGTGTACAAGTTGTACACGGATGTTGCACAAACGATATTCTTGGCTCGAATTTCCACCGTTGGAACCTTGGCAATCTCGTCTTCGGATTTGCATTCTTCCAATTCATCTGTATTGCTAACTCTTACGCCAACGGCACGTCCATTTTCAATGATGATGCTTCGAACAGTGGCGTCAATCAATGCTTCGCCTCCAAACGAGCGACAGACACTGGTAAGACGAATGGAGATGTTTTGAGTTGCACCAACTGAATCAAGTTGGATGAGAAAAGTGGTTAGTGTTTGGAATACCTATGGTGAAGCATAATAATGCAAAAAGCCAAAAACCCACCAGTATATGCGCCACCTTTCATATAGTGTGACATAGTCACACCATGTGCTGCAAAGGTTGCTTCTCTGGGCTGAACAGCATAGTCACCAATGGGATGGGTGAGAACTGCCTTCATGCGCCGAATGGATGGGTCGGGCTCAAATCCTTCAGGAGCCGCTGGGCAGTTTTTGAGGAGTTCTTCTGATGTATATCCGAGGTTGAGCACAGCATTTTGTGCATCGCGAACAGTGATTGAGGCATATTTCATCAGCCTAGACACGTAGAGTTTTTTCATAAGTAATGAACAATGGCGAGAGATTAAATTGGAAGAGCATTGGAGCAAGAAAAGAAAGCAAAGCCACGTACTGGTCCACTTTGTCTTTTACTAAAAACTGTAGCCATTTGGGCAAAAGGCGTGATATCCCTAGAGCAACAAAACCATTATGGCTGTTGGCGAAAAAAGCGAATTTCGCAAAATTTTGTGAGCAATGTGAATAACGCAAACTAAATACAAGTGTAAAAACTACTTACATGTCGAGGCAAATATCCATGTAGGTTTTGACTCGTTTCTTCAGCTCATCGTCATTCGGGTCAATGCTCTGCATGATTGAGTCAATCGTTCGATCGGAACCGTCATAGAATTTATGACTCCACTCGTTTGGCGCTCCATCCTTGGTGTATGTATCCTGTGGAAATACAATTTCATCATATGGCGCCTCCGTTGGAAACGGAGTCCACATTTGTCGTCCTTGTGACATGAAGTCCATAATAGAACCGGCACGTTTGGTTCGGTCGCTCATCGCTTTCGAGACGTAATGCTAAAAAAAGATATAAATCATGACAAGGAAAGAGGATAGAGGATGAGCAGTATTCTGAGAGAAATCCGAGGCACTGAGAAAGAAAAGGGGCGACGCAGCGTTAGAAACATCCAGCTTACCAATCCAGTATCCCATTCACAACCTTCCTCCCGAAATGAATGAGTGCATCCTCCTGTCACAGAATGCTGCTCGAGTACCAGCACACGCTGTCCTGATTGTGCTAACAAGTTGGCTACGGTGGAACCGCCGGATCCAGATCCAATCACTATGGTGTCCAAATTGGATGGAATTTTCTCCCGGCGGAATCTATCCGCCCGCCGAGATTGAACGGGGCGCGGTTTGGGCCATGAAGTTGTAATAAACACAAGGATGAGGGCGAAAGCAAGAACTGGAGTGAGAAAAAGAAGGATGAACGGATGTCCCAGCAAATATTCCGTCACTGTAATCATTGTCTCGACGAAAGAAATGGGTGACAAAATAGGGGTTTGTTGTGATTTTTGTTGATTTGTTCAATTAGTACTTTTCTTCTGATTTTAGTTTGGAATAATGAGTGCTATTTTCCACTGGCTCTTTTATGCTGTTCGCAACTCGCAACATCGAAAATGGGGAATCAGTATTCAGAATGTAAATAATGTGTGTGGGTTTCGTATTATTTCAATCGCGACTAATATACTTTCTATCGGACCCATTACATCACATACTATTGTCTTCGGTTGTCACAATCACGAACCCGCTACCAGCTGGAGTGATAGTACGGTGCGTCATGATGATGGATGAGAACACCTCGGCGATGAGAACTCCTATGCAGGCCGCAAAAGCACTCAAAAATCCTTTAAGAAATAAATGCCAAATAGTCTTCTTGGTAGTACGATATTGTACCATAAAAGATGACCTTGGATAATAATTTACGAGTATAATGATAGCCTCTTATTTTGCTCTTCAAATGCTAAAACTTTCTTCACTAATTTCTGCTTTGTGTCATAAATAATTACAAACGAGATTCACACATCTACAGTTTACAAGAAATAATTTTATAAATATTGATTCTCATGCTCATTTGGTCATGGCAGTTTGCAATCTCTCACCAAATAAATGTCTGTTTGAAGCTTTCATAGGTTATGAGATCACATGTAGATATTGTTCAGATTGCCTATGAGATGGATAGATTGAACAATGAAATGTTCATAGGGCTTAAATCAATCAAAATTTAGAGAGTGATTGGTACTCATGTTTTGATTCATTTGGACTTAGAAGATGCAAAATTTAAGTTTGAATAGTGTCAAAGAAAAATTGAAATAAAATTGACTTCAGCTTATGACATGATTCTATTATTTTGAGGCAATTGGACCAATTCAAAATAGAAAATTTGCCATTATACATGAATGCAGATAGTTCAGCCAACACTGAGTGATATTGAACAGGAAGTAGTAAGATTTGATTTCTTCTGCCAATATGAGAAATTTTATACAATAAATGAATGTTTTTTGATGGTTAGTTGTAATTTTGTCATCATTGCAACTGTTTATTCTAGTTGAGATTTGTGTTGCCGATTGGTATCTCTACCTAAAAAGACCCCAAAGCTTTTTTTGTTGTGAAAACATTTTGAATCAAAGTGTGATGACCAATTTATAGACTATCTTTTGACAATTGGTTGCTGTGGCTTCCACATTATGCCCAAGAAACTGCACATAATATTTGAAACTATTCATTTTGTGGTAGTATTTCACTAGGAAATTAATCATGAAAAGAGCCCTAAAAATCTATTGAGAGAATGCTAAAATCCTGGGGACTTGTAATGTTGTTTACTTTCACATGAAATTTTTTTATCACCATATCTCTTTTATAGAGATCATTAGAAAGAAAAAAGATATCACAAGAGAGATAAAGAGGCCAACATCCAAGGCACAGGAACAGCAAGACGAAATCTTCATCATAATCATTTCAAGACAATAAAAAAGAAACGTAAAAAATAATACTCCTCCAATACATACACTTCCATACCACTCACAAATCTGCACATGATAATACCAAAGAACAAAAGTCACAGCCAACAGCCAGCCCCACAAGTCCATACTGGTAAGAGAAATGATCAGATGGCATTCACAACAGATAGTGGTCAGTGAGAGAAGCATCTTCAATGCCATTTGGATTGAATCAAGTGAGCAGTTGGATTGTCCTATTGTTCAGAGACTCCAATTTTCAAGTCATAATTAATATTAAGAGAGATTATTGCTTATGAGTTCCATCTTCAGTTACCTGCTATGGTTGTAGTCATGAAAACTATGCAGTAACTGATGACAATTCAAATCTATTCTTTTATACAATATCCATTTTAGAGACTCAACCATTATGATACTATATTTTTGCTTACTCATAGTTTGATAATTCACATATTATTTTGATAGGTTATCTGCTTCTGTGAGTTTTGAGGCTGCTCAACATTAATTCACAAATAACAATGGCACAGGCTGATATCTGCATGAATTCAATTTTTTGCTTAGTCACATTTCTTTTTGAATTTCTTTCTTGCATTTTCAAAATATCACCAAGAAAGGTGTCCATGAGTACATAATTTGGATGGTTTCAATATACAATTGGGATCCTGGTTCAATCAATTTCAAGTTTGTTTTGTCAGAAACAGGAACATTCTTTCAAGGAGTCCTGTTAACTTTATTCTGCTTCTCTTAAGTTCTGTCATCTCTGTGATATTTGCCTGGTTGATCAGAAGAAATTCTCAAGGACCCAAGGGAGAGTGGTCAGAACTCAACCTTGCTATTGTCTTTGCAAGTATTTTGTGTGGTTCTTTGTGAAACTATCAACTCAATAACTTGACTGCATTAACTATGGTTGGAAAGATGATTGCATCTTTCACTCCAGTTATCAGTACTGAAGGTCTTATGATCCTGCATAATCTCTGATATTTATGACAATAGCACAAATGAGATATGTGGAAAATTTTGGTTGTATAGTTCAATGGTTAAAGGAATGATGAGTGGATTCATAACAAGAAGACAGGCAAATCAACACTCAAGGAAGAAGACAATCTCCAGAAATGCCAAGTCCATAGTTTCAAAAGATCAGGATTTTTTCCATGGAATCTGCTGAAAGAGACAAGATTTCAATAGAGAACTTTTTTCAAGGATGTTTCATTGTTTCCAGTGCCACTGGCTACTTCTCATGATAAGTGACTTCAAGTTTGTTTTGGTTCTTTTTTCCCCAGGTACACTTTTTGGTAGTGTGGAGAAATATTCTTGGCTACACATCACTACCAAACAACTTCTTTTCAACTGAGGTCCTAGCCAATGAGGCAATGCCAAATTTTTGAGGTGTTATTATGGACAACCTGTACTATTTGAAAAATACCAACAGCACCTTGCTTTTGAGCAAGGCAGCACTATTGTTTTGAACAATCAAAATATTCCTTACTTGTAGTACTACAAAGTTCCTTGGAGCAACTGTCCCCCAAACAATCTTTCCAACTATTGCAGTGATGATGCCAAATATTGCAGAAACCTGACAAATAGCTACCCTTCATCTCACAACCCATCAGTCTATGATTTCTTTGGGTTTCTTGCGGCGATTTTAGCTATTTATGCTGTGCTTGCTGCTTACTTTGCTCAAGTGTTTCTGATGGGAAATGGAGCAGCGATCTCCACATACGACAAATTACTGGAGGAATGGAACCACTGATATTGATACAAGTCGAGGAGAAGACAGCAAAGAAAGAAAAGGGCTGATTAGAGTTCAAGCTGAGAATATGGAGAAATCTTATGGAAAAGTCAAGGCTCTCAAACCCTTTTCTTTGACATTCAAGTAGGAGAGATTACTGCATTGCTAGGTAAGTAAAGATTAATTTCTCACCTCATTATTTTTCAAGAATAGTCGCTCCTGATCATCTTTCACCATTGAACTCTGGTCTCTTACATATGACACAATTGAGCTGGTAAGTAGACATAACAAACAAAAAACCAAATTATTGAGAATTATTATTGACCAAAGGTCAATCAACTAACTTTAACTCTCAATGTTCAATTTCCAAAGGCAAAAACACATTCACTAACATTTCTCTGTTGTGAGCAAATTCCTTCAATGGTGATATTCTAGTTTTTAGTTGTTTGATCACAAATCAGCCTCAAAGGGTTTGGAAAATTATGGGTTTGTGTAAACAAGATGACTATCTTGGGCTAACACTGAGTATTTGCAAAACTTGGAACTTCTTGGAGGCATCCAAATAATTTTAGGATCAGAAATTCCAGAAACTGTCCAGGAGTTGTTGGAAATAGTATTGAGCGTTTACTCACCCACACTCTCAGGTGGTATGAAAAGGCATTTATCTGTTGCAATGTCTACAATTGGAGGTGCATCCATTGTGTGTTTTGACAAGCCTACCAATGGCATGGATCCTGTCTCTCTGCAATTTGTGTGGACAAACATTGATGAAATAAAACCTGATTGGGTTGTTCTGTTAACCACACATGCAATGGGAGAAGCCGACTTACTTTCAGATACTGGTGTGATCATAGGCAATGGGTCACTTGCTGCATGCAGGAGTCTGTTTGAGTCAAAAACACAGCATGGTTTGGCACTACAATTTCAAGTGAGTGCTGCTGTATTGTTTGCAATAGCAGTATTGTGTGATGATGACTCATTCATTTTTTTCTTTAATTTTACTTTATTATTGAAAAAGAAACAATCACCACTGTACAAAAGATCAAGTGGTAGTTCAAGAGCTGTTGGAACTGGGTGAACATTGACACAGGTGACACTGTATAATTATCACTTAGTGCAAAAGGGTGTATATGGAAGACAAAGACAGAGTCTAAGCGTCTTTACATTCCAATTTCATTAGTTGGATTGTGGGCAACAAAGGCCCATTTTAAAATGGGGTTTCTCCAACAGTAGCCTTCAAGAAGTTTTTCTTCATATCACCAAAAACACCATATCTTCTATAGTGTGTGCTTCTATGCAGATGATTGGATGCTCCTGATGGAAAACCAATACTTCGCAACAAAGAAAACAGCCAAAGGAAACATTGGTATCCAAAAACAATTCCACTTACCAACCAAAAGTATTTGATATTGATTACAAACATGAATTATCATCATACTCAGGTCTGCACCATCTTTTGGCTTTAAATGCTCAGGAGCTGAACTGATTGTCTATCTTTCATTGACTGGTTCTTACTTATAACATTTACTCTTGTTATAGTGGTGACTGGATTTTGGATGGCTATGGCTAAAAGAAGGAATCTACCCAATTCTTACCCTTCCTCTACCACTGCTAACATTGTCTCTGTTGATAATTGTTGCACCTGTTCACTCTGATAGGCATTCTGGTGCCTTCAAGACAATGGAACTACAAGGCATGATGTGCAAATCCTTCATTCTTGGGTTTTCTATGTACTCCTTTGTGGTGCAATTAAGGTTCTGCTCCATGGCATTGAGTCTATTCCATGAATTACCCCTTTTTCTTGACCCCAAGACCCCTTTTCAGGATGCCTCTATTGACTTGAACTGTGGTCTTGCATCAATTGGTTCAATGCCACAAATCAACCCTTATATTCAAATTGTTGTCTTCAGTGGTGAATATGTCAAAGCTTTTGCACATTTGATTTCAGGAGACTACTGGATGATCTTTGTTATAATTCTCACATATTTGGTGCCTTTCCCTGGAGCAGCTCTGTCAAGCTACTTCCTTCCAGGACATAATCTGCCGATTGCAATTGTTGCATTGACCGCAATTCTTTCTGCAATCTTGCTATCATAAATTGTGCATCATCTGTTTTTACTGCAACATTGTTTATGAATGTATTCAAAAATGGATGAAACTCAAACATGCTCAAAAATGGACATTTTGCAGGACTGCTTTTGGGTGGCTTTGTGGCTTGAAAAAGTACAGCACATTGCCCCAAATATTGTTCATCATTGCAAGCCTTCTATTTCCTGATGTCACCTGGTGGTGTATGAAAGACAATCCTCAGAACAGGTTGGATTTCGAGGGAGCAGTCCCTCTGGAATCATTTACACAAGCCTTATGTTTCAATCTTGCCCCAATTGGGACTATTGAATTCACTTGCATTGTCACTATTGTCAAGAGTTTTTTCTATTCCAAGCCTCCAGAATATGTTGAAGATTTTTTTATTCCATCTTTGAAGCATGCATAATGTTCTGAGAACTATTGCTGTTGGTCTATCACATTGAAGCATTATTGGAAAATTATTGGTTTTATGATTCTTGGTTTTTCATTGCTTTTGATTATGGGGACACTGGAAACTTGAACATTTTTTCCCATTGGGATTCATTCTTTGGTTAAGGTGAGTTGAGATTCCTATTGGACCAATCACATTATTCTTTTTTCAATTTCCCAACAATTTTTTCTTTCATAGTGTGGATACCAAGGAATACAAAATTTAATAGATTTTCAACTAAGCAAAACTCCAACAAGAGTTACTATCCAGCAAATATCAATAACAAAGACTTACCCGAACCCTAACCCTAATAGCCATAAATGATATGTCTAAGATAACAATACATGATAAAGAATTCTATTTTTTGACTGCTTTGTACAAAGAAGGGATCATGAAAAATATTTATTTGTCAAAAAGTGAGTATGTTTGTCATGTTGTGTCAACGTCTCGAATTGACGCATTGAGCTTGAATATACGATACGAGCCATGACCATTAGATCACCATTTTTAGGGAACACTGCAAGTTTAGTGATCTCTTACTAGACAATAATTCATTTTTTAATTTATCACTTTTTTCACTGCCTCATTCTAATGTCGTCGGGTACTACGTACTCTCTTTTTTGTTTCATTCTTCTCATGTTGTTGGCACAACATGTAATGCTATTGTAGGGTATGGTATGTTACCATACCTGATGTAAGATTGTCTTGCCTTGCTCCAGCAAGTCTAAAAATATTATTAGCTTTCACATCAACACCCGACCGTCACTTCGGTTTCACAACACTTTGTACTGCACCATAAAATACATGGAATTCAAGTCATCTATCTCTTTCACATAGCTGGTAACGAAATCTCCATGATATCTGTCGATGAAAATGGGGGCGCGGCTTCTTCAGAAGCTTTGGAGCTTACAGATGGGGCATCCCAAAATTCCAGAGAGTGCACCAACAACTCGTCCATTCTGAATGACGAGTCGAAAGCTGCTGAAGACGTCACTAATATTATTTATAGCTCGGAGAAGGCGATGGCGACGCCAATCCTTGAAAAATCTGCTGTAAATAATTCCAATTTCTCTCCGGAGTTGCTTTTGAATGATAGTAATAATATCAAATCACAAACCGCCTGTCGCGAGGGATTCATCAAACCCCAGAATGGCGATTGCAAAAGTCAAGACCCGCTGACTTCCATAGGGCCAGGAGAAAATAAAAAAATCGTTTCAACGTCAACTTCTTCATCTGACGCGGGTAATCAGAAGTGTTTCAGGGAATCATCTGAAGTAAAAAATGTGGCAAATGAGATTGCTGAAGACTTAAATACGCCGAGACATCAACAACTGCCGGAGAAACAAGGGCACTCGTTTTCCAACTCGATGAATGAGAACGACCCAAAGATTTTCGTCTCTCCTACTCCATCTATGCAGATGGATTCGACTCAAAAAAGATCTGCCGCCAATATCCAAATTGCTCCAGGGGGGGCCTCGCCCCCAAACAAAATCGAGAAGAATCACTGTGAAAATTACGCAACAGTATCCGCAGATGTCAATGGAAAATACTCAAATATTCCTCTCCCAGAGGTATGTCCCAGGGAGGTGTCTTGCTCGACTCCCGCAAACGAAACTGTCGATGACAGATCCGGAAAAGTTTCAGTGGGGTCGAGTTTGGAAAAACTAAAAAATGGGATTGGGAAATTGTTCAGTCAAGTTTTCACTGGGAGTGGATTTCGCCGTGCCTCGTCCAAAATTCCTTTCGAGGAAGGAAGCGCTGGAGAATGTGCAGGGAAGGGGTTATCTCCTGCAGCATCTACTGCATCGAGCGATGATTTGCCTGGCAAGGAATCTTCCCCTCAAACACTCGATATGACAGTGGAAAACGCTGTCCCGAAGAGAATTTCTGACCTGAGTGTTATCAAACGCCCGATTTACACACCGTCAAGAGGAAGACAGCGCAAAAACCCCCAGAAAGCCGAGTGTGAAGTCGATTCTATGACACGGAAAATTAAGGAAGCAAATGGGATGTCCCAAAACCAAAGGGCAGGGAATAATCAACAGAATCAACATCATTCACACAGGCTGCGACCGAGAAGGTCGTCCAAAAGACCCGACAGATTCGTCGCTGTACCATCGAAACGGGGATTCAGTGCAAAAGATGGGGATTTGCTGTTTTTGTTGAGTGGAGATCAAAGCTGCAATGAGAATGGAAGCGATTCCGGAAGCACTGACGAGGGAGTGAAGGATAAAAAAAATCGAGAAACGTGTCCACTGGATGTGAAAGAAGAGAAAGCAGAATCCAACCCAACAATGACCCTGAGATCACACGGAAATGATATTGAGCAAAAGGAAGAAACACAACCAGACCCCAAGCAGCATACGGGCAGGCGCAGGACGCGACGATCATCCAAAACGCCTGAACGATACATTGCTCGTCCATCCAAACAAGGCCTTGGTGCTGATGAAGGGGATATGTTGTTCATGATCACTCGAAATCTTAGTACAAGCAGGAATGGAAGGCATGGCACTCAACATGGAGGGGATCAAGAAGTGCCAGAAAAGGGCTTCATTAAGAAAGAGGAAAGCTCGGTTGAGGGAGTTATGAAAAGAAGAACAACCCAACAATTTGGCCTATCAGATGACGAAATCGAGCGTTTGTCGGCGACAATACCACCGTCCCAAACCACCATTGTACCAAAAATTTTAGTGAAAGAGGAGCAAGGATCTGATACGATTGGTCCATCGATAGGATGCATAAACGAAACTCCTGCGATCGGTGTAACTTCGGATAGCTCTTCGATTCCAATAACTAATTGCGATGCCATCATTGATGGTGCAGACGCTGGTGTTCAAAATACTTCTGATGATGACCTGACTGATTCCGATCTCGGAAGAATAACTAGACATTCGGTAAATGTCAAAACTGAAAAGGATAACTGCGACAATCGCATTGGCTCTCAAATTATTAAACAAGAAGATGAGAAAGGGAGTTGTGAGAATGCCTCAAACCAATTTACCAACTCTGATAACTCAACGATTGCCCTCTCGCCGATACGAGCACAAGTGATTGTCGAAGACGAACAAAATCAGCTCGCCCGATCAGCTCGTAAATCACGG